>Ga0255765_1005647_pt1 | contig 11754 bp, 6 predicted proteins | sample 041ome_8_FD_179965 | JGI IMG/M metagenome (GOLD analysis project Ga0255765, IMG submission 179965) | Coastal salt marsh microbial communities from the Groves Creek Marsh, Skidaway Island, Georgia - 041407BS metaG (version 2) | ecosystem: Environmental > Aquatic > Marine > Intertidal zone > Salt...
GCGCAGCGATAAAGAAGAAGAAGAAGAAGAAGGGTGCCTTTGTCGTCCAATCGAAGGTTGTTTCTTTTCCCGAAATTGATGAACTTGAGTCGCTTTCGTGGGATAAACAGCGATGATGGGACGACACGAAGACGAAGACGAAGAAGCGATCATATCCTCCTCGTCGTCGTCAAATTCGCGAGTGCTTTTTGTTCGTGCGTGCGCGTGTGTGTGTGATGAACGCGCGCAGATACTACGTGTGAAGATACGTTTTGGAGAATTGGAGAAACTCGAGTCTTGACTTTTTTCCAATTCGCGGCGAAGAAGAAGAAGAGAGAAGAGAGCGCTCTCTCTCTCTCTCTCGTTCGCCGCGCGCAGAGAGAGAGAGAGAGAGATAATTACGGAGAGAAAAGATGCGTCGTCATCTTCCCGATCTCGTCCGCGATAACGCTTTTTGTCGTCGTCTTCATCTTCTCGGAAGAAGAGAATCTTCTTCGTCTTCGTCGGCTGGTGTGGCGATGAGAACGACGACATCGTCGCCGCTTTTCCGCGACGCCGCTGCTCTTTCGTCGCCGCGACAACAACGACAACAACAACAGCAACAGCAACGAGCGATGACGGCGACGCATTCTAACTCAGTTTCGTCGTCTTCTTCTCCCTCGAAGCAGCAACAACAGCTTCCCTCGCTTCGCCTTCGCATGAAACACTTCGCGAAAATCGTCCACCCGGACGTTCTCGGGCCGAGCGTTCCCTCGCGTTTTAAAGAGAACAATCAAAACTCTCTGGCGGAGTTGAACGGCGTGTTAGATTCCATCACGAAAGAGAAGAAGTTTCCAAAGACCGGGGTGAAGAAGCTAAAGTTTTATTACGTGACGCGCGAGAGGAAGAAGGGCAACGCGAAGAAGAACAAGGAAGAAGAAGAAGAAGAAGAAGAAGAAGAGCTGGTCTTGCGCGAGGCGAAGTTTACGCTGAAAACGAACGGCGGGGACTGCAGGAACGTGCTGAAACAGAGTTTGCAGAGGTTGTTCGCGGAGGTTTTGGAGACGAGCGGGAGCGCGGGCGATGGCGGGAGCGGAAGGAGTTTTGAGAGCCGCGGCGGCGGCGGCGGCGGCGGCGGTAAGAAATTGGGGGACTTCACGTGGGAGGCGTCGGATTGGGCGAACGAAGGAACCGAGGAGCATCAAGAGAGGGAACGGTTTTACGAGGAGAGGGAAAGACAAACGGAGGAGTACGAGAGAATGGTCGCGCAGCGGGAAAGAGAGGAGAGGATAAATGCCAGCAGTAATAATAAGAGTAATGATAGAAGTAGCGATAGTCGAGCAACCTCTTCTTCGCGAGAGGCCGCGACGGATAAAGAAATGAAACGAGAACAGAGGCGATACGAAAAGTTGCAGGAAGATTTGAGAAATATGGACCCGTTGTTCGAAGGCATCGCGTTTGTCCCTTGGTTGCCAGATAACGAGGCTGGGAAAAGCAGAAAATTGAGCGTCGCGAAAGAGGTTGTTCCAAAGTTGCAAAAGAACGGTTGGAATTTGAAAAAAGAGAGCTTGAAAGAGGTGTGGAGAGGGCAGCGAGACCGATCGATTTTGTTAGAAGGTTTAGATGGAGCGAGCGCAGCGGCTATGCACGCGATATTAAGGCACTCGGAAATCGCGGAGAAGCAGTTAGGACCGCCGGTGATGAGTAGCGTGGATACGTTCGAGTGGTTCGATTGATGAATAATTTGTGCGTGTCTCTCTCTCTCTCTCTCCAAAATATTATGTTGTATTTATAACAATGAATGTATCTAATTAAATGTGTATATCAAAAAGTAAAGTCTGGATGCGAGTACAACAACAGATACGTTTCTCTTTCAAACTTTTCGGTTTCATTTATACGCGCGTTGCCGGATGTGCCCACGATGTCCATGTCGTGCGTTGTCCACGTTTCCTTGTGATGGATGCCGCCGCGTTCGAAAGCTTTTTTGTTCCGCACGTGGAGGACTGTTCGGCCTCCTTCTTCGTCTTCACCACAGTGCAAAAGAACTGAGTGTAAAGAATATACACCGTCCGATTTATCATTTTTCATGGATATTGTGGATGGACACGCCTCCGGCGGATGGGTATGTTTGGACGATTTCGGCAACGTCCCTATTGGGAGATTTTTAGGGCACGAGACGCGCCAACACACCTTGCGTCGCTCGTTGACAGTCGGATCGTCTTTCTTCTTCACCCACACGAAACGGTTTATGTGGATGAGGAGGTACCTTGGCAACTGCGTTAAATAACGCGTTTCTTCCGCGACATCCGCGCCGCACTTTGCGCATCTGTGCTCGATAACTTTCGTTCGAAAATACTCTTTGAGTTGCACCTCAAGCGGGTGGTGTCTCAAAGTGTTGTTCGCGCTATTTAAAGATGGCATATCGAGAGACAAGAGCATCATTGCTTCCTCGTAATAAGAAACATCTTTGCACGATGCGCACTTCGTGCGAACTTCGCATCGCATTTCAAAGTTTCGTCGAGCAGGGCATCGGGTTTGGAGAACCGAAAGGTGTTCGTCGCAGGCTTCGTCTTCTTCGTCTTCCTTTTCTTCCTCTTCTTTCGGTTTCCACAACGCCTCTTTTGCGGCCATCTCTTGCGCAATGATTTCACCAAAATTAAGCGGCGCTTTCAATTCTGCCTCGCTCTCATCCTCTGCCTTCTTGTTCTTCTCCGTCGTCTCTTTCTTGTTCTTCTTCTTCTTCGCGAGCAACTTACCTACTCTATGCGCTTCTGCCATCTCCTCCTCTAAAGTCTCCAACACGCCCAGTATAATCTCTTTCGCATCACCGTTATCCTCGACTCTCTTCCTCTTCATTTTCTCCCATCTCTCTCGAACTTTTCTCGCCATCGATCCTACCGCCCTCTCTTTCTCCTCGATCGGCGGCCCGACAACGCCCGCGGCCGCGGAATAGGTAGTCGAGAACGACGATGAGGACGCCAACAAAGCCTCGCGCGCAATCGGGAAGAACCTCTCGTCTTTCCATAAATACGCGTTGGCGATAATCTCCGGATCTTCCTTCACGTCTTTCGTGAACGCGTCGACGTGCTGCAGCATCGTCACGACTTGGATCCACGCCGAGATATTCAAATTTTCCTCCTCTTCTTCAATTTTTCCCTCTTTTTCTTCCTCCTCCTCCTTCTTCTTCTTCTTCTCGTCGTCTTTCTCGATGACTTTTGTCGAGTCCGCGCTGCTGCTGCTCTTCTCCTCCCACTTTCCAAACGCCATCGTCGCGTTTCTCCTCTTCTTCGGCGTCTTCAAATCGCCTCCTCTCTCTTTGCGTTTGTGCGCCTTCGCGCGGGCGGTGACGTTAACGAACGGGACTTTACCTCTGTTGTTGTCGTTACGCGTAACTTCTTCTCCTCTGTTCGTCTTCTTCGTCTTCTTCTCGACGCGAGACGACGACATGATATAAAACAAAAAACCTTTTCAAAACAGAGAGAGAGTGTTGGTGCATTCAACGCGCGCAATTCTGGAGCGAACGACGCGTTTCGCGTTTCGCGCGGTCGTCGACGCGTGTCGTTTCCGCGCGCGAGTTGTTCTTTTTGGCGCGAATATTTTTTTTTTCTTCTTCCTTTTATTCGAAAATTGGAAACTTTTCCTCAAAAAAAGAGAGAAAGATGCGCGTCCATCGTCCCTGGCGACGACTTTAACACGCACACACTCGTCGTCGTCGTCGTCGAACATGAAGAAGAAGAAGAGCAAAGGAGACCACGCGTTCCTCTCCGAGTGCACGATCACGACTTTTACTCGCGATGATGGCGGCCGCAACGCCGTCGCTGAACGACGCGAGAAGAAAAAGTTGCACTCGCGTAACGGTGGTGAGGCGAAGCGACAGCGCGCGAGTAGTAGTGATAGTGGTAGTACTCGCGACGACAACAACGGCGTGTTCGATACTTTTTTGCACATCAGCGAACAGGTCGCGGTCGTCGCGATCGTTTCTGCGGTGTTTGTTTTGGTGCACGCCAGGGCGGTGCGCGCGGAGGAAGTTTTGGTGTGGAGCGTTTTGAGCGCGATTGTTGGGATGTTTTGTACGAGAGTCGACGACGACGAAGACGGGAAGAAGACAAAGAGTAAAGATCGACGAATAACATTAATAACCGCTTTCCGACGGCGAGTGAGGCTCGGATTGAGCGTAGCGTTTGCCGTGGCGATATCTTCGCCGCTTTTCTTAACGATGACGGCGTCGGTGTCCGACGATACCGCCGTGGCGGTTTCCGGCATCCTCGCGTTTGTCCATCTCGCGACGCACGATTATCGCGCGGAGAGCACGAGTTTAGGCAACGCTTTAGAAGGTGTGAGTTTAGTGTCTGCAATTTTTAGTTCGAGTTTGATGGCGAGTCGATTGGAGACGGTTTTGGACGCGTTCGCGTGCGCGTTGTTGGCGGTCGGCGCGTTTACGATGTCCATGCCGTTGCGGAGGCAATTGCGAACGAAGACGCGCTTTTCGTTCGCGACGGCGTTTTCGGCACACGGTATCGCCGCGTGGATGCTCGAAATGATCAACCGTAACTTGATGATCGCGTATGGTATTACAATTGGACTCTTTTTAACGTTCACGCCGCTTTCATTCGCGTTCGCGAGACGGACGTTGAAGATGAAAATCGAAGGTCCGTGGGCGGAGGCGAAACCAGAGTTGGACCTCATGCGGTCCTCGGTGCGACGAGCCGGGGTGCCAATTTTTAGACACATTTTAGCTAACGCGCCGTCGAGAGGGAAGGGCGACAGATGACGAATACGCGCATATCCAGAGAGAGAGAGAGAGAGAGAGAGAGATGGGATGTTTTTGAGTAGATTTCGAGTAGTTTTCGTGCGTAGTAAATCGCAAATATAAATATTGTGGTATTGTGTTCTCCTCTTATTTTTGAAATTCCGGAACGAAACGCTTTTTTTTCCCGCTAACAAAAAAAAAATAAAGCAACACAAAAAGAAGAGTTCTCTCTCTGAGACTCGAGAGATGACGTTCGGATCTCACATCAACCGCGCGATGTGCGTGGACTACTCCTCGGCGTTTCTGTTCGTGTACGCGTCGGTGGTCGCCGTGCTCTTCAGACGGGGAGGATTTTTTGCGCGCGCGGAGGAGGTTTTTGCGCATGCGACGAATGCGACTTCTTCACCCTCTTTTTCCCCTTCGATCTCGTCGTCGATGCGACGGCCGATGGCGACGCCTGCGAAGATTCCAGAAGCCGCCGCGAGCTTTCACGAGTTAAACCCGACGTACGAGGAGCGCTGTTTCGACACGGGAGGAGACTGGCCGTATTGTTGGTATTGCGATCCGACGCGTTGCGCAGAGACGAAAAATTACAAAAATCCAGATTTGGCGAATAAGGAATGGTGTCCGGATGACGCGTGTAACGGGTACAAAGACGCAGAGAAGTGGAGAGGGCATGATTTTGGATGCGGACTCGAACGAAATTGGTGCGAGACAGGTGAGGGTTGGGAGACGATCTCACAGTGTCAACAAAAGTATAATCGCACGGAAATAAACTGTAACTGCGATCCAGAGAATCCAGTCCCGTGTCCTTCTTCGCCAGATGAACCGTCGCCGCCTCCATCGCCGTTACCGCCTCCGTCACCACCGCCCGTCTCGTCTTCGAATACGAACGACGACGTTGACGAAGAAGGCGAGGATAATTCGTTCATAAACGTGGAGGTGACAACAATAGACGACGACGAAAATAGTTTGTTTTCATCTCCGCCGTCGCCGCAGACGAACGACGACGCTTCTTCCGCAGACTCTGGATTTATGACGCCATCCAAACTTGGCGGGGCTGCCGTAGGTTTAATCGGTATTTTCTTTCTTGCAGCGTTTGTTGGATACCGGAACTACATTTGCGCAAAGCTCGTTCCAAGATGGTACAAGAACAACGCAAACGCAAACGCGACGACTTCAGACGAAGAGAACGTCCCTCCCCCTCCCGAGTGGGTTTCGAACAAGTCCACTTCCAAAAAGAACAAGTCGAAAAAGAAGAAGCGCGTGACGACGAAGACGATGTCAACATGAAAAGGAAAGTGTTGCGTGTGTATGTACGACTGTAATGTGCGTGATTTTATTATTTGTATGAAAATCAATTAAAATCTTGTGTGATGTTGTTCTCGTCGTTTGTGTGTGAGGCGTGCGCGAGAGAAAAGAGGCGCGAAACACCGCTTCTGCAAAATTGGTCGGTTAATCACTCTCCTCTCTCCTTTCACACACTCCGCGTTTATTTTTGTTTTGCTACTATTGTTTGCTATGTGTGTCCTTTTTTATTCTTCTTTTTCTTTATTTTCTGTGTTTTGATGTAGTTGTTTTCGTTGTTTGTGATCGTCGTCATCAATCTAATCTGTAAAACGTTTACTTCTCCTCGTCCTCCTCGTCTTGCTCCGGCGACATGTTCGGCGCTTGCGGAGAATATTGCGGTCCACTTGGCGAGTAAATAGGCGACGTCGGCGAAGCTGACGGCGATAAAGTCCCTCCTGTGGGTGAATATTGCGGCGAGGTTGGTGAGTACGCCGGCGACGTTGGCGAATACGCCGGCGACGTTGGCGAATACGCCGGCGACGTTGGCGAATACGCAGGCGAGGTCGGTGAGTACGCCGGTGAAGTCGGCGAGTACGCCGGTGAAGTCGGTGAGTACGCCGGCGACGTCGGTGAGTACGCCGGCGACGTTGGTGAGTACGCCGGCGAAGTTGGTGAGTACGCCGGTGAAGTCGGTGAGTACGCCGGTGAAGTCGGTGAGTACGCTGGACTTGTCGGTGAGTACGCCGGACTTGTCGGCGAATACGCCGGCGACGTCGGTGAATACGCCGGTGACGTTGGCGAATACCCTGGACTGGTTGGGGAGTATCCTGCACCACCCGGGCTGAATCCAGGTAAACCAGCGCCACCACCTTGTCCGTAATCGTAATTCGCGGGCGAAAACGCCATGCTCGCATCGAACGGCGAGCGCGCCGGGGAGATCAAGAAGCTCGGCGATCGCGCGCCGATGCCACCACCCGGAGTCATCACCATCTCTCTGCCCGGCGTCGCGCTCATCATGCCAGCACCAGCTCCTTGCGGATTTCCGAACAAATCCAAGTCGATGGCGTCTTTCAACATCTCTTCGTTGAGATGGAGACCGAATTCACCCGTACCGACGGGACAGAATTGACCAAGCATGATGTTTTCACTCACACCGGTCATTCCGTCTCTCTCCGAAAATGCTGCCGCTTCCATAAGGATATCGACGGTTTCCTCAAACGAGCATCTCATCAGCGGACCAGTTTCCGCGCGGTTAATGCCGTGACGTGTGATGGACATCAAGTGACCTCTATACGTCATCACCTCGACGAGAATCGCCAAGTGTCTGTAGTTGACGTAAGAACCGTCGAATTCGATAACGCCTCTGAGTTCTTTTAACAACGCGTTTCGCACGGCTTCGATACCGAGGACGGTGATCACTTCCACGAGATGGTTCGAGGTAGTTCTCGAGAAATCAACATCTGGGTGCGCCATGACTTCGAGCAAGTTGCATCCTTCCGTATCGAGCATCCACTCCGAGTGTTTTTCAAAAGTACCCGTGGCTTCGTTGAGTTGGGTAGAATTTGCTTCGCGGATGAACACTTTCTTGATGTCCGGAATACCTCGCAAAGCGAGCGTGGATAACAACTGCGCCTCGATGCGTCTGAGGAAGACTTCGTCTTCGATGACACCCTCATCCACGTCGGCAGCTTTGCCTTCTGGCGTGATCAATCGCAAGCGCAAAATGAGCTTTTCGCTGTTGTCGTCGTTGAAGATGACGTGAATGTCGTCTTGGAACTCCTCCGAGATTCTCTCCGCGACGTCCGCCATGGACAGTTTCTTATCGACCATCATTTCTCGGTTCAATTCAATTCTTAACAACCACGGAGAGATTCGGTTCGGATCAATTTCCTCGTCCGGCATTTCGTAATAGGATTTCACAAACTCTTTATCGAATGGGATCACCGTATCTTGAACGTCTGGGTCGTACCAAATTTCCGTCATCGCAGCCACGGAAGCTAATGTGGTGTACTCTAACGTCGCTTGTACATTCTTCGCGTGACCACGATCGCTGGCTAAATCTTTTCGTAAAGCAATCGTCAAAGATGGCGTTTTAATTGACTTGGCAATATTGATGATTTCTTTTAATCGAGGGACACCCAACGTGACGTTCTTTGCAGAAACACCCGCAAAGTGAAAAGTGTTCAATGTCATCTGCGTCGCCGGTTCTCCAATGGATTGCGCGGCTACGGTACCAATACCATCGCCCGGCGGTGCCAAAGCTTGCTTAAATCTCGATTCTATTTCACCAATGACCCAGTTAAACGCAGAGACGCCGAGCTTGTGTTCCTTCATGACGCGTTTTGTTGCCAAGCACGCTCTTACTTGAGCGTAAAACAAAATCGTTGCGTTTTTCTGCGCTTCAATCGATAACTCGTCTTTACCCGGCACGACGATGAGCTTAGAAAGCAAATCGCGGACGCACGTTATGATATAAGATGGTTCTAACTCGTTCTCCATGAAAGCTTTCGTGTCCGACTTCTTCGGGTTGGCGTATTCTTTTTGCGCGTTCCAGATAATTCTTTTCAAGTTTACAGGTAAGTGCACACCTGGATCTCCGTTTGCTAAGGTGTAACGCAAATTATCGCGATCTGAGAGTAAGGTTTCCCACTCGAGATCCAACAACTGTCTCTTTTCTTGATCGCGAGAAATCGCCTCAGCTTTTTCATCGCTCAACCATCCGTCGTTCCATCCAGGGATGTCCGGGTCCACGCGAAACTTGGCCTCAAACTGCGCGTTGGATAAACGCAACGTGTCAACCTTTTGAGATTCAACAGCTGTCGCGTCCATACCATCCTCCCCGTAGAGAAACTGAATGACATCTCCGACGGAATTTCTGACCGTTCCGTCGTATTTCACGATGACGTCTTCCATCGCCTTGACCAAACGTCTCTGAATGTAACCAGTTTCGGAGGTTTTCACCGCGGTATCGATGAGACCTTCGCGGCCACCCATGGCGTGGAAGAAGAACTCTTGAGGAGTCAAACCTCTCAAATACGAGTTTTCGACGAAACCTCGAGACTCGGGACCGAAATCATCCTTGGAAAAGTGCGGTAAACTTCTGTCCACGAAACCGTACGGAATACGTTTACCTTCGACGTTTTGCTGCCCGACACACGCGCACATCTGCGAAATGTTCAAAAAGGAACCCTTAGAACCAGCTTGTACCATCATTTTGACGTTGTTTGAATCTTTCAAAGAAACTTGCGCGGCTGTACCGGCATCGTCTCTCGCTTTGTTCAAAATTTGGTTCACTTTTTGTTCAAACGACTGCTGCATCGTCATACCCGGTTGCGATTCCAACTCGCCGTTTTGTGCGAGTTTAATCACGGCTTTAACATCACTCTTCGCTTTAGTAATGGTGTCGTTAATGGTTCGCATAGTGCCGTCGTCGGCAATCGTATCGATGATACCGCACGTAAAACCGTGGTGCAAAAGCCAATAGTTGACGAGTCGCTGCACCTCGGAAACGAGATTTCTCGCCGCCGTCGGTCCCCACTCTTCCCACGTGACGTGAATTAAACCGCCACCGCCAGATCCCATGGTTTTCTTGCACAAAGTACCAGTGATTAACTCGCCTCGTTCGATCCTTACTCCGGTATCGTCTACGCTGAAATCTAAATCGTCTGCGTCTCTGGCCCACGAGGACGTGCGAATCAAGTTGATGTGCGGAAGCATCATCGATAACACTTGCTTCCCGGTCCACAGTGGCTCCGGTTTTAAAATAGCCGGTTTCGGTACTTTCCCGTCCCAGTTTTCCAACCACATGATGATGTTCATGAACACATCTTTTTTGATGAAGGTGTCTCGAGAAGTCATTTTTCTGCATCCCAAGAGCGTATCTTGCACGATGGCCATAACCGGCTTGTTCGCTTGCGGAGAGACAATCATTTTTGGAACCATCATCAACTCAGCAACCTCCGCTTTCGTTTCGTACGATTGCGGTAAGTGCATGTTCATTTCATCGCCATCAAAATCGGCGTTGTACGGAGGCGTGACGGAGATGTTCATGCGAAACGTCGAGTATGGCATGATGCGCACTCTGTGTCCCATGATACTCATTTTGTGCAAAGACGGCTGACGATTGAACAAAACAACGTCGTCGTTCTTCATGTGCCTTTCCACTCGGTATCCAAACTCTAACTTCTTTTCCGACGCTTTCTTCAAAAATCGCAAATCCAAACGTTGGCCGTCTTCGCGAATGATGTACTTGGCGCCTGTTTCCCCAGGCGGCGGATGCGGTCCATTCTCCACCAATCTCGTCAACTCGTCGATGTTATACGGTGTCACCGTTTCTGGATACGTCATGTTCAGCGCAATTGACCATGGCACCCCGAGTTGATCCAACATCAAGTTTGGATCAGGCGTGATGACAGTTCTCGCTGAAAAATCAACGCGCTTCCCCATCAAGTTCCCTCGAATTCTCCCGGCTTTCCCTTTTAAACGTTCCGAAATACTCTTGATCGGTCTCCCTGATCTCGTCATCGCTCTCGGTTGTCCAGCTACCGTGTTATCCATGAACGTCATGATGTGATATTGCAATAACTCGGCAAACTCATCCACCACGTGCGCCGGCGCCCCGTTTTGTTCTTGTCTCTGTAAGTTCTTGTTTGTTCGGACAATCTCCATCAATTTCACGGTCAAATCATCTTCGCTTCTCGTCGAGGCATCGAAGGATACCGACGGTCTCACCGGTGGCGGTGGAATCGGCATGACTTGCAAAATGAACCAATCCGGTCTCGCGTGTTCCGGATCCAACCCCAGCAACCTACAATCTTCGTCTGAGATATTCTTCAAAATCTGCAACGCCTTCTCCGCGGTAATGACTACTTTTCTCTCCCCACCGTCCGGCAACAACTCCTCGTCGCACTTCTCAAAGTTCGCGGTAATCTTCATCCCTTCGCACCTGTACGAAGGTTGCGCCGTTCCGGTGTGCGGACACTCTGTCTTCGTCTTGCACGCGTCCGTCAATTTCTTCAATCGATGCTTCGGGTTCTGAATCCGCATGATTTGGTTAAACCTCGCGTCCGTTTCCGGATCCAACAAAATCCTCGACGATGAAAACCCGACGCACCTCAAAACCTTCAAAACGACGTTCAAAAACCCGTGATGATACACCGGTTTCGCCAACTCCAAGTGCCCGAAATACCCCGGATTGTGCACTGAATCCGCCCCATCGGTTTCGCACACCGTCCCTCGGTCCATCGTCCCCATTCGAGGATCGGACAAACCGCCTCGCTTCGGTTTGCCCTTCTCGTACGTTTCCGACGTTTCGATTTCGCACACGGACATTTTTCGCTGTTGTTGTTACGAGAAGAAGAGAGGTGATAATCATCAGTAATTGGAAAAAAAGAGAGAGAGAGAGGGTGAGAGGCGAATTCAAATGCAAAGAGAGAGAGAGGTGAAGGAGAAAAAACGAACGCGTCCGATGCGAAGAAAACGAAACCAACCGACGGGTTCGTTCGTTCCCACGGGGAATTCACGCTTTCTCTGTCCATCTCTCGCCTCTTTCGAGCTTCTTCGCATCGAACGAGAGAAAGGTAAAAGAGAAAGAAAGAAAGAAATTTTGTCGGCCGCGATCACACGCACACGCGCAGACGCAAACGCTCATTGCGTGACTTTAAAACACGACACGAATAAAAAAAACACTCACGATTTCATCCGGAGACAACACGCCAAACTGAACGGTTTTCACCCGCTTCAGTTCCGCGGTCGAG
>Ga0255765_1005650_pt1 | contig 11739 bp, 10 predicted proteins | sample 041ome_8_FD_179965 | JGI IMG/M metagenome (GOLD analysis project Ga0255765, IMG submission 179965) | Coastal salt marsh microbial communities from the Groves Creek Marsh, Skidaway Island, Georgia - 041407BS metaG (version 2) | ecosystem: Environmental > Aquatic > Marine > Intertidal zone > Salt...
GTACCTTTTAAAGTAGATTATATAACTTCTTCAACTGATAATTCAATTATTTTAAAATTACAAGAGTTAAATAGTGATGAAGAAGCTTCTGAAGTAATTTTAAAAAATGTTTATTTAGATAAAAAACACTCTAACTATAATGATGAAGAAAGTTTTTTTTACAACGAACTATTGAATTTCATCGTTTTTAAAGATTCCCAAAAGATTGGTAAGATTGTTAATATTAATGATAAACTTCCGCAACCTGTTTTTGAAATATTAATTAATGACAAAAAATTTATGGTACCAATCCATGATGATTTTATTGAAAAAATAGATAAAGGAAAAAAGTCAATTCACATTGTTATACCCTATGGACTTTTAGAAATTACATAATTGAATATTTAATTCATATTTTTGTTATATAAGTTCCAAATTATGAGTGAAAATTTTACCTCTCCAGATTTTTATAATATTGATGAACTTCTATCTGAAGAACATAAGCTTATAAGAGAATCAACTAGGCAATGGGTTTCAAAATCAGTTAGCCCAATTATTGAAGAGTATGCTCAAAAAGCAGAGTTTCCAAGCCATCTTATCAAAGAGCTTGGAGAAATAGGTGCTTTTGGACCTTATATTCCTGAAAAATATGGTGGTGCTGGACTTGATCAAATAAGCTACGGGATTATGATGCAAGAAATTGAAAGAGGAGACAGTGGAATTAGATCTACTGCATCTGTTCAGTCCTCATTAGTTATGTATCCAATATGGAAATTCGGAAGTGATGAGCAAAAGGAAAAATATTTACCTAAGCTTGCAACTGGTGAAATCATGGGATGCTTTGGTTTAACAGAGCCAGATCATGGTTCAAACCCTAGCGGAATGATATCAAATTTTAAAAGTGATGGTGATGATGTAATACTGAATGGAGCAAAAATGTGGATTTCAAATTCTCCATTTGCAGATATTGCTGTAGTCTGGGCTAAAGATGAGAATAAGAGGATTCATGGTCTAATTGTTGAAAGAGGTATGGATGGGTTTAGTACTCCTGAAACTCATAATAAATGGTCCCTTAGAGCATCCTCAACAGGAGAACTTATATTTGATAACGTAAGAGTTCCAAAGAAAAATATCTTACCTGGGAAATCAGGGCTTGGAGCTCCATTAATGTGTTTGGACTCTGCAAGATATGGTATTTCATGGGGGGCAATTGGTGTTGCTATGGATTGTTATAATACTGCCTTAAAATACTCATTAGAAAGAGTTCAATTTGGAAAACCTATTGCAGCAAAACAACTTCAACAAAAAAAACTTGCGGAAATGTTAACTGAGATTACAAAAGCTCAACTTTTATCATGGAAACTTGGTAAGCTAAAAAATGAAGATAAAGCAAGTTCGGCACAAATTTCTCTAGCGAAAAGAAATAATGTTGATATGGCAATGAATATTGCGCGTGAGGCAAGGCAAGTATTAGGAGGTATGGGTATTACTGGAGATTTTAGTATTATGAGACATATGATGAATCTTGAGTCTGTTATAACTTATGAAGGTACTCATGATATTCATCTATTAATTCTTGGTAATGAAATTACAGGCCATAATGCCTTCTAAAAATCAAAAACAAAACCTATACTAGGAATTATAGAGTTTCTATTATCACTTTCAACCTCAATCAAATTCCTAGGAAATAATATATTCTGATTTTTATCTCTCTCGAGCCCATATTCAGGAGGAACTGGAATTTCATTTAGTAATAGGTTCTCAATATCAATATAAAAATTCATAGATGTGGTTTTAAAGTTCCATCTCTTATCAATTCTTACATCAAGTTTAAGGAATGGATCCAGATAATAATTACCGAGCTGAGAATAATCAAGAACTATTTCCGGATAAGATTGACTACTCAATAGAGTGTTAACAGGAGCATAAGGAGTTTTATCAGTAAATCTAAGTTTTGAGCTAAACTCCCAATTTTTTTTCAATTTATAACCACCAGTGAATGAAACTAAATTCCTATTATCCCATACAGAGGGCAGAAAAACTTTATCAAATCCTGAAAATTTACTGTAAAAAAATGTATAAGAAAGTATTCCATAAAAATTGTTTTTAAGCTTTTGTTGATATAAAAATTCAATTCCATATGATTTACCTCTTCCTGATGTAGATACATTCTCATTTCCTAAAACTTCAAAGTCACCTCCTTTATTTGCAAGTGAAACCATATCATTAACAGATATTGGATAGTTAAAGTATTTTTTGTTGAAAGCTTCAATAGAGAATCTAGATGATTCTGAGTTGTTATACTCTATTCCAAAAACAAGATGATCACTTCTTGTGTATTCAGAGTCATTATTAATAAAATTATTATTTAGATCCTTGAACCCAAGTATTGTGTATGTTGGAATCTTGAAATATCTTCCTGCTGCAAAATTAAGTTTCCATCTATTATCCTGAGAAATGGACCATGATAATGCCATCCGAGGTGAAAAATTTTTGAGTAAATTATCATCTATCGTAAAATTATCTTGATCAACTCTTACTCCAAGTGAAACCCCTAATTTGTCATTAAAAAATCTTCTATTTGACTTTGCAAAAAAGCCATATTTAATTAAATCAACAGAAGTATTATAATTTATTTCGTAGAAAGGATATAAAGTATTGTTAGAGTAATTTGAATATTGAATATTACCACCTATTGAAAATTTATAATCATTAAAGTTTTGACTACTTATAAATCTCAATTTTGTCTCTTCTTCTAGGGAAATATTAGAATAAACTTTATCACTTTTATTTACGTTATCTTGGAATCTTTCAAAATCATTTTTAAGTCTATTGGTACTTAGTGATAAGTTAAAGAAACCATTATTTTGTTTATAAATTCTCTTCCACGATACACCAAATGTCCTTGTATTTTGATTAATAATTGGTATTTGCTCAATAGTTGATTGGTTCTCAAAATCATATTCATCAGGTTCATTTACAGTTAATTTATCAATTGAACCAATTCCTACAAAATTTATGAAATTATAGTCATCTATTTTATGGCTTATTTTCATCTGATAATCCCAATAATCTGGAAGGAAAGAAAATCCAAAGGCTTTAAATAAAAATTGTAAATAGCTTCTTCTTACAGAAAATATAAATGAAGTTTTTTCATTCAAAGGTCCTTCAAATGTCATTCCAGCTTCACTTGATCCTATTCGAAAGTTTCCAGATAATCTATCTGGATTTGCATCCTTTTGAATAAAGGACAATACTCCTGACAAAGCATTATCATATTCTGCTCCAAATGATGATGTTGAAAGAGTTACATCTTTAATAAATGAAATATTTACTAATCCAACAGGACCTCCAGAACTACCTTGAGTTGAAAAATGATTAATGTTTGGTATTTCAATTCCATCTATATAGTATACAGTTTCGTTTGGTCCTCCACCCCTTATTATAATATCGTTTCTAAAACCTCCTATAGATGGAGATATACCAGGAAGACTTTGGATTACTCTTGTAATATCGTTGTTACCTCCAGGATATGTCTCAATTTCAACTGCAGAGAAAGTTTGAGTTGATAATGGAGTCTCAATTGAAGTCTTAAATGGAGATTCTGTTAGAATAACTTCATCAAGTATATCTGATAACGGATTTAAGGTATATTCTAAACTTTGATTTCCAACTGATTTGACAATTATATTGAATTTTGTTTGAGATTTAAAACCAATAAAACTTGCTGTTATGTTATAACTTGTTGTTGGCAGATTTAATATTTGAAAAAAACCGTTTTGATCTGAGACTGCAAAAAAATCTGAATCTTCAACTCTAATTGTTGCCCCTTCTAGCGGAAACCCAGTTTCATTATCAATGACCTTCCCTGTTAAACTTCCAAAATTTTGAGAAAATATACATGAAGTAAGCACTAAGAATGCACAGGTTAAAATGGGCCTATACATCTAATTATGAAATAAGTGCTTGCTTACAGTAATCGTAGCATTTTATGACTTCTTTAATTCTATTAGAACCCTCTGGAATTCTATATTCTAACTCTATAGTAGGAGTAAATTTATAAGAATTATCTCTTACTAGTCTCAACACTTCAGTGATAGGAGTATCTCCTTCACCCCAAATTTGATTATCTGTTGCAATAACATTTAAAGTTTTTGCATACTGTCTATCCTTTAAGTGAAGACTACATATTCTAGCATGATTTTTTTCTATAAACTTTAACAGTGTTTCTTTAGTATTTTTTTTACCTGCTGCAATGTAATGCCCAATATCAAGATTAATAAAATTATTTTTTGAATCATTTAGTGCAAAATCCCAAGCAGTGTCAGATGCCTGAAGATGAGCATGATAACCAACATTAACTTTATTTTTTTCAGCATAGTGAGATATTCTCTTAGTATTTTCTTCAGAAGTAAGCTCGGCAGTAACATAGTCTGCACCTAGTGCCTTTGTTGCTTTCATAGCGTACTCAATTTCTTCATCTTTATTATTTGGATTCATACAGTAAGGCTTATAAGCAAAAATATTTATTCCTTGATCTTGAAATTGTTTTTTCACATTCCTAAATTCTTTCATAGATATATTAGCTCTCCATTCAGCATGTGACCTACCTGATCTAGGCATACCCATTGATCTTTCAATATGATTACCCATTAGTTCAATATTATCAGAACCTGTATCAATACAATTTTGAATAATTACGTTCATGTCCTCAACACCTGGGTTAAATGAATATGTAATTACTGAAATATCTATACCATTAATATCTTTTATAATTGGAGAAAAATTATAGTTTAAAGCTCCTAATGTAATTAATGATGATTTTTTTATAAAGTTTCTTCTTGAGTTCATAGCGGTTTCATATTTTTAATTAAAATAATTTATAATTTTTTAAATACAAAATGATAAAAGGGGTAATATTTGATATGGATGGAACTATAGTTGACAGTCTACCCTACCATCATGATGCATGGCGAATATTTTTTGAAGAAAATAAAGTTGATGATTTTTCTGAAAAACTAAAAAGATATAAGGGAGGGGGAACACTTGATTTAGTGAAAGCTGTATATGGAGATATTTATTCCATAGATGAGTTAAAAAAAATGAGTGATGATAAAGAAGTTATCTTCAGAAAGATATACAAAGGAAATATTAAGCCAATTGAAGGGTTTCTAGAATTTATTTTTGACTTAAAATCAAAAAAAATTCTAGTAGGACTAGCAAGTAATGCCATTAGAAAAAATGTGACTCTTACTCTAAATGAATTAGGTGTTCATGATTTATTTGACAGTATTATATGTGGTGATGAAGTAAGTTTTGGAAAACCCAATCCTGAAATGTTCGATAAGACTGTAACTAGGTTTAACTTAAAGAAAGACAATTGCATAATTTTTGAAGATTCTATTGAAGGGGTTGGTGCTGCAGTAAATGCTGGCATTAGTGTAATTGGTGTGACATCAAGTAGTTCGAGTGATATTTTAAATAATGCCGGCTGTATTAAATCAATTAATGATTATACAGATTATGACCAATTAATAAAATAATTTTTTAGATTTTTTAAAAAAAGTACTTCGGGTGGGAATCGAACCCACACTCCCAGAGGAACTGGATTTTGAATCCAGCGCGTCTACCAGTTTCGCCACCGAAGCTAAGGGCCTCAAAATTAATAAATTCCAGGATATTAAATAATTTATGATAAAATTATACTGAACAATAATTATTTATAAATTTGCACTCCAATTAAATGATAGTGGAAACGCCAGTAAAGATATTTTCGTGTACCCAGAGTATGACTCTTTCAAAGGAAATTGCCAAAGAGTTTGGACAAGATCTTGGTATTGTTAGTTTTCAAAGATATAGCGATGGAGAATTTCAACCTTCTTTTGAGGAGTCAGTTAGAGGTTCAAGAGTGTTTATAATTGGATCTACAAACCCTTCCACAGATAACTTAATGGAAATGCTTCTTATGTTGGATGCTGCAAAAAGAGCTTCTGCAAGACATATTACTGCAGTAATTCCATATTTTGGATGGGCAAGACAAGATAGAAAAGATAAACCAAGAGTACCAATAGGTGCAAAATTAGTTGCTAAATTATTAGAGTCAGCAGGAGCTACAAGAATAATTACAATGGATCTTCATGCTGATCAAATTCAGGGATTCTTTGAAAAACCTGTTGATCATTTATATGCATCATCAATATTTGTTCCATATTTAAAGTCTTTAAATATAGATAACCTAACAATTGCATCACCTGATATGGGTGGTTCTAAAAGGGCTTATGCATACTCAAAATTTTTAGATTCAGACGTAGTTATATGTTATAAGCAAAGATCAAAAGGTAATATTATCACTCATATGGAGTTAATAGGAGATGTTACTGGCAAAAATGTTGTTTTAATTGACGATATGGTTGATACTGCTGGAACATTAACAAAGGCTGCAGATTTGATGATTGAAAAAGGTGCAGAGTCTGTAATAGCAATATGTACACATGCATTGCTCTCCGGTGATGCGTATGAAAAAATTGAAAAATCTAAACTAAATAAATTAATAACAAGCGATTCAATTGAAATTAAAAAAGAATCTAATAAAGTTGAACACTTATCTTGCTCAAAAATGTTTGCTGAGGCAATGTATAATGTTCATCATAACAAATCAATTGATAAGCTATTTATAAATAAATAAAAATGAAATCAATAGAAATTAAAAGTAACAACAGGGAAAATACTGGTAAAACAAGCACAAATTCTTTAAGAAAAGAAGGTAATGTTCCATGTGTTTTGTACGGAGGTAATGAAGTAGTACATTTTTCTGCAAAAGAAATAGGATTTAAAGACCTAGTTTATACAGCTGCTGCTCACACTGTTGTATTAGATTTTGGGGATAAAAAAGTGAATGCTATTCTTCAAGATATTCAATTTCATCCAGTAACTGATAAAATATTACACGCTGATTTTTATGAACTTTTTGATGATAAGCCAGTTACAATGGAAATACCGGTAATTCTTAGTGGATCAGCCCCTGGAGTCATGAATAGTGGTGGTGTTTTAAGTAGAAATAAAAGAAAGCTTAAAATAAAAGCACTTCCAGGTAATCTTCCTGATTCTATTGATGTAGATATTTCTTCACTTGAATTAGGGGATAAATATTACACATCTCAAGTGGATGACGAGGACTTTGAAATACTTCACCCAGATAATACTGTAATCTGTCAAGTTAGAACATCAAGAGCATCAATGGCACTTCCAGAAGAAGAGGAAGGTGTTGAAGGTGAAGAAGGTGTTGAAGGTGCAGAAGGTGCAGAAGGTGCAGAAGGTGCAGAAGCAAAAGGTTCTGATACTGAAGCTCCTAAGGATGAGTCTAAAGAGTCTTAATATTTGGCGTTATTTAATTAATCTTAACTTTATTAGGTTAATAAATAATGATGAATTTTCTTAAGAAGATCTTCTCAAGTTTAAATAATAAATCTGATATGAATAAATATCTTATTCTAGGTATTGGAAATATTGGTAACGAGTACGATGATACTAGGCATAATATAGGCTTTGAAATTGTTGATCAACTTTCTCAAAATCTAGATACCAAGTTTGAATCTGTAAAACTAGCTCAAAGGGCAGAAGGAAGTTTCAAAGGAAAAAAGATAATTATCATAAAGCCAAACAATTATGTCAATAATTCAGGAAGATCATTATTGTATTGGCAAAAAAAAGAAAAAGTTTCAATTGAAAACATTCTGGTTGTTTGTGATGATTTAAATTTATTTTTTGGAAATATTAAAATAAAACCAAATGGCACGTCTGGAGGTCATAATGGCTTAAAAGACATTGAAGATAATCTTGGAACTTCTAATTATGCTAGGTTAAGGGTTGGAATATCTAATAACAATAAGATTCCCAAATCAGATTATGTTTTAGGAAAGTGGAGTAGCTATGAAATGTCCAATATAAATACTCTTAAAATTAGCTCAATTGAGATTATTTTCTCATTTATTCAAACTGGTATTGAAGAGACAATGAATCTCTACAACAAGAAAAATTTTATTAAATGAAAATTTTCAGGAGTATTGAAGATTATAATTTAAATCAAAGAACCATTTTAACAATTGGAACATTTGATGGAGTTCATGAAGGTCATAAGAAAATCTTGAATAAGTTAATTTCTTCATCAAAAAAAAAGAATTTATCATCTGTTGTCCTTACATTTTTTCCTCACCCTAGAATTATTTTAAATAAGTATAATGAAGTCAAAATGATAGATACATTAGATGAAAAAATTAAAGCTTTTGAAAAGTTAGGGATTGAAAATCTTATTATACATCCTTTTGATAAAAGTTTCTCATTATTATCTGCTGATCAATTTATTAAAGATTATTTAATTGAAAAATTAAAAATTAATCATATAATTATAGGGTATGATCATAGATTTGGTAAAGGGAGAGAGGCATCAGTAGATGATTTAAAAAAATATGGAGAAAGTTTTGATTTTATAGTTGAAGAAATTAAAGCACATGAGGTTGAATCTATAGCTGTAAGTTCAACTAAAATTAGAGATTCAATTAATAGTGGTGAACTTGATAAATCAGCAAAATTTTTAGGTAGATTTTTTAAATTAACTGGAAAAGTTGTCAAAGGTGATGGTTTGGGAAAACAAATTAATTATCCAACTGCAAATATTTATGTTGAAGAAAATTATAAGATTATTCCTAAAGATGGTGTCTATTTTATAAAGACTTTAATTGATGATAATGAATTCCATGGAATGATGAATATTGGTCATAGACCTACAATAGGTGAAAATAAAAAATCAATAGAAGTTCATTTATTTGATTTTGATAATGACATTTATGATAAAACTATTTCTGTTGATGTATTATTAAAAATAAGAGATGAGATAAAGTTTTCATCAATTGAAGCCTTAAAAGAGCAATTAAAAAAAGATGAAACTTATTGTATTCAGTTAATCAACAAATAAATTTTATCTTTGATTTAAAATAATTATGCTTTCAATTGATTACATCACAAACTCAAAAGATGACGCAATTATAGGCCTTAAAAAAAGAGGTTTCAAGAATCTAGATGTATTAGATAGCATAATAGAGCTCAATAATAATCGAAAAAAAATACAGCAAGAACTTGATAATATTCTTTTTAAGTCTAATACAATTTCTAAAGACATAGCTGAAGCATTTAAATCAGGTAATAATGATATTGACATTGATAGTCTCAAATCTGAGTCGTCAAATTTAAAATTAAAGTCAAAGAGTTTAGCAGAACAATTAGATACAGTTAAAATTAAAATATCGGATCTAATAACTACAGTACCTAATATTCCTGATTCAAAAGTACCTGATGGACTTTCTGAGGAAAATAATATTGAAGTATTCAGAAGCTCTAATTTTAAAGAGTCTGGATATAATCTAAAAAATCATTGGGATTTATCAAAAGAATATGACATTATTGATTTTGAATTAGGAAGTAAGATAACAGGATCAGGATTTCCAGTATATAAAGGTAAAGGGGCGAAACTTCAAAGAGCATTAATAAACTTCTTTTTAGATAGAAATAGCTCTGCAGGATACAATGAGTTTCAAGTTCCTCACTTGGTAAACTCAGACTCTGCTTATGCTACTGGCCAATTACCTGATAAAGATGGTCAGATGTATCATGTTATAAATGATGACTTTTATTTAATTCCTACTGCAGAGGTTCCTTTAACTAACATATACAGAGATAAAATCATAGCAGTTGACCAGGTCCCAATTATGATGACTGGTTATACCCCATGTTTTAGAAGAGAAGCTGGAAGTTATGGGTCTGATGTAAGAGGACTAAATAGATTACATCAATTTGATAAAGTAGAGATAGTAAGAATTGAACATCCTGCTAAATCTGATGATGCATTAATTAAAATGAAAGAGCATATCAAAGAAATTCTAACCGAACTTAAACTTGATTTTAGAATTTTAAATTTATGTGCGGGTGACCTAGGTTTTACATCTTCGATAACCTATGATTTTGAAGTTTTTTCAAAGGGTCAAGAAAAATGGCTTGAGATAAGCTCAGTTTCAAACTTTAAAACATATCAATCAAATCGTCTTAATTTAAAATTTAAAGATAAAGACGGTAAAAACTACACATTACATACTCTAAATGGTAGTTCTTTGGCTCTTCCCAGAGTAATGGCTGGATTAATTGAGAATAATCAATCTGAAAATGGAATTATAATTCCTGATGTTTTAGTCCCATATACTGGATTTGATATAATAAACTAATCCTATGATTGAAAATGTTAGTCCAAAAAAATTCCTGGGTCAACATTTCCTTATTGATGAAAATATTTCGAAGAAGATTGTTAATTCTTTAAGTTTAAAAGAATTTGATAAAATAGTTGAAATCGGACCTGGAAAAGGTGCTTTAACAAAATACCTATTTGAGTTTAGTGATAGATTAATTCTTATTGAATATGATGCTGAGTCTGTTGAGTTTATAAAAAGTTCATTTAAAAAACACAACCCAAATATTATTAAACAAGATTTTTTAAAATATAATTTGAAGGATGTTTTGTCTCAGACTAGTAAGAACTTAATAATAGGTAACTTTCCATATAATATTTCATCACAGATTATCTTTAAAATATTGGAAAACTATTTATTAGTAGGTAATCTAGTGGGAATGTTTCAGAAAGAAGTTGCAGAGAGGATTATTAGTAAACCTAACTCAAAGGAATATGGAATAATCTCAGTAAAAACTCAGTTATTATATGATGTAAAAATTCTGTTTGATGTTTCACCTAACGTATTCTTTCCAAAACCAAGAGTTAATTCATCAGTTATTTCAATGACCAGAAAGAAGAATATTAATATTAATTTTGATCTAAAGCTGTTTGATAGATTAGTAAAACTTAGTTTTCAGCAAAGAAGAAAGAAAATAAAAAACTCTTTAAAAAAACTTGATATAAAGGAAAATATTCTAGAAGATACTATCTTTGGTTTAAGGCCTGAGCAACTATCTGTAAATGACTTTATTAGATTAACACAAAAAATCAGTAATGAAACAATTTAAAATTAATGATGAGTTAATCAGTAAGATTAAAAAGCTTATTGAAGACAACAACAGAGATAAGCTTTTATCTAGTCTTGCAGATATTCATTACGCAGATTTAGCAGAAATTTTTGAATTATTAGAAACAACAGAAGTAATTTTTCTAGTTAAAATTTTTGATAAGCAAAAAATTGCAGATGCATTAGCAGAAATTGATGAAGACTTAAGAGAAATAATTTTAGAGAAATTATCTGCTAAAGAAATTGCTGAAAAAATTGTTGAGCTTGATACTGATGATGCAACAGATGTTATTTCTGAATTAACCGAGGAGAGACAAGAAAGAGTATTCTCTCAAATAAAAGATGCTGAATTAACAGATGATATTAAAGAGTTACTTAAATATGATGAGGATACAGCTGGTGGTTTGATGGCTAAAGAGCTAGTAAGTGTTAATGAGAATCTAAGTATCTCCAAATGTCTTGATGAAATAAGAAAACAAGCAAAGAATGTAACTAGAGTTCATTCCATTTATGTTGTTGATTCAAAAAACAGATTAAAAGGAAGGCTTTCACTTAAAGATGTTGTTACTGCTAAGTCTAGATCTAAAGTTAGGGATATTTATATTCCAAATGTTGATTATGTTACTGTTGATCAAGAGGGAGAAGATGTTGCAAAAATTATGTCTAAATATGATTTGGAAGCCATTCCTGTTACAAATAA
>Ga0255765_1005661_pt1 | contig 11729 bp, 15 predicted proteins | sample 041ome_8_FD_179965 | JGI IMG/M metagenome (GOLD analysis project Ga0255765, IMG submission 179965) | Coastal salt marsh microbial communities from the Groves Creek Marsh, Skidaway Island, Georgia - 041407BS metaG (version 2) | ecosystem: Environmental > Aquatic > Marine > Intertidal zone > Salt...
TGTTGCCGTGGCTGCTAATATTGCTCCCTTCGAAGATGATCGCCTTTATAATCGCGAATTAATCAGTGCGCAAGGAAAATATATTGAAGTATATGTGAAAACTGATTTGGAAGAATGTGAAAAACGTGATGTAAAGGGATTGTATGCGTTGGCTCGTCAAGGTAAAATAGAAGAATTCACGGGCATTTCTTCTCCTTTTGAGGAACCAAAACATGCAGAAATAGTATTAAATGGTTCTGAACCCATTGAGCACAATGTATGGGAAATCATCGAATATTTACAAGACAAAGGATTACTATAAACCACTTCAAAAACGAAGAGGACTAACAAGTTATATTAAAACAATATAATGATATGCTTATTGTTTTAAGTAATGGATAGTTATGAAATTGGTCAATTGTTGGGTTATGTAACTGCATGTGTTAATTTCGTATTATATTTACCGCAAGTTATTCACGTATATCAAATCCAAGATACGCATTCTTTAAACACGAATTTTATTTTGTTACAAATGTTGAGTTGTATAACCACCTTTAGTTATGGTGCAATATTAAATGAAAAACCGATTATGGTATCAAGTATTTCTATTTTTGTATCTGTTAGTGCATTAGGGTACGCAAAATGGGTATTGTATAAAATTCCGAACTCAGCGAGCCGTAATGAATATAGTCCGATTAATATGAGACGATTTCCGAGGTCTGACTCACAAGAAAGCACATAATTATTTCTTTGCAAATTTATTAAATATAAATATGATTTATATTTAACATGTTTTATCAAAACGACTCTTTTATTACTAGTTTCATTCAATTAATGCAACGTTGTAATGAAGCCATATTGGAAATTTATTATAAGGATTTTAAGGTGGTTTATAAAGAAGACAAAAGTCCTTTGACCATGGCAGATGAAATTGCGAACTCAATCATATGCGAAAAACTAGAATCTATCAATAAAACCTATTTTAAGGAAAATGAAGTTGTCATTATTAGCGAAGAAAATAAAAATAAACCTTATGAAGAACGCTGTCAATATAATTATTGTTGGTTGGTTGATCCAATCGATGGAACAAAAGAATTTGTGAAAAAAAATGGTCAATTTACAGTAAATATTGGATTATGTTATTTAGGAACACCCGTGTTTGGTATGGTTAGTATTCCTGTTACCGGAGAAATTTATTATGGAGCAAAGGGATTAGGCAGTTTTAAAGTGCATCATGAAAAAAAGAAACAATTACATGTCAATTCAAAGTATACTCTTTTCCAAAAAAACTCCCGTATTGTGGCTTCATCATCTCATTTAAACAAAGAAACACAAGAATATATTGAACAATTTCCTGATCCCATTTTGCTGCAAACCGGAAGCAGCCTTAAATTGCTATATATTGCTGAAAACAAGGCAGATATATATCCACGTATTGCACCCACAAGTGAATGGGATACATGTGCTGCTCATGCAATATTGTTATATGCTGGAGGAAAAGTCTTCAATTTTTCCACAAAATATCCATTGCAATACAATAAAGAAAACTTATTGAATCCCTTTTTTATTGCTTCTTGTATTTAGATGTTTGTAAATTAAATTTTTGTTCATATAAATGTGAATAACAGGGATAACACTAAATCCATAAGGACTTGTAAGTAAGTAATACAGTTTATGAAAATATACCATTACAAGATAATGATATATTTAGTGCGCACAAATATCTCCAAACTCTATTTTAAAGATGGAACTATCTGAAAAAGCATTGTATGAAAGCAATATTGTGCTTGCAAATAAAATAAGCGATACCATAAATATTAAATTCGACTGACGTTTCCATTTTTGCAAAATATATGCAGAGAATTGCAATCCAATATACGAGCCCAACCCGCTAAATCCGGCTAATACGAATCCATAGTCGTAACGCAATTGCCCTTTTGCCAAATAATTAATGCAAGATATTATACTGGAAAAGAAGGTGCTCATAGAAGTAGTGGCAATGACCACTTCGGGAATCATTCCGCATTGGATCATAATGGGAGTCACCAACATACCTCCTCCAATTCCCACATAAGTGGAAATAGCTCCCGTCAATGTACCAATACCTATAAACTTCCAAATATTGGATTGATTCCAATTGATATCGCCTTCTAAAAACAAATATTGTTTGTTTTGTTTTGATTTATAATCGTCGATTATGTAATATACCATATACAACCCGAATCCGGAAATCACCGCGAATTGTCCCATAATATGAAGTCCATATGCGAATCCACAAGGTTCTAATAATGGACGGGTCATGCTAAATGCGCTAACCATTCCTATCGAACACACTAAAAGCATGGTTTTGATGTACTTGTCGTGGGGTGGGTCACCATGGGATTCATCATCTAAAATCAATGATGCACAATCAATGTAACGACCAATACCATCGATCATAACCAATTCATACCCACAATGTTCATCTTCCAAATACTTGTTTTCCTTTAAAAATGTTTGTATTGCTTTACGCAAGGATTTGTATAATGTGGCTATCAAAATGACTATTAGAAATAGTATAGTGAATAATTTAGGACTCCAACTTGCCATTAAAACTCCGACAAAAGAACTGTTACCATCAAACGGAACAAGTAACAAAAGAGGGGCATAATTGATTAGATCCCGATTATGATTATGGGGATGTTTGGCATAATATAGAGATATAACACGAACAGTGGTATCGCCTAAAATAGTAATAATGGAAAGAGGGATGGCTTCCTCTAAAGTAAATTGGGATAGCAACATGTAGGTTGGGATTAATAATCCACCACCACCCACGCCACCAATAGTCGTTAAAATAGATATGAAAAAAACCAGAATACAAAGAGTAATATCATTACCAACATCGGTTTCAAATAAGACTCTTTCAGTTGATGCGTATATAATTGGCAATGTGCCTAAACATAATAAAAGTTGGAAAAACATTTTTATTATGTGCAAATTATAGTTTTAAGTTATTTGTTTTTTATTTGTAAAAAGGAAGCTAATACAGTTTTGTTTTTTTCAGCATATTGTTGATTTTGTATTTTCGCTTGATATTCTTGTTGCATTAGTCGCTGTTGTTGTTCTTTTTCCTGTTGTTGTAACATTTGGTTTGCTTTTTCATGTTCCATTGGATCGTAACTATGTTGATTACGTGCCCGTGTAAATTCATCGACATTATTGAATGTTTGCATTTTACCATAATCACTTTCACTTACTGCAAATACTGTTTCGTCTTTATGGACTTTGCGCAAATCATCGAATTTCAATTTTCCAAAGGGATCACTCGAAACATAGGATTGGTTGTCATTGTCGTCGTATAAAGAGGAACCACCCCCTTGTTGCATTAAATTTTGCACGCCTTGATATTTGACTAAACCCGAGGATTGTTGTTTCATTTGATCAAAGGCCTGACCCATGTTTTTCGAAGAAACGCCTTCACTGGGAACATCAAAAGACGCCTTTTCTTGCGTGAACCATTCGTTTCTTGTTGGGTCTGGTTTTTGTGACATGTTTTCTTCAAACAAGGTGTTGAATTTGTTTTGAAAAGACGAACCTTCCATTTTCTCCATTTGTTTATTGATTTGTTGCTTGGTGGTTTCGGCATGATGATCATCCATATTATGATATACTTTTGCCGATTCTTGATTGACAGCCATGTTTTGCTTTTGTTGTTGCACATAAAATTGGTAAATGATTTCGTATGCCTTTTTGTAAAACAGGAAATATTTAGGATCCTTTCGCGATTTATCGGGGTGCATCATGAGTACCTTTTTCTTCGCACGTTTCATGTCTTCCACTTGCAATTGGTAATTCAAATTAAACAACCCCAGTAATTCCTCTAAACTGTAATTTTGTATATTTAGATTGTGTTGAACCGACATTATAAATTACAGAAAGATAGGTTTTGAGGAAAATTGGGCGCATATTCGTAAAAGACCCTTCCTTTTTCATAAAATTGATAGTCCCTTTTCAGCATTATGGAATGCATCATTTAGCGGTTTATAGTAATCAAACAACATGCAGATTTTCGTGAAAACATTGACTGGCAAGACCATTACGTTGGAAGTGGAACCATCTGATTCCATTGACAATGTCAAGCAGAAGATTCAGGACAAGGAGGGCATCCCGCCTGACCAACAGCGCTTGATCTTTGCTGGCAAGCAATTGGAAGACGGTCGAAGTCTCTCTGATTACAACATTCAAAAGGAATCCACACTCCATTTGGTGTTGCGATTGAGAGGAGGACAAGAGCTTTCCTTGTTTATTCCATCGGTATATGGCAATATTAAGAAAAAGGACATTGAAAACACGTTTCGCAGGATGAAGATTGGAAAGGTAAGTTATGTGGATTTGGTGGAACAGCGTCGCAGTGACGGAAAGAGCATTCAAAATCGCGCGTTTGTCTATTTTGAACGGGTCTTTGATACTCCTGAATGCAAGGATTTGATGGAGAAACTCGACGGCAGCGAACCCGTAAAGTTGTATTATGCTAAATCTCCACATGTATTTTGGGTACTCATTAAAAACAAGGGTGGAAACAAGTTCAATGCGCATCAAGACAATGCAGCAGCGGCAGAAACACTAGAAGACGAAGTTTGCGACAAAGGACCATTGACTTTGGAGGATTTGGATACTTCTCATCTTTCACAAGAGCCTTCTGAAGAGGAAATTGATGAAGAATACTTGAAGTTTTGCTATGAGATGATAGCTAATGAAGACGAGGCGGACAAGGAATTTTACGAAATGATGGACGACATAGAGTCATTTGGACTTTACCCCGAAGAGGAGTACAATGGGCAACAAGAGTTGGTGTCTTCGGATTATGCTGCGCAGTTGGAATCCCAATTGTTTCAAATGCAGCGTCACTATAATATGTTGTATGCGGATTATTATTTCATGAATGGTTATCCAACACAATATATGGGCACAGAAATTGAGGTTTAGAGGAGTTTTACTTGTAATATTAATTAAATAAATCTTTTTTTTTAGTAATTGAAAATACATAAAGACATGTAAATAGTATGTATTTATAAACATATGCGTTTTTTGAGTTTTCTTTTATGCGTGTTTCCCCTTGTACAAGGTTTTCAAAGCATGATTAATGAAAAATGCAAAATACCCCTTTTGGATTTCTTAGATTTAGAAATTCCAACCATGACGATTACAATCGCCAAAGAAGAAAATAGTGCTCCTCCCAAACTATGCAAAGACTGTGTGCATTATCGTAAGAACGTTTTTGCCGAAAGATATGATATAGGAAGTCATAGCGCATCTTGTGCCAAATTTAGGGAAGTAAATTTAGCGTCGGGTATTACTGAAAATATGAATGTTATGGATGCACGTAGATCCGAAAAACATTGTGGAAAACGTGGAAAACATTTTGAAAAACGGGCACGTAAAGTAATGCGTAATAATGCTGGTCATGATGACGAAGAAGATGATAAGACAAACCAGTAATAAAATATAGTATTACTATATAATGAACTGTCACGGAAAAAAGTGTGTCCATTGCAAGTCTCCCAATAATGCCGATAAGTGGCGTTATACACTCATGACAACGGTCTTATTTTTGATCATTGTGAATCCATTTACTTATAAATTCGTTCAAAGTATTTTAGGCGGTTTTTGCAAAATAGCTGATCCTCGCACTGGTTGCCCCACTATGTGTGGTATTCTTGTTCATGCTATTGTATTTACTATTATTTTGCGTTATTTGATGGAAGGGGATTAAAAATCGATAAACACATGATTTAGCACTAAATTATGTGTTTAGAAATTTGTTTTTAGAATATATAATGAGTGAACACAAGGAGTTCCTGCCTCCCAGTCCGGTTGAGGAAAAGAAAGAGCTTTTAGGCGAAGTTGTCGATGAGCAATCCGTTGTTGCCAATATTAAAACATTGGCAATGATCGTGGAATTGGTTGTTTCTGAACAAAAAACATCCAGTGGAATTGATATTTCCCCTAAAGTCAAGGAGATTTTGGAAAAATTACTGGGTGAGGCACAATACTTTGATAAAGTGGAAGAATATTTGCACGCCATTATCAAAGATAACAAATTAGACGCTAAAGATGTACCCATCGTCATGCTCCTTTTAACCGAATTGTATGAACGTCTTCGAGGATTTTCAATAAAAGATGTTAGCACAGAAACATGTGGTGAAGTAATTAAAACCATCGTAGAAATTGCAATCAAGGAAAAAATCGTTCCTGTCAATGAGGAAGACCTTGCATTATTATCCACCATTTACAACATTGTGGATACCAGTATTCGTCTCATTCAAATGCGTAACCAATTAGATGAAGGAGATGTTAGTGGTCCTAGACGCGGTGGATTACTTGAGTGCGTGATAAACAGGGTACGCAAGTGTTTCGCCTGTTCCGAAGCGAAGAAGGATGAATAAATAATAAATTTCGAACAGGAGGTATATTGTTTCGCATAGCCAAATATTCTAACACATGGGGATTCACATTTAGGAAATGTTGATCCATGATTAGTTTTTCGCCCGTGACTAAAATACAGATGAAACAAATTACACATACAATTGCATTGATGAATTCACTAAACATTATAATAATGAAACGTTATAATGTTTATAAAACATTTCAATTTTCCAATAATGTTTATACCAATGAAGATTTAAAATGGCACGCCTGAAGGGCGTATAATTTCAAATTGTCAGTGGTATCTGACCGTTGCAAAATTAAAATGTCCCATTTTAAATTTTCAACAGTTTAAAGTAGAACCATTTAAAAATTTTGAATTATTATAATATAATGGCGTCGGTGATTACTTCTTTAAAGTCCCTTGATGAATTAAAGAAATTGTTGTCTTCCAATCCAGGTATTCTTATTATAAAGCTGGGTGCAACATGGTGCGGTCCTTGTCAAAAAATTGAGCCATTGGTTCATAGTTATTTTGAGAAAATGGCTAAAATGGACAATGTAATATTGTGTAATCTCGACGTGGATAATAATTTTGAAGTATATGGACATTTTAAGCGAAAAAAGATTGTGAATGGAATACCTGCATTATTGGCTTATTATCCGGAAAATGAAGATGGATTTCCCGATGATTTTATTGCAGGTGCAGATGAAACCCGTGTATCTATGTTCTTTGGTAGATGTATTGGGCACGTGAATAAATCATAAATAATAGAACACACAAATAGTTGTTCTATTATTTTTTTCTTTTTGTTTTTCGATTCTTCTTTGATTTTCCTCCCATTTTGTATTTTTCACCGGGTTCTTCTTGGGATTTCTTATCTTTTTCTTCTTCTTGTTTTACTTCTTGTTCTTGTTTTTCTTGTTCTTGTTGTTCTTGTTCTTGTTTTTCTTCTTGTTCTTGTTTTTCTTCTTCTTGTTCTTGTTTTTCTTCTTCTTTTTCCATATCTTCTTTTTCTCTTTCCATGTTTTCACTTAGTTCTTCTTGTTCTTGTTGTTCCTTTTCTTCAACTTCTTCTATATCTTCTTTTGCGCGATTTTCTTCAAACATTGCATCTTGATCGACTTGTTCTTTCTCTTTTTCAAATGCCTCGCTTGCTTCATCCAGATAATCCTTATATGTGGAATAAGTAAATACACCCGCAACCACAGTAATCATACCAATTACAGCAAAGGGAACACCGTCTATTCCAAGATGCGTCATCGAATTTAATCCGTCATTACGACCCATTGAATTATTGAAACTATTGAACATAGACGTAATAAAATTGGTTTTACCCGTTTTGGTATTTGTATTGCTCATTATATAATTCCCTCATATAAAAAGCATCCATTTTGCGCATCTAAGGTTTAGCATAACCGATCACTGCACATCCGATTCGTTTTCCAGCATTTCCCGTTTTGAGACTTTCTTTATTACCACCTTTTCCACAATCATCTTCGTCTTCGTGAATAATCAATCCTCGTCCTAAAATATTGTATTTGTATCCACGTAATTGAATCATATCGTCATAAAATCGCATATGACATTCCCCACGTTCATTTGTTATTAAATTTCCTAAATCGCCAACGTGACGTTCTTTTTCTCCGGGACATCCATGATTTTGATTTGTCGGATTGAAATGCGCACACATACTTTCACATTGCTCGCTCATATCACCACATTCATGGACATGAAAGCCATGTTTTGCATTTTTCTTCAAACCTTTTATGGCGACTTCTATTTCCACCAAGTGATTATCCATTTCCTTAAAATAAACAACTCCATTGACTTTTCCTTGAAAAACAGCTATTGCTTTGTTGGGTTTGGATTTGCTTTGGCTCATTATATATAATAAAACACAAAGAACTATAACCAAAATAACCAATACAGTCAATATTTTCATTATATAATGAATATATTTAAAAACGTTATTATAATAAATAAAATATGAATTTGAAGAAAAGCTATCAATTTGTATTAAAATCGGTGAAGAAAGATGTTTCGTTAGTACCTGTTTTACACAGTTTACGTGGAAAAACGTATGTGATTTCAGGAGGAACCCGCGGAATCGGACTTGCCATTGGAAAATCATTGGCAACCATGGGTGCAAATATTGTATTGTTAGGTAAAACCCAACAACCTCATCCTAAATTAGAGGGCACATTGGATAGTGCAGCAGAAGAAGTCCAACGAGTCAGTGCTTCCACTCATCATCAAAAAGTATTACCCCTCTTTTGTGATATTCGCAATCACGATTCTATAACAGAGGCTATAAACAAGGTAATAAATACATATGATGGAATCGACGGAGCACTATTAAATGCGAGTGCATTGTGCTTACGTTCCACATTGGACCAGACAAAGAAGGAAGTGGATTTGATGAGTGGTGTAAATATTAATGGTACATTTTTGATGGGACAAGCTTGTTTACAACATATTCAAAAAAAGGAGCATGGACATGTTTTGACTATTTCTCCCCCTTTGTCCATGTTAGACGAACATGATTGGTGGACGCCCCATTTGTATTATAGTATGTCCAAATTCAATATGACATTGATGGCCCGTACATGGGGAAAAGAATTTCCACATGTGGGTGTAAATACGCTTTGGCCACGTACGACAATCGATACAGCCCCTGTGCGCAATCTTTTAGGCGGTGCGCCCATGGTATCTATTTCACGAAAACCCGAAATCATGGGAGACGCTGCGAAACATATCTTTTTAGCAGATCCTCGCCTATGTACAAATAAAAATTTCATTGATGATGAAGTATTGGCCAGTTTGGATATTGACGTAGAACAATACCGCGTTGATCCGAACATCACGGAAAAGGAATTGATGCCCGATTTCTTTTGTTAAAAATCCCATTCCCAATCATCTAATAAACCACCACTCAAAATAGGGTTTGGAGGAAAATTGTCTTCTAAATATTCTGATGCATAGTTAGAACGATGTATAAACGAAATCGATTCGTCTTGTAAGAAACTCAATAACAATTGTTTTTGATAAAACTCTTCGAAAACTTCCAAAGAAGTGTCTTCTTGTTTGATCGTTCGATTGTCATATCCTTGATTGTTTTTTCGATCCAATATTTGCAAAAGATGTGTATCACTTAGTTGAATTGCATCTTTGAATACCCACTTTTCTTTGATTGTTAAAGGTTGATGTGTTCCTAAGGGAACCGGCTTTGGCAAAAGCCATGCACATAATAAATGTTTCCAGATCATAAACGTATAACTTATTTATACGTTTATTCTTTATATATTTAACGTACTTCGACAAATTGAGGAATATTTTCGCGATCATCTTCTATTTGGATTTGCTTTACCATTGCATCGTGCTTGCTTATCCATTTTTGAATAACATCCTCTTTAAATTGTGTGCGCAAATGTGTTTCACATTGGCGAGGATTGTCATAAAAAAGAGTCACGGTTTCTTTACGATCAGGAGCGGCTATCGAAACCTTGAAAAACAAGTCCTCGTAAATACTTCCCACCTTTAACTTAGAATCTCGACGAAAATCATTTTCATAATACCCTGTCATGGCATTGCGAATATTTGCACCGGGGATATTGGATGTATAAAATCCTTCAATACGATCCTTACGTCTTCTTCCTTTGTACAGAATAACATATCCGGGTATTATTTCCTTGAATTTGTCATTGGCTTTACGACGTTTCTTTTTACCAGTGGAAGCAGTGGATACACTGTGATTACTTGCAACTTCAGGCTGTTCGTCATCATCATCGCTGTCAGACAATGCACTAGCATATTCACGATTGTTGAAATCAGAAATATATTCATCTTCCATTCCATGATGGTAATCGTCGTCACTGTTTGAATGAATGCTCATTTTAAAAAGAGAGAAAACTGAAACAAAGAATAGGTTCTTGTGCTTATAACATTATTAATGACTCTGCCTTTATATATTTTTTAAATAATAATTTGTCATGCTTTGCTATAATGGAGGAAATAATCGCGATTTTGGAGAAAAGTTTCGCAGAGATTTCGATGTTGATTCGGAATCAAAATTCATTGGATTTGGGTGATTTGACAAATGCGTCCAATCATTCCGGTGACGACGTAAAAGAATTGGACATATTATCCAATTCCATTTTAAAACATAGTTTAGAAGCTTGTACTCTGATACGGAATATTGGTTCCGAAGAAGAAGATGCATTATATGCCACACCACATACGTCTGCACCTTATTTGGTATGTTACGATCCTTTGGATGGTTCATCCAATGTGGATGTCAATATTACAACTGGCACTATTTTTGCAGTGTATCAATATGGCGAAAACGGCGAAATCGAAAATGGTCGTTCGATTGTATTGTCCGGGTATTGCTTGTACGGAGGTTCAACTCAATATGTTATGGCTAAAGACAATAAGGTTTCCATGTTTCAATATAACTCCTCCAAACAATGCTTTGATCAAATACGCGATCATATATGTGTAAAGGAGAAAGGGTCGATTTATTCACTCAATGAAGCAAATGCCAGATCATGGTGCGATGACCGTTATGTGAAAGCAATAAATACCTTTATTAACCAAGGTTATAGCGCACGATGGGTTGGAAGTATGGTGGCAGACGCACATCGCACATTAATAAAAGGCGGATTTTTCGCTTACCCTGCAAATGAGAAAAACAAGGAAGGCAAAATACGATTGCTGTATGAAGCCTATCCTTTTGCCCATATTTTCGAAGTGGCCGGTGGCATTGCAACAAATGGCATTACGCCTTTGCTCGATATTCCTTATCCGTCCAACTTGCATCAAAAAACGCCTGTATTGTTGAGCGGACCCAAGGAACATATTTGTTTTGAGCTCAGTTTTTATAAGAATAAATAAATCATTAGTATATAGCATGGCTGATTTATTTATTAAAAATAAAACAGTGGAAGAAAAAATTCAAAAGAAATTTTATGCCAAACCGCATTTTTCTTCCGATGAAAAAGATATATTAGTAAAACCGCAATTAAAGGAAGAAACCGTTTTCCAAGAAGCAAAAGAGGAAGAGGACGAAGAAGAAGAATTCCAAGAATTTGTGGAAAAACGGTTTTCTTATTTAGAAAATGTGGATTCTTTGATTCATGAATTTAACATGTGTGAAAATAACAATGATGTGACGAAAAAATGGGAAATTTATTTCTGCGGATTCAAACTCAGTATGGACTTTGGAAATCCATATGTTAATTTTTTGATGTTTTTAGACAATGGTAAATGGAATTTTCCAAACGAAGGTTTCTTTTGTGCCACCAATATACCAGATAATGAAGACGGAGAACAAGATCCA
>Ga0255765_1005664_pt1 | contig 11727 bp, 8 predicted proteins | sample 041ome_8_FD_179965 | JGI IMG/M metagenome (GOLD analysis project Ga0255765, IMG submission 179965) | Coastal salt marsh microbial communities from the Groves Creek Marsh, Skidaway Island, Georgia - 041407BS metaG (version 2) | ecosystem: Environmental > Aquatic > Marine > Intertidal zone > Salt...
ATCAAGCGTCTCGCGAAAATCGAATTTTTCACCGCGTGCAAACGCTTTGAGAATTGGAATTTCTTGCACGAGACGTAGGATTTTTGGAGCAAACTGGCGAGAAAAAGCGACGACGACGAGGCGGTGTTGTTGTTGTTGTTGTTCTCGGTCGTCGTCGTTCTCGGAAGAGGAAAATCTTCCTCCTCTCCTTCTTCGCGCGTGGTGAAACGCGACGACGCCATATTTTTTCTCAAGCGAAAAGGAGAGAGAAAATACCGTTAAGAGTTAAAAAAAAAATGGGATCGGAGGGAAAGGTCGAAAGGATCGAAGGAAGGCGAATACATCTCTCTCCTTTTCGCGAGACGAGGTCTACCTACTACTACTACTACTACTACTACTACTACTACTACTACTACTACTACTACTACTACTGCGCGCTATTACTATTACTATCGCTAACAAGGCTTGTATTTTTTTTTTCTCTCTCTCTCTCTTTCTCCCTTTCCCCGCGGGTATCTTCCGGTCGTCACGCCCGTCGCGCTTTTATTAAAAGACGAAGAGAGACGCGCGGTTGACACTTCCGGGTGACTCGATGATAAGAAACAATCATAAGTTCCTCGTCAAAACGGCGGAGAAATATAAAGCTTCGGCCGCTCCCGCTGAGTTGCCGTAGTGACACCAATCCCCCGCGCTATCGTACATTGGCGTGATTATGCTCGCCGTGTCTAAAAATCGCACGTCGAGCTCGGTACAAATTTCACCTAAAATTTGATTGTATATTCGGATCACTTCTGGATTACGCCAGTCTGTTGGAGGACAAGAACTTATCATGTATCCGAGAGGATTTTCGTGCACGCTTCGAACGAATATTTCAAAACGATCGGAATTAACTTTTTGGAAACTCGACAACGCGTTTCGCATGCTTTCTTCGTATTCTCGGAAAGATAAAGGAGCTCCGTCCGGCCACCCGGCCGCCCATTGGCCTATTCCAATCACTACCGTCGAACATTTCGCTTCCGAGGCGACGGCAGAAACGCTCGATAAATCCCGAGGCCATTTAGCTTCGATGGCCATGAACATATCCTTCGATGATGCGAATAACGCGTGAAGATGTTCAACGAGAGTACGACTGTGGCTCGCGCCGATGAAGCAAAATTTTATAGCTTTCCCTCCTTCCTTTGTCGTTTTTAGAGTTTCCCTTACTTTTTCTTTCAACTCTTCCGCGTCGCTATCGTTGAATTCAAATCTATATCTATTAAATCTTTCAGTCGAAGTGAAAATATTGCAAAACGCTCTTTTCGATGCATCGTTAGCAGGAATATTTTCATCCTTACATTCAGACGGCTGCACTCTCGTATACAGCGGCTCGTCCGAGGAGTGATCTCGAGCGATCCAAGAGCCGATGATTCCAGGATGCGATGACGCGTGCAAACCACCATCCATAATAATATCTATGCGAACATCCTTAGCCGTGAGCCTGTGCCGATGCACGTTTTCTACGCAAGAACTCGCGACTCGAATCGACGACATCGCGCGGTCGAGTTCATTACAAAAAAGAGCGACAATCTCCAAATAATACGTTCCAGACTTTGGCAAAGCTTCGTACGCTCCGCGAGCCACATCTCCAGTCATCGACCAAGTAAGAATCGCGAGAGCTGGTCCGGACAAACGACCTCTCAGGACAGGTTTCGTGCATCTCGCCATTTTGAAGCGAACTCTCACCTCTCGACGCTCGGCGTCGTGCTCGATCGATGCGACTTCATCCGCTAAAGTACTCTCGGAGTCCGCGTCTAGAAAAACAACATCGGATTTGCCATCACCTAAAAACGAATTTGGATTGGACTTTGGAGAAGTTCTTGGTGGTGGCGGTGGCGACATTTGCGGTAAAGGAGGAAGAGAAAAAACAAAATCCTCCTCCGCGAAGCGTCGTTCTCTGTTTCTTCTTCTCCTTCTTCGTTCCGTCGTCGTCGTCGTCGACGAAACGCCTTCTTCTTTTGCTTCGAGTTGTTCATCTCCATCACTTTTTAATCCACCAACAACTCCAACGTTAACGGTATTATCGAAGACATCAGGCGACGAAACGAGCCAAAAAGAACGCACGGCGTAGTGCGCGAAGACGATGGCCACGGCGAGCGCGAAGGACGCCAACATCGTCGTCGTCGTCGTCATCGTCGTCGTGCTCCTCTCTTTTGTTAGTGTTTGCGCGCGCGAAAGATATCTTTTCACAGCAAATGTTTTAGGGTTGAGTCGATATCCAATATATATCTTTTCGACAATTAGAATATTTCTCGAATAATTAAACCTCACTTTCAAACGCGTACGACGGTACTTTCAAAACAAGTACTCTTGCCGGAACGCCGTAAAAAGAAGCATCAACACTTACACTACTCCGTTACTCCTCTTAATAACCGAAAGTCTCGCAACCCAATTTTTTTTGGCCCTTTGGGGAGGAGAACTTATTGGGCTAGGAGGAGGTCCACTGTGGTCCGGTCTGACTGCCAAATTCCCAAATATACCAACCATATACCACACGGTAACTTATCCAAATACTATAACTTATAAACCCAAATTTATAGATACCTTATAGATACAAAAGAATGCATCTCGCCGTGCTTCTGAATCGAGATCGACGGGTGAAACGTTTCAAGTCTTTTTTTGTGTTAGTGATGGTGTTTTGGATCGCAATCACCTTCTTTATCTTTTTGAAAAGCAAGGAAAGCTTTGCAAACAAATTGACCACCACAGTCGTACCAAAAGAGATAAAAGGCGAAGTTTCAAAATTGACCACAGTCGTACCAAAAGAGATAAAAGGCGAAGTTTCATGTCGCTGGCTTGTATATAAGGGAAAAATACCAATTTGCGCTCATCCAGATTTTGATCGTATTTCCGACGCTATCGCTCGGAAAGGGAGCTGGTCCGATTGCGATATGCTTCCAGCTTTGTGGTTGGAACTTCCTATGCACGAAAGAAGTCGAGGCAACTTTCTAGATTTGGGAGCAAACATTGGTTCGTGTAGTATTGAAATGCTTCTTTCAACTAATGCTTCCATCGTTTCTATTGAAGCAAATCCGGAAAATTTCCAAAGGATGCAAAAAACGGTATTAAATTTGTCCAATGAATTCAAAGACCGCATTAAAATCTACAACGTTGCCGCGAGTAACGTAATCGAGAACGTTCAAATTTTTGGCGCCGTGGCAAACATGGGGAACTCGGTGGTTGGCAGAGCTGTGCAAGATGATGCCAACCAGGTTTTTCATAAATCCTTATCGATTCAAACTCAAAAACTGGACGATATACTCGGAAATGTTCACTTTTTAGCCATGAAAATGGATGTGCAAGGCTATGAGTGCAGAGCTTTAGAGGGGATGAATAGAATTATCAGCAATATGCGCACGATCAAGTTCAAAGTTGCGAATCGTTGGCTTTTAGCACAGGGTTGCTCTGATATTACTTTGTTTGAGAAATTGAAAAGCTTTGGTTTTGATATTTATCATGGTAACGGTATATTGCATAAACCAATCGCTCGGGATGTTTACGATCTCGTGGCAAGAAATAAAGTCCCAAAAGACGCTCTTCATCCAGATTTTGATCGCATTCCCGACGCTATCGCTGCAGAGACGGAAAAACCTACGATTATTCTAGCGGCTCCATCAGGAGAAGGTACCGTGCGGCGACGCGAAGGCGCGGAGTTGAAGGACTTTGAATTATCCGAGGCGAGGCTTTCTCGTTACTCTCTCTTTCATCCTCGTACAAACGGCGCATCGGAAGTGGCGAACGCGTGGTATCAGAATAACGTCGAACCCTCTATCACTTGTCCGCAAGAAGAACGGATTGGCGCACACGGCGAAGGAGGCAAATGGATGTGCAACATAGAAGCGCTGAAAGAGAAAAAAGACTGTTTGATTTATAGCGTAGGAAGTGAAAACGACTTTTCCTGGGAAGAGGAGGTAAAAAGAAGAGCGCCAAACTGTGAAATCCATGTTTTCGATCACACGGTCGCGAACGCCAGCAACAAACCCGACGACGTGTTCTTCCACAAGTGGGGTTTAACCGAAAACGAATCGCACAGAAATCCCAACATGAAATCGCTCTCAGAAATTATCAAAGCGTTGAGACACGAAAATAGAAGATTGGACGTTTTCAAAATCGACTGCGAAGGATGCGAATGGCAAACCTACAAAACCTGGTTCACCTCGGGCGTCCAAATCGTCGAAATTCTCGTCGAAACCCATCGCGGATCAGAGTCACCGAAACCAGTTTCGAACGCGAAACAGTTCTTCGCTCACCTGCACAACTCCGGGTATCGAATATTCCACAAGGAACCGAACGTTCATTATTCCGCCAAAGAGCTCCTGTGCGTCGAATTCGCCTTGCGTCGAATTTGATGACGACGACGAAGACGACGTAGTAGTAGTAGTAGTAGTAGTAGTAGTAATAATAATAGTAGTAGATAAAATAGCACGCGTATTGTTACGGAAAGCGTGAAGAGAAGTGCGTCAAACAATATTGGACGAAACCGGAATATTTAGCCTGGACGCGAGTAGAACGCGAGTACGAAGAGATCCCAAACGAGAAGACGAAGAAAGCGGAGGAGAAAGCGGAGGAGAAACCAAGGAAGGATCAGAGCCGGGAAAAAGAAAGGAGGCTGGTTTTCCAAGTGAACAAACAACGCTGAAGCCGCTAAAAAGAGAGAAAATAAGTTGCGCTAATAATCGCATCGTCGCAGAGTAAGTAAGAAATCCGCTCGTAGTGAAGGTTTTCTCAAGCGAGAGAGAAAGGTCCACCACACAAAAAAGCTCCATCAAAATCCGCGCTCGAATAAATAATAGAAATATGTTCTCTCTGGTTGCCGCCAAAAGAAGACAACAACTGCTCTTCTTCGCCGTCGCGTACTTTTCGGCGTCCGCGCTGTTAGCGAACACCGTCGCGTTCGCGCGCAAGGCGGAGTATTATTACAACTCAGTCACGGGAGAGGTACGATGAGTGTGTTTTTCCCGCGCTTTCGATCGGCATTTTTCCCCGGGAAAGTTAACTTTAATGATTGCACATAGCGCGGTTGTTTGTTACCGTTCTCGTCTCATTTTCTCTCTCATTTTCTCTCTCTCTGACGACGAGACGTTACTACTCTTCTTCCTCTTCTGTTATTCGATGAATAATGAAAACACCAACCACAGGCGACGTGGACGGACCCGAAAATTGCCCCGTGGATTGACGAGGAAACTGGCAAAAAATACTGGACAACCGCGGACGGCACCGCGACGTGGGAAAGCCCGGGCGATTGGAAGGAAGAGTGGTCCGCGGAACACAAACTTCCGTTTTACGTGAACAAGAAAACGAAAGAATCGACGTGGGATAAACCGGAGGAGTTGGCGTGGGAACGCGTCGAGCACGAGGTGGAGGATACTTTGTAGACGCGAAAACGCGCGCGACGAAGAAGAGAGAGAGAGAGAAAGAGCTAGCTTTCGGGCGCTCCGCCGGCGCGAGGAGAGCGTTTTGGTTTTTATTGTAATCTTAAATTATGGATATAATCTAATAAAATTAACGTTTAATTATTACACTCTATTTTCCGCAATGGTCGCTTGCTGATGATACTCGTCTCTGCCGCTATGATGATGCCCCCCGCTATTATAATGATTCATGTCTTTCAAATTTTGCGCGGATTGATACGCGCTTAAATGTTCCATGCTCGGCGAGACTATGAATCGATTTCTTCGCATGCGTTCCTCGTTGGATAAACTATTCTCTTCGTTCAAACCGACTAACTTGGCTTTGCTCAGCTGATCGGACGAGCTGAAAAACAAGTGCATGGAAATCAAGACGATGCTCACGCCGATGCAAAAGTTAATCGTGATTTGATGTCCGAAGAGGAAAGCGGAGACCAATCCGGTGAAAATCGTCGCCACGGTGCTGCTATACTTCTTCAAAATCGTATCCGCGAATTTGAAGAAGAAGGAACTCAACACGCCTTGCGCGGCGTTGTTGGCGACTAATAACATGGTCATCGAGTTATGCCCGGCGAATAAGCTCCCGATGTCCTGAAACCCGTTTCGCATCCAAACAATCACCAGCGCAATCGTATTAAACATCAACCCGTACAAGTACATGAACAAATTTTGCAAGTGAACCGAGGTTTCAAAGTTCTTCTTCAGCGCGTACTCGTTGTACACGGACGCTAACGACGGGACAACGATCGAGCACAGCGTGTAAAAATAACACCCGAACGATCTCGGGTCCCCCGGTGGGTCCGTCAACCCGCCGTGTTTCGTCCCGTGCAACGGTTTACACGCCAACTGGTTCACCGTGATGCCTAAAATCAACAAAAACAAAGCCTCCCACTGCAAAACGCTAAACACTCTCCCCATGAACGCTTTCATCAGCAACGCGATGGAAAGAACTTTCAAATTCGAAAGCATTTTTACCGTCGTCGGATGAAAATACAGCTGCATGACGAATTTTATGTAGTTGTTCACCGCGTACAGACCCGCCGGTACGACCAACAACCTATTCGACCGCCACGCGAGCTTCGCCTTCTTCATCGAGCGCAAGTTGCGAGCTTCCTCGCCCGGTTTGCGCATCTTTATTTTATGAGGGAAAGAAAAGAGAGAGAAACGTGAGTAAGCTTCGGATGAACGAAACGACTTTGAAGACGTCGACACGAACGAAGACATAATAGATGCTTTAAAAGACGAGAGAGAGAAACTCCTCGCGCGAGCGATATCTCTCTCCAACAACGCACCTGCACCATCAAAAACACCACCGCGAATAAAACTTTCGTCGCTTCCGTGATAAAATTCACCGAAACTGGATGATACGCGAACCCCCCGCGACTGTTCTTCGTTAAATGCACCAGTATGGGTTGTAAACCGATGAGGAGGCAATCCGAGGCGACCAGGACGATGGTAAAAAAGCGCTTTTTGTTGCTGATTTTGTTGTGTTTCTTCTTCTCTTTGCCGTCGTCGTCGAAGGAATGGTCTCTGCTGGAACCGTTTTTGTTGTTGTGCATCATCATCGCGTTGTTATTATTATTCTCGGAGGAGAAAGAGGACATTTTGTTCACACGCGACACGCTCTTTTTCTGCGACGAGAGCGTTTGTGTTTTAAGGATTGCGATACGCGCGAGAGCGCGTGGCAACGCCGATTGGATAAATGAGGGTTACAACAGAGAGAGAAGTCTCAAAAAATACTCTCGCGGCGGGAAGAAGACGAGAAGAAAACGACTAACATCGTGAAAGAACGGAAGAAAAGACGACGACGACGAGGATTATAACGGGAGTTCGAGGAGAAGCTCGATTATTTTGACTTTCTATTCTTGAGAGCACGCGTTGTGTGCTTGCTTACATTCGGATTGCAACTATTTTCATGTATATGTATGTGTGTGGCGCGTTTACGCTCTCGTTCGATCGAAAAGACGAGAAATCGCTCTCGCGAAATATACGCATCTTATACAGATTCGACGGAGCGAACAAACTTACCATTACGCGACGTAATGGTAGACGTCCCGATCGTCCTTGTCTCGCTCGACGTACTCGCGATCGATGAGACTTTCTATTCGTTTCTTCAAGTCTTGGTTGTTCACCGGGAATTGGAGTTTCGCCATGACTTCGTTGATCAAGTCCGAGTGCGGCAACTTTTTCCTGGTTTTTAAGATGCGAACAATCATGGCGTCGATTTGGTGGTACCGGTCCGCGCGGACGGATTCGCGGACGGCTTCGTTCTCGTCCTCTTCCATTGACGTCGGGTGTTCACCGTCGGCAGTTCGTTTCTTTCCAGTCGCAGAGGATTGAATGGCGGAGATTTTCAATCGAACCAGTTTTTCTTGCAAGTTGAAGTTGAACGTGAACGCGTCGTTCGCCTCGTCGATGTCTTTGCTCATCGGAGTTTTCAATAACACTCTGTATTTGCCGCCGTATAAGGATTGTAAAGTGCGTTTTAATTCCACGTCCGGAATGTTTGTTTTCTCCTTCAATTCTTTATACGTGAACTGTTTGTGTTGTTGTTCGTCCTCGTTGTTGTCGTTTTCGTTGAAAGCCAAGATGACCACGGCTTGCGCCAACGAGACCGCCAACTCTTTCGTGCCGCTCGCGAATTTGACTTTCAGAACGCACGTGGACGTGGAATGTTGCCACGCTAATCGTCTCCCGGTGTGTTTTTCTAAATAGTACGATTCAAAATCGTCTCGCAAAGATTGCAACTCTGGAGGTAATACGACGTCGAGTTTCGCGGCCGACGGCCAAAATCCAGCGGTTAAGATGTTCACCGAGAAAGTTTCGCGGTTCGTGATTGGTGGTTTTGGCGGTAATGGTTCCAACGCTTCTTCTTCTTCTTTATCGTTCATCGTTGTTGTAGTTGTTGTCGTTGTCGCTCTTTTTCGGCTTCGTTTTGACTTGTCTGTCTCGGCGCCTTCCGCGACCGCGGCGGCTGTCATGTCCACGTCCGCCTTCGTCTCGCCGTCGCCGACCGAAGCCGTCGTCGTCGTCGCGTTGTTACGATAGTTGTGCACGATATCTCGACTCACGTCGACGTCTTTAAACATTCCTTCCAGACGAGTGGTAAAATTTGCCCCACACTCGGAACGTAACTTACCGACCACCAATCGTTCGGCGTCGATGGATGCGGATTTTGAAAACAACAAGCGTTTCGCCAAATCCTTCTTGTAAAACGCCTCGAACACGTCTTTGCCTTGTATGAATCGAAACAACGCCACGGCTTTGTTCAGTTGCTCGTCCAACTCTTTTTCAGTCGAAAACGACGTTTTGTTCCCCTTCTTTAACTTGTCGTCCATGAATTTCGCGATTAACTCTGCGATTCTATTGTTCTTTGAAGTGTTGATGAATTGTTCAAACGCAACCTTGGCGCCTTCGCTGAATTGACGTTGATTCTCAAACGCGTTCACGACGATTTCGTCGACGGAGGATTTCATTCGCAGTAAAACATCCACGCAATCGGCAGCTTCGTCTTGGACGGTCTTTTGACCGACATACTTCAAGCGTTTCGTGAACTGGTCTCGCAAGAGTTTCAAGCCGTCCGGGACGCGAGAGAGCAACGAGTACAATCGTTTCAAGTCCTCTACTTTTGAGCTGTCCGCGAGCATTTCGTCCGAGCTTTCGATAATTTCGAGCTTCTTGTCCTCAATCAACGCCGTTTCGACCGTTTTCGTCAGAGCCAGTTTCGTTTGCGGTTGTAAATAACTCTCCGCGCGATCGAGCGTTTCTTCGTTTAATCGCGTTTGACAGTGTTTCAAATAGTCCGCGCACTCCTCTGCAGATTTTTTCGTGATTCCAAACCTCTTGTTCGACTCTTTCGCGTAAAACGTGGCTGTATTTTCTAAGAAGAGACGCTCGAAGTTGAACACCGCGACAGACGCGAGTTCGTCGTCCACCATCATCATCGACGCGTCGTCGTCGTCGTCTCTTCCTTCATCCGCCGAGCGCTTCTTTGAATTCTTCGCGGGGGAGACCGCCGCCCGCGGAGCCGAAAATGTTCCGCCACCACCACCACCACCACCACCGCCGCCGTATCTTTTCAACGTTTCCATCGCAGTGGTGAAACGTTTCACTAAACCTCGATCGATCTTCTCACCTTCTCTTTCGCGTTCAATCAACCGTAAACATCCGCTCGACGCTTTGCGAAGCACGTCTACGTTCGCGTCCATTTGCTTTTGAAATTGCTGAACGCTTAATTCCCACAGAGGAAGCTTTACGCTCTCTTTACTCGCGGTTGTCGTCGTCGTCGTCGTCGCCGCATCCGTCTCACTTCGTCGTCTGCGTTCGTCGTCTTCCAACGGCGACGTCGGGTCGTTACCCCCATTCATTGGAAGCTGCTGTTTAATATTCCTCGAAGCGTTCGCGTTCGCCGAGGACAAAGTCACCGTCGTCCGGTCCAAATACAAAAACAGCGATCGAATCAACATCATCTGCTTCACCCTCTTCTCCCACACGTCGTCCACGAAAAACTTCAAAAACTGTTCCTCGTTCAAGTTTTGTTGTTGCTGCTGCTGCGCGTTTGCACCGCCGCCACCGCCGGCGCCGCGACATTTTTCTTTCAACTGTTTCGCCACGAGGAGCGTCCTATTATAAAATCGAGAGAAAGCGAGAGAACGGGAGAGAACGGTCAGCGAAAAGACGACGACGAAGAAGAACGAAGAAGAACGAAGAAAAAGAACGAAAATACGAACACAACGCGCACAAAATTCGCGACGAAAGAGCATCTTTTCTCTCTCGAATGCGCCCTAAAAACGAAAACGAAAACATCTATATGTACGCGCGCGCGTATTTTTATCGAATCCCAATCTCTTTACCTCTCCTCTAAGCAATCCCTCAACTTCTCGTACAACGCGTCCCCGAAATTCCCCACGACTAAATCTTCCACCAACCTATACAACCTCTCGTAAGACTCCGCGCACGGTTTCTGGTCGTGGATGGAATCGAGCGCGATTTTAAGTCGATCGGTCCAGGACGTTTCCAGGAAGTTTTGCGGGATTTGCGGGGCAGTTTTGAACGCTTTGATGACGAGTTTTCTTTGAGTCGTCGTCGAAGAAGAATGAGACGCGCGACGACGACCGAACGCGTCCATCGTCGCTCGTGGTGTGTTTAATAATAACGATGATGATGATGATGCGCAGCCTCTCTGTTCGCTCTGTCTGTGTCTTTGTTTTCGCGTATCGAGCAAAAGAGCGAGAGAGAGAGAGAAAGCGCGTCGAATTTCTAGCGAGAACGGTTTCTGGGTCAAAATGACAACAACAACACGCTAGAGGGGAAAAATTTCCTCCTGGAAGCGCGTGTGCGTACGCGTATCTCTATTTTTTGGATGTTTATTGAAGTTCTCTCTCCACATTTCTTTCTCCATTTCTTTGAGTTCGTTCACGTGCTCTTCCCATCCTGGACGTTTCTTTTCGATGGCGTGGCACAAACATTCGAGGTGACCTTTCGTCCGAGCGGCGAAAGCGTCGTCGGCGTCAAGGAGAGTAGAAAAGAGAGCAGAATCAGACGGTGGCAAAGTGTAAGTAAGTACTCCGTGTGCGTACTTGAGGCTCTCGAGATGCCACGCCGCATCGATAGGACACTCATTTGCAACGCGGTACTTTACCATTTCAACGTTACCGTGTTTTGCGGCCTCAGTACTCGTCCATTCATTCCACTCGCATTTCTTCTCCTCTCGCATCCATTTGGCAGCAACTCGAGTTTATTCGTCGTCCAGCAACTTTCTTGCAGAACCATTTTTCCGACGCGAACAACATCCACGACGATGGATTCTCCCGCGCGATTTCCAAAGCAGACACCGAGACGACATCTTTTCGATTCTGAGCACCTTCTTCAACTCATCTCTTGCGAGACGATCTCTCTGAATCAAAGCTCTCGTTTCCGTATATTCACTTCGTACACGAATTTGATATATCATCAGTTTGATTCAATCTCGCGGCAAAATGTGCTCGAAACTTACATCGTCGTTAATCTCTCGTCCTCCTCCCGCGACGACGACTGCAAACAACGCAACGAGACCGATGATCGCTGCTCGGAAGAAGAAGAAGAGGTAAAAAAGGGAGAACATAATATTTTTAGTATATCTCGCATGCGAGATTCGAGATCTCTCTCTTTCTCTCTCTCTCTCTCTCTGCGAGCGTTTTATTTCAAAAAACTCTCTCGTTGCGTTTTTCAAAAAAATTTTCTCTCCTTTATCCCTCACACAACAACATCTGGATTTGTTTTGGTCTCTACCTCTCGTCGCGCACGCACACATTATCACACGCAC
>Ga0255765_1005673_pt1 | contig 11715 bp, 10 predicted proteins | sample 041ome_8_FD_179965 | JGI IMG/M metagenome (GOLD analysis project Ga0255765, IMG submission 179965) | Coastal salt marsh microbial communities from the Groves Creek Marsh, Skidaway Island, Georgia - 041407BS metaG (version 2) | ecosystem: Environmental > Aquatic > Marine > Intertidal zone > Salt...
CTCTGTAATAACTATCAGAATAATCAGTTATGCGCTTTAAGCTACGGTTAGCTTGTGTCAGGTTTGGTACAAAACCGGTCAAAAAAACCGATCTCTGACACATTTTCCGCGTTTTGATCAGGGCGAATTTTCAAGCGCTTTGGCAGGAAACACAGCCTGTAAGGCGCAATTTAAACCAGTGATGAATTAACTATTAGGAAAGAGCCTTATTGGTTGAGGCGCTCGCCCCAAAAGGGTGTAAGCCAAGAGGCGCGCATAAGCTTTATGCCGGCCCCTTACTCGCCGCCATTATCCCTTCATTGCATTAAAAAAAGCGAATAATATCTGCGCTGATGCAGGCCGTCACGACCCGTTTTGGCTGGCTTTTGGATCTCAAAAGTTTTGTATGACTTCTATATTACGGCTTAATAGCTGTTTGTTCTGATATTATTCGCTCTGTTGGATTTTTCAGGAGGGCCTTTAGAAAACCCCCTGTTTCTAGTCGAGTTCCCAGCTGTCCACCCGGCAATCATCCGGGGCAATGCAAGCAGCCATTTCAAGTGCTCCGATCAATGCAGAGCAGCCCTGCGCCTCCACCGTTGCCTGCGCCGCGCTCAGGGTCACGGTCACGCTGATTGAAAGCTGCGCAGCTTTACCTTCAATGAAGGCTATAAAGGAATGCGAGAACTGCCCATGGAAGGTCATTTTGACACGCATAAAATCATTGCCGCCGCGGCCAAACCCACCGGATTGAACTGGCCTATGCACCGTATAAGTTCGATCTGCTGTGATCAAACCGGCTGACGCCTGCGCAGATCTTAAAAATGGCTTTCTGAACGCAGAGATTGGTGGATCGCTCACGCCAAACTTGGGGGCAAGCCCCGTGTGATTTGTGCCCCAAAGGCATCATGCAAACTCTGGAATGCCAGACATGGCATGAAACCTTGGCAGTTTGCGAAAGGCCCGCATCCAGTTGCGCAAATACGGGTAGGGCTCATGCCCGATACCGCCATCACCCGAGAGCGCAATATAGGGAAAACAGGCGATATCTGCGATCGTTGGTGCCTCTCCAACGATCCATATTTTTCCAAGGATTTCCCGTTCTGCCAGATGATCATCAAGGATGGCAAAGGCGCTTTGCGCCTGCGCGCGAGCATTCTCAACATTCAACGCATAGCCCAATACATCATGCAGCCGCGCCGCCGAGGCGGCCATCAATTCATTTCCGGCAAAGGCAAGCCACATCATGATTTGTCCAAATGCGGCCGGATCATCCGGTAAATATTGCGCCGAGGTATCATATTTGCGGGCCAGATAGCATAAGATAGCTTGCGCATCGCGCAGTTGCAGCTCGCCATCTTCAAGCACTGGTATTTGGCCAAGTGGGTTAAGTGCCAGAAATTCGGGCGTTTTATGTTCTTTTCCCGGAAAGAAATCTACCGATATTGTGTGATAATCGATTTGCAGGAATTCAAGCAGCAGCCGCACTTTATAGCAACTTCCGGATAAGGTATAATTATGCAGCGTCAGGCCCATTTATGCGGCCTCTTCATGCAACAAACCAAATTTCATACCGCTGTCTTTCAGCCAGCGGCGAAAAGCAACCGAACTGAGATCCGCTCTTGTTGGCATTTCCGAGCGCGGTGTCAGTGGCAATAATTTGGGGCGTTGATTTTCAAGAATTATTCGGTCTTGTAAAAAAATGGTTTGTTGAAAATCGATCATACCAGTGTTGGATGACGTATCATCAAGCAGGGCCATTGGCATATATCCGATGCACTCTGTTTCTGTTTTGGGTTGGATGAAGAGGCAAATCGCATCCAAGCGATCCGCATAGCCAAGGGCAGATTTATACAGCATCACCCCGAATGGCGATAAAACCCGATAGGTGTAATCGGTCATTTGACCTTCACCGGCCTTTGCCGCGGCGGGCGATGCGGCGGGTTGAAAGAATTGGCACCCTGTTGCCCAGATTTCATCAACATCTTGGCGATGTTCGGTCTTATAACTGAGCACTTCTGTTTCGTTTTTTGCACCTAAGATATCGGTATGCACAAAGCAGAAATGGGCCATATCTAAAAAATTTTCAACAATTCGAAACGGGCTTGCATGCACACCCACTGACCCGCAATTGACAATCCGGCGATCGGGTTCATCGAAGGCCTCGATGATCGGCATTGGCCTTGGACTGTCTCCAAGGGTTGTGAAGATAACCGCGAATTGCTCGATAATTGGCAGTTCTCGCCCAGGTGCGCCGCTTGCGTCCAGGGCAACCGCCGTCACGGTTCCATCGCTTGCCGCTGTCAAGCGAATAGGCTGCCCCAAAAGCAATGTTTCATGGGGTTTTGCGGAAGTCACTTGCCCCGGATATGCAACTGGCAGCCATTGATTTAAGGCAACTATATCTGAAGTTACTGTCATGTGCGTAGTCCTTGATTGATCTTTCGGCGCAAGGCAACCATCCGTTTGGCCAAAGCAAGCCTTGCCGTTGGATCTGTCGATCTTGTGCTCAGATGAATGGCGCAGCTTGTGCGGCTGCAGGGTTGCACCGCAACGGCTACCGTGTTGCTTTTATTCAAATAGACTTGGTTTTCTTGTGCCTCGGTAATCTCTACAAACTCGGCAATCCCTGCAAGCGCCTGAGCCCCATCGCATTCTAAAAATATGCTGCGTACCGAAACCCATTCGGTATTTGTTTCGACCGTATTTTCGCCAGCACTAACAAACACCATCCCATAAGATTCGCTGACGTTTAGAATATCGGCGCATAATGTCTTTGGCGGGGTGACCTCTGGATGCGCTGGTATTTTTCGACAGCCTCCATCAGAGCCATATTCCCAACCATGATACAGACATGTCAGGCGGTTTTCTTTTACGAAACCAAAGCTCAAACGCATGCCGCGATGGGGGCAGCGGTCATGCCAAACATGCGCCTGACCGGCATAATCACGCCATAAAACCAGTTCGACATCTTGCAGCTGTATTGGATGAACGCCGCCCGGCTTGATATTGTCACAAAGAGCGATGGCATGTGGTTCTGTAAGCTCTAAAATTGGTTCCATCGGGTCTCCGCATTGTTTTAAGAGCCGCATATCCGAAGAGATTGCGTACCGCTCTCTTATAACCAAAAGTCGGTTTGGGTTCAAAGCGTGTTTTGATCATGTGGCCGCGCGTATGGACGCGTTTTTGCCAAATGGGCTGGCTTTCATCCAGCTTCCGATAGCGTGCATGGTCCAGACCTTCAGGGCAAAGAATAGTGGTCGTTTTAGGGCAGCATTTTTGAAGCGTATTGTTTCGTTTGAAACACTAGCTTTCAGCCATGAAAAGCCGGTTAAGGTTGGTTTTTAAAAGGGTCTTAAAATAATGGGGCCTGCATATTTGCAGGCCCCATCCGCTTATCATAAAGCGCTAAGCGCCTTTTGCGATTATGCAGTCGTTTTTCTTAATTTGGAACTTTCGCGTCGATTCCTTCAACGTAATACATCATCGTATCAAGATGCTGACGGTCCGCGACTTCTCCGTCGGCCAAGACTTGGTTGCCTTCATTGTCATTTAGCGGGCCGGTGAATGCAAAATATTTGCCATCACGGATCGCATCCTTGACCTCTTGGGCTTTGGCGGCAACTTCAGCTGGCATGTTTGTGAAAGGTGCCATTTCCACGGACCCATCATCCATATGGCCAAAGTAATCGCCTGTGGTCCAGGTACCATCAAGAACCTGACCGACTTTTTTGATGTAATATGGACCCCAGTTATCGATCGTTGCAGTCAATTGCGCCTTAGGGGCAAATTTGATTTGATCCGAGGCTTGTCCAAACCCAAACCGGCCTTCTTTCTCAGCGGCTTGTAACGGTGCAGGCGAATCGGTGTGCTGGGCGATCACGTCACAGCCCTGTTGCATCAGCGCCACGGCAGCATCCTGTTCTTTTTGTGGATTATACCAAGTATATACCCATACGATATCGATTGTTACGTCTGGGTTTGTTGATTTTGCGCCCAGATAATAGGTGTTAATTTCACGAATAACTTCTGGAATCGGATAAGCTGCCACGTAACAAATTTTATTTGTTTTGGTCATCATGCCCGCGATCACGCCCTGCACGTGCCGGGCTTGGTACAAGCGGAGGCCGTAATTGGCAAAGTTGGGCCCTTGCTTATAACCTGTTGCGTGCTCGAATTTCACATCTGGAAATTTCTTTGCAACGTTTTCCATTGGGTCCATATAGCCAAAGGATGTGCCGAAAATAATATCGTGGCCTTGCAGCGCCATTTGCGTAAACACGCGCTCTGCATCAGCGCCTTCGCCCACTGATTCTACAAATGTGGTTTCGACGCGATCGCCAAAGGCCTCTTCAACCTGTTGGCGGCCAATATCATGGCGATAGGTCCAACCATGATCGCCGGTTGGCCCAACATAGACGAAGCCAACTTTTACATCGGCCGCGAAGGCGGCTGTGGATAGGCCAAGAGCCACCGCGGCTCCTGCTAAGATAGATTTTATCGTCATAAACTACTCCTTTTCAGATTATGAGTGCCTCAAGATGAGGCATGGAACGCCCGGCCCAAAGATCCAGGTGCCCCTTGGTTGCCTTTGGCCGAAATGAAAACCAACACCGCAATAGTTATCAGATATGGTGACATGGACAAGTACTCGACCGGAATCGCGGCCCCGGCAGCTTGCAAGTTAAGCTGTAAAACGGTTACGCCGCCAAATAAATAGGCACCAATCAACACCCGCCAGGGGCGCCAACTGCCAAAGACCACAATGGCCAAGGCGATCCACCCGGCGCCGGCTGTCATGCCCTCGGTCCATTGAGGCACCCGCACCAAGCTTAGATAAGCGCCGCCCAATCCGCTACAGGCTCCCCCAAACATGATTGCCAAAATCCGAATCCGGATCACCTTATAGCCAAGCGCATGGGCGGCGTGGTGGTTTTCCCCCACCGCCCGCAAAATCAGGCCAACCCGCGTGCGTTTTAATGTGTAGGCCACCGCTATCACGATGATCACTGAAATATATACCATCGCGTCATGTGAAAATAACAAGGGCCCCAAAACTGGTAGATCAGAGAGCAAGGGAAGATCCAGTTTATCAAGGCTGGGGGATTTCATGCCTTCATATGGCTTGCCAATCAGCGCCGATAACCCAAGCCCAACCAGGGTTAAGCCCAAGCCCGTTGCCACCTGATTGGACAGAAAAATTTGGGTTAACACCGCAAAACTCAGCGATAAGAGGGCGGCCGCGAGGGCGGCGCATATAAACCCTATTCCCGGGCTCGACGTATTGACCGCAACCGCAAAGCCAATCACAGCGCCGGTGATCATAAGGCCTTCAACGCCCAAATTGAGCACGCCGGAGCGTTCCACAACAACTTCGCCAATGGCGGCCAATAAAATAGGCGTTGCCGATACCATGAGGGAGGCCAAAAGCAAAATCGGGTTGATGGATGAAAGGTCCATTACTTTCCCTTTCCAAAACGAATGCGGTAATTGATAAACAAATCAGTCGCGAGCAAAAAGAATAATAACATGCCTTGAAACAATTGGATCGAGGCCCCTGGAACCCCCAGCATCAACTGCGCCAACTCGCCGCCGATATAGGTCAGCGCCATCAATAGCCCTGCTGCCAGAATTCCCCAAGGGTTCAGCCGCCCTAAAAAGGCGACAATAATAGCGGTAAACCCATAGCCAGAATTAAAATCGGTGGTGATCTGTCCCGCTGGGCCACTGACTTCAAATAGCCCTGCCATACCCGCCAAAATACCTGAAAAACCAAGGCAAAAAATCACCAATCTTGAGGGTTTAATCCCCGCGAATTCCGCAGCTTTTGGCGCCTCGCCGGTTAACCGAATTTGAAACCCTCGCAGATGTTGGGTGAGAAGGATATAGGCGAAGATAACGCTTATAAACGCCACCACGACGCCCCAATGCATCCCCGAGCCGCTAATCAATTCTGCATTATGCGCGCTGTCATATTGGCGAAGGTTTCGCGAGCCGGGAAACCCCATACCTTCTGGATTTTTCAACAGGCCTTGCGACACAGATGCCAGAAAGGATTCCGCGACATATACCAGCATGAGCGAAACCAATATTTCATTGGTTTTGAAACGGGTGCGCAACAAGGCGGGGATCATCGCCCAGATCCAGCCGCCCAAAGCACCGGCAAGAACCATCAGCGGAAAAATCAGGCGGCTTTCAAGTGGATAAAGCGCCAAAGCCACAGCAGCTCCGCAAATCGCTCCGATAATATATTGCCCTTCCGCGCCAATATTCCATATGCCGGCGCGAAAGCCGAACGATAGTCCGATCGCGATTAAAATAAGTGGGCCGGCTTTTACCAAAAGCTGCGGGCGAGAATAAGAAGCAAATGTTGGGTCGAATAAAGGATCCCAGAAAATAATCCGAATCGCCTCGAGCGGGGGCTTGCCCAAAATGGCAAACATTGCCCCCCCCATCACCATCGTCAAAAGCACTGCAATCGCGGGCGTGATGGTTGTGAGCACCGCCGAGGGGTTAAGCCGTTTTTCGAGACGGATCATGGCGTTGCCTCTGCGGTTGCGCTGCCCATCATCAAGCCAATATCCTCAATCGTTAACCCAGCTGTTTTTTTGATCTGCGATAGGCGGCCTTCATAAAGCGCGCAAAATCGATCCGAAATCTCGATCAGTTCATCCAAATCCTGCGAAATAATCAAAATCGCAGCGCCTTTGGCTGCCAGATCCAAAAGCGATTGACGAATGGCGGCCGCGGCGGCGGCATCAACGCCCCATGTCGGCTGGTTCACCACCAATACATCAGGATCTTGTAATACCTCTCGTCCAATAACAAATTTTTGCAAATTCCCCCCCGATAAAGAGGCCGCTGTATTCGCGGTGCCGGGGGTTCTGACATCAAATTCATCGATGATGGTTTTGGCAAATTTTTCTGCGCTGCTCCAGTTTAAAAACCCGTTTTTAATCAGTTTTTTGCGTAGCGCGCCGGTAAGCAATGCGTTTTCAATCAGGCTCATATTTGGCGCGGCTGCGTGGCCCAAACGTTCTTCGGGGGCGCAGAGCAGACCAAGAGTTCGCCGCGCATTCGGGCCCAAATGGCCAATATTCTCTCCGTTAAGCTGGCACATTTGCGGCGCAGATAGAGCCTCTCCTGAGAGGGCAGCCAATAATTCTTCTTGGCCATTTCCGGCGATGCCACCGATCCCAAGAATTTCCCCAGCTGCGATTTCAAAGCTGAGGTCGCTTATCGGTGATTTGCCGCTGCCATTGCCTGCAAGCGTAAGTGCTTTCACCGAAAGCCGGGTTTTCCCCAGCTCGTGTTGTTTTTTCTGAGGGGCTTTAAAGCTGGCGCCAACCATCATTTCGGCCAAAGCCGCAGCCGAGGTGTCCGAGGGCGTGCAGCCCGCCACTTTTTTGCCGCGCCGCAGGATGGTTGCCGTGTCACAAAGGCTGCGGATCTCTTCCAGCTTATGGCTGATGTAAAGGATTGAGGTGCCCTCTGATTTGAGCTTGCGCAGCGTTGCAAACAGGGTTTGCACTTCTTGCGGTGTCAGCACCGATGTGGGCTCATCCATGATCAGCAATTTCGGATTTTGCAACAGGCAACGGATGATCTCAACGCGCTGGCGCTCTCCTGCGGATAAGCTTCCAACGATGCGGTTTGGATCAAGTGGCAGCCCATAGGCCTGAGAAACCTCTCGAATGCGCTGCGCCAAATCGCGTTGAGGCAATATGCTTTCCATGCCTAAGGCAATGTTTTCCCCCACGTTCAGCGCGTCAAACAGAGAAAAATGCTGAAAAACCATTCCAACGCCTTGGCTTCGCGCAACCTTTGGCTCGCTAGGAGCAAAAGCTTGTCCGTTCAGCGTCATGGCACCTTGATCTGGGCGAACCAACCCATAAATCATTTTTACAAGCGTTGATTTTCCCGCGCCATTTTCCCCTAAAAGCGCATGTATTTCATGCTGGCCGATATCAAATGATACATCGTCATTCGCAACCACGCCCGGGTAGCTTTTGCTCAACCCGCGAATTTCCATCAGAACGTCTGTCACGCTTTCTTCCTTGTTAAGGCACGGTTCTCAACGCGCCTTGCCAAAAACGCTGCGCTAACTCCGATGGCGATTTCGGCAGGATGCTTACCAAAATCGCGTGATCCGATGGGACAGGTGATCCGGTTGATACTGGCCGAATTATGCCCAAGAGCTTGCAAACGCTTTTTAAAACGCGCCCATTTGGTGGCAGATCCTATCAGCCCTGTCCAGTCAAACCCGTGCCGCAGCAATCCATTGCATAATTCTAAGTCCAAACTGTGCGAAAATGTCAGGATAAGATGCTGTGCCGTTTGGGGCGCATGCTTGATCAGCGCGGTTGGGGTTTTTGCAGGCAGCATAATTACCCGTTCCGGAGCGCGATCTGGAAAGCGTGAAAGATCCGTATCGACCCAAGTGATCTCTAAATCGGGCAGGGGGGCAAACATATGCACCAAGGCGCGCCCGACATGACCGGCCCCCCAGATCCAAAGCTGCGCGCTGGGCGCAAAAACCGGTTCGATCATCCAACCATCATAGAGGCCGGGTTTTGGCAAAACCCCTTGTCCGCGGTGATCTGCCAGAACGCGTTTGGCCGCAAAAGGCAGCGTTGATGCGCCGGTGATCCGCCTAATGAACAAATTTCCATCGGCTTGAGGCATGGATTGCGTTGAAAAAAACTCGGTCACCAACGCGACTGAGCCGCCGCAACATTGGCCCAAGTCAGGCCCCAGCGGATGGCGGCTAAACAGTGCGCTGGTTTTCCCCTGCTCGATGGCTTCACGCGCGGTGTGGGCGGCTTGGTATTCAAGCGCACCGCCCCCGATCGTGCCGCTTTGGCCGGTTTTCCAAACCAACATTGAGGCCCCGATATCGCGCGGGGTAGATCCTGCAACATCTGCCACGACCACGCGGGCAATGGGCCCGTATTTGTTGGCCGCTTGGCGCAGCGCATCTAAATCAAACCCCATGCGCTTGCGCTCGCTGCACCGAGTGAAACACTTGTTCGGGCGTTGCCGGGGCCTGCAAGTCGGGATAGGCACTGCCGCATGCTGAAATCGCATGGCTCAGCGCTAAAAAGACCGAGTTGCCCAGCATAAAGGGCGGCTCTCCCACCGCTTTTGATCGATAAATCGTGTTTTCCGTGTTTTGGCCGTTCCAAAGTGCAACGTTGAAAATGTCTGGTTTGTCGCCAATGGTTGGGATTTTATAGGTTGAGGGCGCGTGGGTGCGCAAATGACCGCTTTGATCCCAGACCAATTCTTCGGTGGTTAACCAGCCCGCGCCTTGTACATATCCACCCTCGATTTGGCCAATATCCAGCGCCGGATTAAGGCTGGCCCCCACATCGTGCAGGATATCGCAGCGCAAAATGCGGTTTTCACCCGTGAGACGATCGATCACAACCTCGCTAACAGCGGCGCCATACGCGAAATAGAAGAAGGGTCGCCCCTCGCCTTTGATGCGATCCCATTTAAGGCCGGGTGTTTTGTAAAACCCGTTTGCCGATAAATTAATCCTGTTTTCGTAACATAATTTGGCAATTTCTTGGAAGGGCACGCGCAGCGCGTCGATGCTTATATGGTTGTTTTCAAATCCCACTATCGCATTGGGTTTTTGAAAATGTTGTTTCACAAAATCGCTGATGCGCGTGGTGATCTGTTCGCAGGCCCGTTTGATTGCCATGCCGTTCAAATCGCTTCCCGAACTGGCCGCAGTGGCAGAGGTATTGGGCACTTTTGCGGTATCTGTTGCCGTGATTTTGATCTGTTGCAGATCAACGCCAAATTCAAAAGCGGCCACTTGGGCAAGTTTTTGAAACAGACCTTGGCCCATCTCGGTTCCGCCATGATTGATTCTGATGCTGCCATCTTGGTAGAGATGCACCAAAGCGCCCGCTTGATTTAGGTGACTTAGGGTGAAGGAAATACCAAATTTAACGGGGGTCAGCGCGATTCCGCGTTTTAAAATGGGATTTTGCATATTCCAGGTTTTAATTGCGGCCTTGCGGTCTAAATATTGGCTTGTTTTTGCCAACTGATCGGTCAATTGATGCAGAATAAAATCAGTGACCGGCATACCATAGGGTGTGGTTTGAGCATTTTCAGACCGAGCAGATGAATGCGGCGCTACCGCCATATCAGCGTAAAAATTGCGGCGCCGGATATCGAGCGCATCTTGCTTTAAATAATGCGCAATATGGTCAAGCACGCGTTCGATTCCCAACATGCCTTGCGGGCCACCAAAGCCGCGAAAGGCCGTAGCGCTTTGCGTATTGGTTTTCAAACGATGGCTTTCGATGCGGCAATGCGGCAGATGATAGGCATTATCGGCATGTAACATCGCCCGATCCGCCACGGGCAGTGAAAGGTCTTGGGCCCAACCGCAGCGCGCATATTGCACGAATGCGACCCCGGCAATGCGCCCCTCTGCGTCAAAACCTGCTTGATAAGAAATGCGAAAATCATGGCGTTTGCCAGTAATCATCATATCATCATCGCGATCATAGCGCATCTTGCAGGGGCGTCCGGTATGTCGTGCAGCGATGGCGCAGGCAACGGCCAATGCGTTGCCTTGGCTTTCCTTTCCCCCAAACGCACCGCCCATCCGCCGCACTTCAACGCGGACATCTTGCATTTGAAGACCCAAAGCATCGGCAACCTTATGCTGTATTTCACTGGGGTGTTGCGTCGAGCTGTGGACGACCATTTCCTGATCATCTTGCGGCAGGGCCAGCGCGGCTTGGCCTTCAAGGTAAAAATGTTCTTGCCCCCCTATCACAATCTCACCTTGGATTTTATGCGCGGCCTGCGCTATAGCCGCGCTAGGATCACCTTTTTGGTAGATGCGGGGACCATCCTCAAAGCGGCTATTGGCGGCGAGGGCTTGGTCTATCGACAGGATCGCCTCGTGTTCCTCATAGGTGACCTTTGCCAAGCGCGCGGCTTTGCGCGCGCTCAAGTGGCTGGTCGCAATCACCAAAAAAATCGGTTGGCCGCTATAATGAACGGGGCCCTCGCTTAAAAGCGGTTCATCGCCTGCTGCCGGCGAGACATCGTTTGAAAATGGCAGATCTTCGGCTGTTAAGACGGCGATCACGCCTTCATGGGCGCGCACCTGATCTAAGCCCAGATCGGTGATTTGCCCCGAGGCGATGCTGGAAAGCCCAAACGCTAGGTGCAGGCAATTGGCGGGGCAAGGCAGATCATCAAGGTAGCGCGCGGCACCGGTCACGTGCAGATGGGCGGCATCATGGGGAAACGGGTGGCCGTGGCTCATGCGTTTACTCCCATCAGGTTCACGGCACAATCTTGGCTTTCAAGAAAACAACGGAGCAACAGCCCATAGGCAGCGTCTTGGCGATAGGCGGCAGAGGCGCGCATATCGCTGAGGGGCTGAAAATCAGCTGTCAAAGCTGCGCGACAGGTTTCAAGGCTGCTTTCTTGCCATGGTTGGCCCAGCAGAGCAGCCTCTGTTTTATATGCGCGCTGCGGCGTGCCAGCCATACCGCCAAAGCAAATCCGCGCGCGTTCTACATAACCTTCTTTGATCCCAATATTAAAACATCCGCATACCGCAGAAATATCCTGATCAAAGCGTTTCGAAAGCTTATAGCAATACACAGATGCGCCCAACTTTGGCAGCAAAATAGCCTCAACAAATTCTGCCATTTGCAGATCCTGTTTGCCATAGCTCAGGAAGAATGTTTCCAA
>Ga0255765_1005683_pt1 | contig 11701 bp, 11 predicted proteins | sample 041ome_8_FD_179965 | JGI IMG/M metagenome (GOLD analysis project Ga0255765, IMG submission 179965) | Coastal salt marsh microbial communities from the Groves Creek Marsh, Skidaway Island, Georgia - 041407BS metaG (version 2) | ecosystem: Environmental > Aquatic > Marine > Intertidal zone > Salt...
CTTCTATTTCACCGGTGCTATCTTTACTAGCAATCGTTTTTTTATAACTAATATTTGCATCAATTATATATTCTGATCCATCCTTTTTTTCAAAATAGTTGTTTAAATTTAATTTCAAATAACTTGCAAGATCTTTATCTGACTCAGCGAATTCAACACTTTTAATATAAAAATTTACTTTTTGGTTTTTTGAATACATTGGAGTGTACCCACAACTTTGTGTAAAAAGTAAAATTAAAATTATTGTGCAAATTTTTTTCATTAATAATTTGTATTATATAATTATATTAATTAGTTTATTAGGAATAAATATTATTTTTTTTATTTCAGAATCTTCAGGTATATACTTTGATAATTTTGTGTCTTTTTTAATTAAATTAACTAAATCATTTTCAGATAGATTGCTTGCATCTTCTATTAGCTGTCTAGTTTTGCCATTGATTTGTATTACATATTTAATAGTATCTTTAACCAAGCTTCTAGTATCAATTTCAGGCCATTTTACATTTTTAGTAAGATTTAATAATTTTAAACACTCGTTAGCAAAGTGAGGAATAATGGGCAGCATTGTTATTAAAATTTTTGAGTAATTATCTTTTAGGTTTGAGGAAGAATAATTTTGAAAGTTTATTTTAGAATATAAAGCATATATCTCATGAAAGTTAGCTACTATTTTGTTATATCTAAAATTATCTAAATTTTTTTCAACATTGTAAATAAATTCATTGGTAGTTTTTGTAAGATCATTATTCAAATTTTCGGATCTATCTAATTGAATTTCTTTTATTATTTTATTATGTAGGCCCCATAATTTTTGTATAAATTTATATGAAGCTTCAATTCCCTCATCAGACCACTGCACATCTTTTTCTGGCGGGCTATCAGAAATAATAAAAAATCTAGCAGCATCAGCACCAAAATTTTCTATAATTTTTTCAGGATCAATTGTATTTTTTTTTGACTTTGACATCGACTCTGATGGTCCAACAATTACTTTTTGCTTTTTGTTTTTATTTAAATATTTTTCCCCATCAATTGTGATAATTTCATCAGGGCTAACCCAATTATTATTTTCATCCTTATAAGTTTCGTGGCACACCATACCTTGAGTAAATAAGCCATCAAAGGGCTCGGTTATGTTAAAATTTTTATTCTGATAAGACAAAGCATTCATAAAAAACCTAGAATATAGCAAATGTAATATAGCATGTTCCACACCACCAATATATTGGTCTACAGGCATCCAGTATTTCACGCTTTCATTATCGTAACCGTAATCAGTCTTTTTTGGAGAGCAGAATCGCAAAAAATACCAAGAAGAGTCGACAAAAGTATCAAGTGTGTCCGTCTCTCTGATTAGTTTTTTGCCGTCTATAGTTATATTTTTCCAATCATTATTTTCATTTAAGGGATTGCCCGAAGTCTTAAATTTATCAATTTTTGGCAGTTCAACTGGCAGCATTTCTTTTGGAATTTTAACTGGATTATTATTTTCATCATAAGCAATCGGAATAGGACAGCCCCAGTATCGCTGTCTAGATATGCCCCAATCTTTTAATCTGTAATTGATTTTTTTTTCCCCCAAATTTTTTTTTTCTAAATACTCTATTGTTTTAGTAATAGACTCTTCTGGGCATTTATAACCATTTAAAAAAGAGGAATTAATAATAAAACCACTTTCAGTATATGCCTTATCTGAAACTGTAAATTCTTGATTTTCTTTTTTTGGTGTTACAACGGTTTTAATTTTTAATTTATATTTTGTTGCAAAATCAAAATCTCTTTGATCATGAGCTGGACAGCCAAAAACAGCTCCTAAGCCGTAGTCCATTAAAACAAAGTTTGCAAAATAAACTGGAACTTTATTTGAGGGATCTAAAGGATTTATTGCTAAAAGATCAGTTTTAAAGCCAATTTTTTCAGCACTTGCTAAAGATTCTTCTGTTGTTCCAGTTTTTGAACATTCTTTTTTAAATTTTATAAAGTCTTCATTATTTTTATATAATTCTGAAATAGGATGGTCTGCAGATATTGCAATAAAAGACATTCCAAATAGCGTATCTGGGCGTGTAGTGTAGCATTTAATCTCACTAACATCGTTTGAGCCTTGTACTTGAAATTTTATTTCACAACCAAAAGATTTTCCAATCCAATTTTTTTGCATTATTTTTACTTTGTTTGGCCATTTTTCAAGCTGATCTAAGTTGTTAAGTAAATCATTTGAAAATTTTGTAATATTAAAAAACCATTGATTAAGTTTTTTTCTCTCTACTAATGCTCCCGATCTCCAACCCTTACCATCAACAACCTGTTCATTTGCAAGAACTGTTTGATCCACTGGATCCCAATTTACATAACTTTCTTTTCTATAAACCAAACCTTTGTCATATAACTCAAGAAAAAATTCTTGTTGATGCTTGTAATAATCGGCAGAGCATGTTGAAATTTCTCTATCCCAATCAATTGATAAACCTAATTTTTTAAGTTGGGTTTTCATGTTGTCTATATTTTTCTCTGTCCAAGTTTTTGGATCTAAATTATTTTGTCTTGCAGCATTTTCAGCTGGCATCCCAAAAGAGTCCCACCCCATAGGATGTAAAACGTTAAAACCTTTTAAAGTCTTGTATCTTGCTAAAATATCTCCAATGGTATAATTTCTAACATGTCCCATGTGAATTCTACCAGATGGATAGGGGAACATTTCAAGACAATAAAATTTTTTTTTATTGTAATTTATTTCAGCTTTAAAAGATTTTTTTTTATCCCACTCGTTTTGCCAAAATTTTTCTACTGATTTGAAATTGTATCTTTCCACAATTTTAAATATTGATTAATAAGTTTAATTATCTTTTTTATCTTTATTTGCTTCTTGTTTGTAGATAGTTGCTTTTTTTAAAATTTCTTTTTTTAATTCAGTGACCAGATTTCCTTGCTTTTCAACAACCTTACAACGGTTTGATGAGTCACAATCTCTGTAAAAGATATTTAAATCCAAAGCGTCAGATCTTATTTCGTTACTTAAAAATCTCACTGTAATCTTTAAGCTTTCATTTAAATTTTCATTATCTGAATACCAGTCAGTTACAATGATACCCCCACTATAGTTAGCGGTTGTTAATGGCATGAAATCAATAGTGTCTAAAGTTGCACGCCATAACTCATTTGAACTTGCAAATTCGTAGTTTGTGCCTCTATTTTTGTCATCACCAAAAAGTCTAAAACCTTTTCCATCTTCCATATTTTTTTCAACTCTTAATTTAGGATCTGCAGGAAATTTTCTAGCATCGGTTTTTTTATAAGCCAGAGGTCCGCAAGAGTTTAGTGTAGTAATGAGAGTTAAAAGGAGGATTATTTTAATAAATTTCATATTAGTTTGTTTTATTCAGATGATGCTTATAAACCTTATTTTATAATAATTAATTTATATTTTCAGATTTTTGACTTTTTAGTGTTGTAATTATGCAACAATACATATTAAAAATAACTCAAAAAAGATTAATTTTTGTAAAATTAGCTAAATTGCTTAAAAAGACCTTGTTTGTAATTACAATCTAAACAAAGGAGAAAAAATGACAAACTTTAAAAAAATCGGTTTGACTGCATTAGCAGGCGCACTGGCTTCAACTACTGTGAATGCAGGTGAGTTAAGCGTTAGTGGTAATGCTATTATGGAATATCAAGCTGACACAAGAAACACAACTGGTTCAGACAATCACACAGATGGTTTTGTAATGAACTCAACTCTTACTTTTAGTGGTTCAGGAGAACTAGATAACGGTATGACAGTTAGCATGTATCAATCATTAGCTTCAGGAGCTGTAACTTCTGAAGGTGTTACTTTAGATATGGGTGACATGGGTGCATTAAGCTTAGACAGATGGGGATATCACACTGGTATAACTTCAGTTGCTGATAAAATTCCAACTGCAGGTGAAAACGTGCATGACGATACAAACGATGCAGCTGGTCAAGTACATGATCAACCAACAGTTGGTGTAGCTAAAACTGGTTCGGATGGTTCAGATGTTCTTGGATATGCATGGTCTAATGATCAGGTAACTTTCTCACTTTCAGCTTCTTCAAATGGTAATGGTTCAGAAGAATCTGCTGCTATTACAATTAATGCAGTTGAAGGTTTATCAATTGGTGGTGGTATTGGTACCAACATGAATGATGCAGCTGGAAGAACATTAGAAGAAGATGATCTATCAACAGCGTTTGCAACATACACTATGGGTCCAGTATCTGTTGGTTACCAAAAAACAGAAATTGATACCGAAGCTGCAAACTCAGACATCGAAGCTGAGCATTATGGTATTTCATTTGCTGTAAACGAAAACTTTTCAATTTCTTACGGTGAACATAATGTAGAGTTTGATGCTTCTGCTTCTGACGAAGAAAGTAAAGGTGTATCTGCATCTTACACAGCAGGTTCAATGTCATTTGTCTTGGTTAATAACCAAAAAGACAATGCAGAAGGAACTGCAAATGCAGATGACGAAATGGTTGAATTAAAAATGATTATGGCGTTTTAATTAACCCTTTAATCGTATTAAAAACGGCCTAAGTTTCTTAGGCCGTTTTTTTTTGCCCAGCTTACTGAAGCAAACCCACTTGATTTAAGCAACTTAATCATTTTATAATTATTTTCATTGATACCACCTAAGGCTATACAATCAGCTTTAGTACTTAAGTGTATTAGGTTAAATCTAGATATACCTAAAAATTTTGTAGATTTATTTACTTTAAAAGTTGGTGAGAGAAAAACTTCACTACATTTTTGCTTGAGCTTTAAATTAATCTCAACAATATTATGAGCAGAACCAATTATTTTAAAATCTTTAGGGGTGCTATAATTTTGAACATAATTAATTTGTTTATTGAATGATGGTATATAAATTCCATCTAGACCTAGCTTAATTGAAAGCTTAATTTTATTTGACAGATACAATTTATTTTTTGAATATTTGCAATATTCTTTAAGTCTTAAAATATTATCTAGATGATTAATATTTTTATAATTTCTATAAATTATGTTAATATTTTTAGCTAATTTAGATAAATCTGATAAATTAAAATCACTAACAAAATAATAAATTTTAAAAGTTTTTTTTTGCATAAAAATATCAATAATTTAACTTTAATAAAGGACCAGATAAAGTCCAAATTTGGTCTAGTAAGAAAATTAGAAATTATTGCAGTGAGCAAAACATTTTCTAGGCCAGACATAAATCCATTACTAGAATATGGTCATTTACACTTTGGGGAAAACAAAGTCCAAGAAGCCATAGATAAATGGACTGATATTAAAAAAACACATCAGAATTTGAAACTTCATATGATTGGTAAATTGCAAACTAACAAAGTAAAATTTGTTATACCGTTGTTTGATTATATTCATTCATTGGACAGTGTTAAATTAGCTGAAAAAATTGCAATAGAACAACAAAAAAAAAGTAGAAAATTAAAAATTTTTATTCAAGTAAATATAGGAAATGAATCTCAAAAAAATGGTTTAGCTGTAGATGAGCTGCAAGATTTTTACAAGAAATGCACAGAAGAACTAAAGTTAAATATCGTAGGTTTAATGTGTATACCCCCCCAAGATCAACAAGTTAGTAAACATTTTAAACAAATGAAGCAGTTAAATGAAATTCTTAATTTAAAAGAATTAAGCATGGGTATGTCCGAAGATTATATGGAAGCTATAGAATATGGTGCTACCTATGTACGGGTTGGTTCAAAGATTTTTGGTGCTAGAATTTAATTAATATTAATTTTTGTTTTGTTGTTAACCAACTTTAAGAGTACCAGCATATCTGTTTTTTTTATAGCAACACAACCTTCAGTTTTTTTATAATCACTTGTGAGGTGTAAAAAAATAGCACTACCTTTATTTTTAATAATTTTTTTTGTATTGTAATTTATAATAATTATCAAATCATACTTACTATCATTTCTAAACATTTTTTCATGTTTTCCTTTTTTAGGGGATGTGATTAATTTATTGTAATATTTGCTATTTATATCGTTACACCAGTACATATTTTTTTTTATAGGTATCTTTTTTAATTTTGTACTAAATCTAACAATTTTATCTTTTCTGTAAAATAATGAGCCAATAGAATAGGTTCCTTTAGGTGTTTTTAAATCACCTTCTATTTTATTAAAAGTAGTACCTTTTTTTCCTAACGAACATTTAAATTTAAATTCGTCCAATAAAAGAGTATCTTTATTTTTTACAACTATTTGCATTAATTAATGAAAAAAACAGTATTAATTTATAATTCATCAACATTAGTCGAAATCTTTAGAGAAATTAAGGATAATTTAGACTTTAATTTTTTTGTTTGGTCAGAAAATACAGTAAAAAATCTAGATTCTATTGACCAGAATAATTACATAATTATTTCACACACACCAAATAACATAAAAAATTTACATGTATTTAATGTTCCAATGGAAATAAAAACTCTATTAGAGAAAATAAATATATGGTTTCTAGCTAAAAAGTTTTCCAGCCAATCTAGCATTAAGGTGGGCAGTTATTATCTTGATTTAAATTCAAGAAAGATTTCAATAGATGAAAAATTTTTAAATTTAACTGAAAAGGAAGTACAATTAATAATGTTTATTCAATCAAATAGTGTGGTCAGCTTAAAAGACATCCAAAAAAAAGTATGGAATTATTCCACAGATTTAGAAACTCATACTGTTGAAACTCATATTTATCGTCTTAGAAAAAAATTTTTAAAAATATTCAGTGATAATAATTTTATAAAACACAATAAATCAGGTTATTTTATAAATTAGAGATTTAAATTCTAGCTCCTATTTTTTGAATTATCTTTGAAGATAATTCAGTTCCTTTATCTAAACATTCTTTAACAGAAAGATTATTAATTATTCCATGAAGGTAGCCAGCAGCAAATAAATCACCTGCCCCAGTTAAATCTTTGATTTTAAGATTTTTTTGAGCATTACATTCGATTATTTCACCAGAGTTTATAGCAATTGCTCCTTTTTCTCCTCTTGTAATAATAACATTTTTTTTAATTTCTTTTGAAAAAGACACAACTTCTTCAAATGATTTAGCGTCGATTAGAGCTGTTATTTCTTGTTCATTTGCAAAAATTATATTGAGCTTATGTTTTACCAATTCTAAAAAATCTTGTTTGTGACGCTCAACACAAAATAAATCTGATAGAGACATTGCAGTTTTTTTTGAATTAAAAATGGCTTTTTCAAAGGCTTTTTTTGGCTCACCCTCATCCCACAAGTATCCCTCTAAAAATAAAACATCTGCGTTTTTGATATATTTTTCATGCACGTCATTATCATTTATTTTTCCTGCAACACCTAAAAATGTACACATAGTTCTTTCAGAATCTGGTGTAATTAAAATTAGGCAGGAACCAGTTGGTGTCAGTTCATCTTTTTTTGTATATAAGAATTTAACCTTTTCTTTTTTTAATCCATCTTCATATTTATTTCCTAAATCATCATTATTAATTTTTCCAATAAAACCAACATCATTCCCAAGCTGAGATAAGCCAACAATTGAATTTGCAACTGACCCACCAGAAATTGTTTCTTCAATATTTAATGATGATAAAAGTTTTTGAAACTCAGCTTGGTCTATCAATTTCATTGTACTTTTAGTTAAAGAATTTTTGATTAAAAAATCATCAGATACTTTGCACAAAATATCTACAATGGCGTTACCAATTCCTAAAATTTTCATTATGCCTTATTTACTTTTATTGGTTTTTTCCGATTAGGATAACAAGTGGTACATATTTTACAAGTAATTCCATAGCAATCCCTTGCTTTGCAAAATTCTCTACCATAATAAATAATTTGAAGATGAAGCTTGTTCCAATTTTTTTTTGGAAATAATCTTTTTAAATCCTCTTCTGTTTGAACAACACTTTTTCCGTTTGTAAGGCCCCATCTTTGAGCCAATCTATGGATATGTGTGTCCACAGGAAAGGCTGGATAACCAAATCCTTGAGACATAACCACACTTGCAGTTTTGTGACCTACACCCGGTAAAATTTCTAGATCTTCATAAGTTTTTGGAACTTTTCCGTTATATTTTTCAATTAATATTTTTGAAAGATTATAAATACTTTTTGCTTTAATTCTGAATATCCCAATTTTTTTTATAAAATTTTCAATTTTTTTTTGTCCTAGTTTTACAAAGTGTTCAGGCTTGTAATATTTTGGGTAAATATTTTTTGTTACATTATTTACATTCACATCTGTACACTGTGCAGACAAAAGAACAGAAATAAGCAATGTAAATACGTTTCTACTTTTTAAAGGTACTTCAATTTTAGGATAAATTTTATTTAGTATTTTTGATATTTTTCTTGCTCTTTGGACATCATTCATTATTTAAAATTCATTAAATCTCTCATTGAATATAAACCAGGTTTTTTATTGATCAACCATTGTGCTGCAGCAAGAGCCCCCTCAGAATATAAAGCTCTATCAAAAGCTTCATGATTAAGTTTTATTATCTCTTTTCCACTTGAAAATAAAACTTCATGTTCACCAATTATTTCACCTTTTCTGATAGAATTAAAATTTATTTTACTGCCATACGGAAATGTCTTCTTGTTTAAAAATTTTTTTCCAATCAATTTATAAAAATCTTTATTCTTTCCAACAGCTATTCCTTTACCCAACATAAGTGCAGTACCTGAAGGATAATCCTTTTTGTGTTTATGATGAACTTCAAATATTTTGCTTAAGTATTTATCTCCCAAAATCTTAGATGTAATTTCAGTTAAATACATTAAAAGATTTACTCCTAAACTCATGTTACCAGCTTTTAATATAGGTATTTTTTTTGAGTAAGATTTTATTAAACTCTCTTCTTTTTTGGTAAAACCAGTGGTGCCAATAACAACTCTTTTTTTTAATTTTGATGCTATTTTTAAAACCTCTAAGGTGCATTGAGGTACTGTAAAATCAATAATCACATCCGTATTTTTAAATGCATCTATTGTATTTAGTTGAAGTTTAATACCATTTATTTTTTTTGATACAAAGCTTCCCTCGGTCAAACTATTTAATTTAAATCTTCTATCTTTTTTTGAATTTTTTATTAGCTGTTGACCCATTCGACCCATACAGCCAGTTATGGATAAATTAATTTTTTTCATTAAAGAAATTTATAACTATCTTTTATCTGAATAAAAGCTTAGTTTTTCCAAAAGGTTTTAGCCTTCTTGAAAAATTGTTTAATACTTGGATTTGACTTTTCGTTTTCAATTTCTCTGAATTTTTCTAGTAATTCTTTTTGTTCTTTATTTAACGAGATGGGAACCTCCGTATTAATTTGTACATACAGGTCACCAGTTCCACTTCCCCTCATGTATGGCATTCCTTTGCCACGCAATCTAAATTGTTTTCCAGATTGAGTACCATCAGGTATTTTTATTTTAGCTTTACCACCATCAATCGTTGGTATTTCAATTGTTGTTCCAAGTGCAGCATCTGCAATAGATATTGGACATTCAAAAAATAAATTTTCATCAGATCTTTTAAATAACTCATGTGATTTAATGTTTATAAATAAATATAAATCGCCGTTGGCCCCGCCTCTAGATCCAGCTTCACCTTTGCCTGCCAATCTTATTCTTGTTCCATCATCAACACCTTTTGGAATGGTAACAGATATTTTTTTTGAAGTTTGTTTATTACCACTACCACCACAATCGTTGCATGGGTTAGTTATCTCTTCACCACTTCCAGAACATTGAGGACAAGTTTGTTGGACGGTAAAAAATCCTTGATTAGATCTAACTTTACCGTTTCCTCCGCAATATGTACATCTATCAGCAGAATATCCAGGCTTTGAACCACTGCCTTTGCATGTGGTGCATTTATCTGATGAAGAAAACTCTATATTTTGTTTTTTTCCTGAATAAGCTTCTTCAAGTGTTATAGACAAATCATATCTTAGATCTGAGCCTCTGTTACTTGAACTTCGTCTATTACTTCTTCTGCCTCCACCCCCAAAATCTCCAAAAAAATCTTCAAATATGTCAGAGAAGTCTGATCCACCAAATCCTCCAAAGCCACCAAAACCTCCTTGACCACCACCACCATTTTCAAATGCTGCATGTCCAAAGTTATCGTAATTTTCTTTTTTGCTTTTATCTGAAAGAATACCGTAAGCTTCACTTGCTTCTTTGAATTTATCCTCAGCAGCTTTATCGCCAGGATTTTTATCGGGATGGTATTTAACTGCTAATTTTCTATAAGCTGATTTTATATCTTCTGGACTCGCACTTTTGTTAACACCAAGAACATCATAGTAATCTCGTTTAGCCATTAGTTTAATCCAGACGACTAGATGTTATTTATGCACTTTTTTCCTGATTTTCGTCTTTTGTTTCTTCTTTTACCTCTTCAAAATCGGCATCAACAACATTATCATCTTTTTTATCTTTATTCTCTTTACCCTCATCTTTTCCAGCTTCAGGTTTAGCGCTTTGTTGAGCTTTATAAATTGCCTCACCAAGTTTCATTGAAGCTTGAACTAATGCTTCCGTTTTCTTTTTTATATCCTCAATATTTTCACCTTTTAAGCTTTCTTTGAGAGAGCTAGAAGCATCTTCGATAGCTTTTTTTTCTGCATCAGATACTTTTGCGCCATGCTCTTTTAAATTTTTTTCAGTTGAATGAATTAAAGTATCAGCTTGGTTTCTTGCATCAACCGACTCTCTTTTTTTCTTATCCGCTTCTTTATTGGCTTCAGCATCTTTAACCATTTTTTCAATTTCTTCATCACTTAGTCCACCTGATGCTTGAATTTGTATTTTTTGTTCTTTTCCAGTGCCCTTATCTTTGGCTGAAACATTTACAATACCATTGGCATCAATGTCGAAAGTTACTTCAATTTGAGGTACGCCTCTTGGAGCTGGAGCTATTCCAACTAATTCAAAATTACCTAATATTTTGTTATCAGCCGCCATCTCCCTTTCTCCTTGAAGAACTCTTATAGAGACTGCTGGTTGATTGTCTTCTGCTGTAGAAAAAACTTGGCTTTTCTTTGTAGGTATTGTTGTATTTTTTTCTATTAATTTTGTAGAAACTCCACCAAGCGTTTCAATACCTAGCGATAAAGGTGTAACATCTAAAAGGAGAACATCTTTAACATCACCTTGCAAAACACCTGCTTGAATTGCAGCACCCATTGCAACGACCTCATCAGGGTTAACACTTTTATTTGGTTCTTTGCCAAAGAAATTTTTTACTTCTTCAACTACTTTTGGCATTCTAGTCATACCACCCACCATCACAATTTCATCAATTTCACTTGCAGTAATGCCAGCATCTTTTAGAGCTGTTTTACATGGAGGCATAGTTCTAGCTATTAAATCTTCTACTAAAGCTTCAAGTTTAGCTCTAGTCATTTTAATATTTATGTGTTTTGGACCTGTTTTATCTGCAGTGATAAAAGGTAAATTTATGTCTGTTTGTTCTGCAGATGACAATTCTATCTTTGCTTTTTCAGCAGCCTCTTTTAATCTTTGAAGAGCTAACTTGTCTGATTTTAAATCAATTCCATTATCTTTTTTAAATTCTGAAATTAAATAATCAACAATTGCATTATCAAAGTCTTCACCACCTAAGAAAGTATCACCATTAGTTGATTTGACCTCAAATACACCATCACCAAGTT
>Ga0255765_1005686_pt1 | contig 11698 bp, 7 predicted proteins | sample 041ome_8_FD_179965 | JGI IMG/M metagenome (GOLD analysis project Ga0255765, IMG submission 179965) | Coastal salt marsh microbial communities from the Groves Creek Marsh, Skidaway Island, Georgia - 041407BS metaG (version 2) | ecosystem: Environmental > Aquatic > Marine > Intertidal zone > Salt...
TCTTCTTTCTTTTGGGAAAACCAATCACATGTTGTTTTAAAGACACATCGTCTATCATTTATTCTTTACGAGAAGAGTTTAAAGAAGAAGACAAAGTTAAAGAGAAGACACAACGAAGGACGATGATGGTCGTCGAAGGGGAGAGAAGAGATGATTCTTTGTGGGGTATGATCGTGAAGTGCGACGATATAACTTTCACTCATATTTTACCGAGATTGAATCGAACGGATCTCAAATTCTTGTACGAGGTGAACAGTGAAACGAGAAAGTTGATTAAGAGATCGTCTCGCAAGGGGGATTTGGAAAAGAACTTTAAGATCGAAGAGATGTCGTCGATATCGACGTTGGAAGTAGCGTGGGAGCATTATCCGTGGGGCACGTATGACCACGAAGTGGAAGCTGAGATGGACGAAACACTTTTCTGCTGGAAAGTTGCTCGAACGAATAAACTCGAGTTGCTCAAGTGGGCGCGAGTGGAGAAAAAGTGCGAGTGGGATGAAGAGACGATTTCAATCGCAGCACATCAAGGTAATCTGGAAATGGTAAAGTATTGCGTGGCAAATGAGTGTCCTATCGATGAGTTTGCGTGTGCAAATGCTGCCGGAAATGGTCATCTCGAGTGCCTCAAATACTTACGCGAAGAAGTCAAAGCGCCTTGGGATTGGAGAAGTGCCGCTTGGGCGGCTGAAAATGGTCATCTTCATATACTCGAATATCTTGTTGAGCGTAAATTTGATAAATATAACGAATATGCGTGTGAGTATGCAGCCATGAACGGCCACTTAGACTGTTTGAAGTACTTGCACGAAACCGCCAAAGCGCCTTGGGACGAGGACGCCGTACAAGGAGCGCACGAGAACAACCAAACCGAATGTGTACAATACCTCCTCGACAACAACTGTCCATTACCACGCGGTTGGCGATACGAACATGGAGAGCTACACACGATTTAAAATCACAGGTATCATTCATCAACAAAAAAAGAATACGAGAAAGGAGAAACAGCTTCCGTTTTCGAACGCGCGAAATACGCGAATATACGCAGAGAGACATATAGATATGGTACCAGAAACAGCGCAGAATTGAAATTAAGAGAAACACACGTACAAAAAGCAAAAAGAAAACCTGTCATCACGCCGACTTCTCACGTAATTACTTACCGCAATACTATTGGCGCCCAACGTGGCTTAAAATTGCGCTGTGCTGATGGGAAGCGATGGATTTCACGTGGTATGAACGACAGATGGGAGTAGGTTTTCATTTAACAATTATATTCATTAGTAGATTACAAACCCTAAACCTCTAAGAAATCTCCCTCTAAAATCTCCGTTTTTTGTCTCACTTTTTATTGCCACATAGACGAAGATGATGATGATGCTTTCGAACTCACGCGTACTCGTGAACAACGGCACGACCAAAATATCATCCGTCAAAGCGAAGAAGAGCACCGCTAAGGTATGAACGATTTCCTCGTCTTTTTTTCTCTTTGTCTCTGTCGTTATTCGTTTATATATCAACGGCTTTTATATAAAAGAGATATATAAAATGTTACGGATAATTTCCCTCTCTCTTTGCTCTCTTCTTTGATGATACGAGAGAGCAAGAATAACGAGTGAAGAGAGAAGAAGTGTGTGCATGCTGAAAGAGAACCGTTTGCTCTCTCTCTCTCTCTCTCTCTTTTGTTAAAGTCGTTTGGCTTCTTCTGTCTTCTTCTCTTTCGCGTGTCTTTCATCTCTTTATCATCGTAATCCTCCCTTAAGAGCTTGCTCGCTTGGGAAAGAGATCAATCGGAAAACCAAGACCAGCGTATCTTTCTTCTTGTTTAGGGTTTTGGTTGTTGCCCTAAATTTTTCTGACGAAACTTTATCCAATTAATACTACTCTAAAAATAAAAAAACAGAAGACGAAAGTCGCGTGCAAAGCCTCAAAATCCGATGAAGACGACAAATCAAGCATGACTGATTCAAACGGAATGAAAAACGCAGCGTTAGTAGCGGCGACGATTGCGACGCTTGGTTCTTCGGGAATGAGTGGTGTTGCGAATGCCGCGGATTCAGCGGGTTTTGATTTGGAAGCCATGTACGCGTCGAAAGGGCAAACGGCGAAAGTGAAGTCTCGATTCGAAGGGACGGAGACGGCGAAGTTGGTCGAACAACCGGCGGTGAAATCGGCACCGGCGTTACCCGCGGCGAAACCGAGGAAAGAAGCTCCCGCGAAGAAGAAGGTGAAGGCGGAAAAACCGGCGCCGAAGGTGAAGGCGGCAGCCCCGGCGGTTTCGGCGCCGAAACCGACGCCGGCGCCGGCGCCGAAACCGGCGCCAACGCCTGCACCCGCACCGGCCGCGCCGAAACCGAAGGCGGCCATGGACGATTCCCCGATCAACTGGTCTGAGATGATGAACTCGACGACGCCGTCCAAGCCAAAGGCGGAAAAACCGAAGAAGGAGAAAGCTCCGAAGAAGGAGAAAGCTGCCGCCAATTCGTCTTCCTCCGAAGGCTCTCGATTCTTGTTGCCGGGCACCAAGGCGAACTTTTCGAACATGCCGGCGCCCGCCCCGAAGAAGGAGAAAGCCCCGAGACCAGTGCAGCCGAAACCAACGTATGAGTTCACTCGATCTGGCCCTGGGGAAGCGGAAGGCTTCCAAAGAAGAAGCGCGGAGAACAAATCCACCGCGAACGGCGATAACGAAATCGTCACGTTCATCGCGTCTGTTTTGTCCGCCGCGTTCATCGTCAAGATTACGGAAAACAAGGACAAGAAGCCGAAGTTGCCGGCGGTGGCACCGAGAGCGGCGAAGAAGAGTGCCGCTGGTGGTGGTAAAGGTGGTGGTGCTGACGAAGCGCAGAAGTGGATTGACGCGTGGAAATCCTCTTCTGGAGGCGGTTCGGGAGACCCGGCGCAAGACGCGCAGAAGTGGATCGACGCGTGGAAGGCTAAGCAATAAAATATAATAATAATACTGAAAGAACAACAACGACAACAACAACAACATTAACAACAACATTAGTAGAGAGAGAGAGAGAGAGAGAGAGATTTATTTTTTATTTTAAAGAGAAACGGTAAGTATCATCGCGCGTATGGATAGTAATACTAAAAACAGTCTTCGTTTTATCCTCTCTTTTTACTCCTCAAATAGCAGCTGGGTTACGGAAAACTTCCATGCCACCCAGAAACGGTCTCAACGCTTCCGGCACGGTGACCGACCCGTCTTCGTTTTGAAAGTTTTCCAAGATGCAAATAATCATTCTCGGAACGGCACACGCCGTGGCGTTTAACGTGTGCGCGAACTGCAACGGCTGTTTCTTCCCGTCCACCGCGTTTGGCCTGTATTTAATGTTCAATCGTCTGGCTTGAAAATCCGTGCAATTCGACGCGCTCGAGATTTCCCCGTACCTCTCTAAAGCCGGCATCCACGCTTCGATGTCAAACTTTCTATACGCCGGAGCGCCTAAATCGTGCGAGCTCATATCTAATACTTTAAAGTGCAAACCTAATTCCGCGTACATTTCTTTCTCGATGTTTGACAACTCTTCGTGCATTGCGTTCGACGCTTCCGGCGTGCTCACGGCGAACATTTCAACCTTGGAAAACTGGTGCAAACGATACATGCCTCTGGTCGCCGCTCCGGCTGCTCCGGCTTCGGTTCGAAAACAGTGCGAAAACGCGACGAATTTTTTCGGCAAGTCTTTCTCCTCGTACGTTTGGTCCATGCACTTACCGCCCAACAACAACTCCGCGGTGCCGGCTAAACACAAATCGGAATTTTCCACGGAATACACCTGCGTGTTTTCCGCTCTCGGTTGAAACCCGCACTTTTCGACGACTGACTTTCTGACTAAATCGGGAACAACCATCGGTTCAAACCCTTTCGCGATGGCTTTTTGCATCGCCCAGTTAATCAACGCCAATTCGAGCATGGCGCCGACGCCGGTTAAATAAACGAATCGAGTGCCGCTGACCCTCGACGCCGTCTCAAAGTCAAACATGTTCAACGTTTCACCAATCGTCACGTGATCTCGACACTTCATCGTTCCAAAATCTCTCTGCGTTCCCACAACCTCCATCACCGTCGCGAACTCTTCGCCTCCAATCGGTACGTCCGGGTGCGTATCGTTCGGAATCTTTTGCGCCTCTCTTTGCAACGCGTCGGAAATGTCATTCAATTCAACTTCAATCAGCGCTAATTCGTCTTTAATCCTTTTCCCTTCCTCGATTAATTCATCTCTGATGACTTTTTCCATCTTCCCTTTCATTTTCTTCGCGTTTTCGTTCCGACTCGCTCGCAACAAATCCGCTTTTTGGTCCAACGCGACGAACGCTTCGTACTGCGAAACCACGAATTGGACGGAAACGTTCGTCACGTTTCGGTTCAAACAATTCGTCTCCACGTGCGATTGGTTCTCGCGGATGGATTTAAAATCAATCGACGCTTTCCACACCTCTTGCGGTTTACTCATCGTCACATCGTTTCGTGCCTTTTCTGCGTCGGAGGATGATGCCGAACACGACACCGACCGCCCGGGGAGAACGACGACGTGTTTCCGTCGCGTCATCCATTTCGTCGGTAAAGTCCTCCTCGTCGTCGCGTTTTGATGATAATTTGCAGCGGAGAAAAAGCAACGGCGAGTGAGTTTTACGCTCGCTCTGAAGAGCATGATGGTTTCGACAAAAACGATCGATGCGTGCGTGCGTCGTCGTGAATAAATAAGTGCGAGAAGGAATTCTGACGACACGAAGCTTTTCGTTTTGGATAAAATGTGAGAAAACTCTCGATTCGGGCGACGATGCGCGGCGGTCTTTCTCTTCTCATTATTTGCGGTTATGATTACACGACGGCTACTCTCTTATGCTCTCTCTTTCTGCTATATATATGTGCTACTTTTACGTGTTTACTTCTCGTTTACTTCTCGGTCTTCTTCTTCTGAAGATAGTCGTTCAAAACCCGTATCACGTTTTTCGCAATCGAGACGGTTTCGCGCATGGCGCCTACGCCCATCTCCCCACACATCAACGTTTTCTCGATCGGGTCTAAGAATTGCACGCCGTCGCCGAAAGGTTGTTTGCCGTGATTTTCTTTAATCGCGTCGATGTGTTTCTTCGTGATTGGGTTTTGCCACATGTAAGTGTTCATCGCCGGCGCGATGAGAAGCGGCTTGGTAAAATCCCAGGCGCGGAGTATCGACGTCGCGAGATTGTCGCATAATCCGTTGGCTATTTTTGCTAACGTGTTTGCCGAGCACGGCGCGATGACGCAAATATCTGCTTTGTTTCGTAAATCGATGTGCGTCACCACGTCGCCTCGTTTTTGCCATCCTCCGCTTTGATTGTATTCGGACGCGTCGTTGTAATTTTGCACGACGCAATTCGGGTATCCGTCAACTGTAAACGGGCCCAACTTGACAAACACCTCATCGTATAAGCCGCCGCCATTGGAATAGTTTCTCTCGTTCTTCTTCTTTCTCAATTGATCCAAAGAACGTTTGTTCTCGTCGTTCGTAGGTACGAGCGAGCCCGCGGGAAACGCGCCGCCAAACTCAGTCGCCTCGATGAACGGTTTCGCCGCGTTCGTCGCCACCGAGTGAATACATAACTTCGTTGTTTCTCTATGTGTTTCATCGTCGAAGTACTCGTCCGTTATTTTATGAATAAGTTCGACCCATTTCATCGCCGCGACCGATCCCGTCACGAGAACAAGCACGTGAATTTCCTCCTTCTTTCCCTCCTCCATCGCGCTTTCTCACTCCTCTCTCTTCTTCTCCTTCTCTTCAAATAAGTGTCTCTCTTTTAACCGTTCTTTATACTTCTCCCCTTTCTCTTTATTCCTTTTCGCTTTAAAGATCTTCTGCAGTTTCAAGCACTCGTCCAGCTCCCACTTTTCTCGATTGCATTTCCCGAGGAACCACTTTTCGTACCACGGGTTCGTCGTGTGACAGGTTTGTAAGTTTTGCACGTTTTGGCGACACAGAGGGTGTTTGGAGAGGGTCAGAGGTGGGTGCATGTATTGTGCTCCTTACGTGGAGTCGTGAGGCGCGTTCAGAACGGTTCGGGGACCCTCGCGACGTCCGTATACTCGTTCCTTTTGTGCGATGGAATGACGGGTTGCTCCCTTTGGAAAAACGTCTTCGTTGGAGGAAATTCGCCTCTCTAAATGACGATTACGTTTTGATGCGCGGTGATGCGAAAATATGTTTTACGCGCGAGCAGAGCGATTTGTCGGAGCGTTTCACGTACACATCGATCGCGTGGAATTTTGAGTTGTGTTGATTTACGTTTTTCTCGAGCACGCGTGAAGTGTCGTCGAATGACGCGTAAAATCACGAATCTGTGATCACATGTTCCCGCATGTGCGTTTAAAGTCTCCTCGGATGAAAACAGCATCAAAAGCTTCGTCATGGTATTGAAAAGGCCTTCCTAAACGTCAAAACGAGCAGATGTGTTCTCCTCATCGTCGTCATCGTTTAATCGTCGTAAAAAGTCCTCCTCGTCCAGCGTTTCCGCACGTGTAAGTCTCTCACACAGATGAAAGCATTTTCTTTCCCAGAGAGAGCGCAGAAACGCATCCTGCAAAGCGTCACTCGTTGCACCGAAAAGGAGCGCACCATAAAATGCACGCAAACACCAACACCGCGCGAAAAAGAGGACGACTGTTCGTATTCGTCGTTTTCTTTTCACTCCTCGCGATGTCGCTGACGTTTACCGCGCCTCTGTCGAGAACAAAGAAGACTTTACAGATGATGCGCGACGAGAAGAGGAGGTTTTCCCCCGCTGTAAAGGACGAATTCGATTTCGAGTTTCTCGACGAAGAGGAAGGAGATTCAGACTATTGGGACCAAGACGAGACGAAGAATAACGACATCGATGATGATGACTCTAATGCGCATTACAAGAAACGAATGGGGAAGTTTCGAGACGCGTTCATCGATGCCTTTGATGATGAGACATTTGAGGCAAAAGAGGAAGAGGAAGAGGTCAGTCTCTTCACGAATACCGCGGAAACGCCAATCAACGGGAGGAAATGTGCACGATCGATCGCGATGAAACCATCCAGACGACTTTATGAGAACGATGATAAGAGCAGTGGTAGCAGTAGTAGTCATACTAAATGTGGGAAAAGACTTACTCATGAAGATTTCCCGCCCGTCGCCGTCGTGTCGGCGATACACGCGAGATCTTTGATGAAGATTAAATCGAAGTCGATTGACGCGATGACGGAGTTTACGGAGAATTTACGGATGGCGTTTGGGGACGAGAGGGATAAGAAGTCTGAGATGCATTCGGACGGGGAGTTGGTTTTAGTCGTGTACGGGGTGAACGAAGAGACGGAGGAGGTTTTAGAGGATTTAGAGAAACATTTGTTCCGCGAGAATGATTTCTATTTAGCGATTATCGACGGCGATACACGAGCGCTGAATGAAATTTCCGATTACGACGACGCGATCGCGAGAGGCGTGAAATTCACGAGAGCGAAGTTTGCCATCGTCGCGGATTTGAACGCGATCGTTCCCTCGGCGGAGTGGACGAAAATGGCGTTGGTGAAAGTCTTTCGAACGGAACCGACCGTCGCGGCGGTTCTGTTCGGCGGGAACGAAAACGTGAGCGGATTTGAAGGCGCGAAGCGACCGGCGATGGTTATTAGAGCGTGGGAAGCAAAGTTCGCGCTGACGAGTGAAGATGGATCCTCCGGGTGCGCGAAAACCGAGAAGAGCTTAATGTCCGTCATGGTCGATAAAGGCATGGAGTTTAAACGATTGCCGAGGAAGTTGAAAAGAATCGATAAATCATCGCGTAGTAGTATTGGTAGTGATAATAATAGAGATAGCAGCAGTAGCAACGACGGCGGCAACAGAAGATTACTTTTTGAAGAAGAAGAAGAGGGTATTGACATTATGGACGGTAAATGGGAAGCGAACTCCAACCGCGGCGGCGTCGACGGCGCGTTTGATTTAGGATGCAAATCAGCCTCGAAGAGGAACGAAAAGAGTTTGTTCTGTCCCACTTCATCTAATAACGACAACATTAACAAACGAAAGAGAAGAGTTCAAGCGACGTTCATCATGCAATACTTCAACAGAGCGAAAACGTTGGGTGAGATTTTCGACGCGTTGGCGAAGAGCGTCAAGCACTCGTCGATATCTTCGCCCTCCTCGTTCACGATGGAAGTGTTGGCAAACGTAGACTCCGGGTATAAAAAATCTGATAACTGGGTCAAGCACGCGTTGGAGTTTAAGAAGCAAACCGGTAATCACGATTCGCCGTTCGTGTTGTCGTTTTCCAACGATATTCACGAACTCCGAGCGTATAATCGATTGGCGCACGTCGCGACGGCTGAATTACTCGTCTTTGCGCAAGACGACGATAAACCAGACGTGACAGACCCGAGCTCTTTATCCTGGCTTCTCGACGGTTTATCTTTAATGCGTCGTCACAAAGACTTGGCTTTGTTGGGTGCCTACCGAGGCCGGTACGACGACGGTTCTCGAATGAAGACATCGTCCAACCAAAACGACGGCTCGAAATTCGGCGGTAACTTTGAATCCGATCGCGAGACTCGCCCGATCGCGTACGTCGACAGCGAACTCGGCGTTCCTTTTCTCTGGATGTACAAAGTGAACATGGGCCCGATGTTGTTTCGAAAGTCCATTTTCTTAGCCTCCGGAGGGTTTCACGATCAATTCTCGTGCGCGGGCGAGATGGCGCAAGGGTTCGATTTCGAAATTTCCGTTCGCATGTGGAGCGAAGGATTCAAAGTTGGCTTATACGATCCAAAATGGCTCCATCGAATCGATAAGGATTTAACGGCAATCGGGAACCAAAATCGCCATCGAGACGTGCAAAAGAAAGAGTTAACGGACAAGAAAGACGAAGCGACGAAAAGAAATAACCAGAACATTTACACCTTGTTTGCATCGGAGAAAAATTTTCACCACGAGAAAGGCACAAAATTAGCCAAGAAGAGTTTGAAGGAAGATTTAGCAAAAAAAACGTTAATTTGCGCATTACCGAAAACGCACGAGTTGTGCCACAACTCGTTTTTAGACACGCCGAGAGACGCGGTGACGTGCATGTCCGCCGACCGGAAGTGTTTCCAACGAAAGTACATCGAAAAGCACAACGTCGCGGGCGCGAACGACGAAGACGCGAGGAAGGCGTTGCCGAAAGACGAGAACGGAGACATCGACGTTTCCAAAATTCGATTCACAAAAGGCGAGAAAGTGAGATTCAAATACGAGTGGTTAGAGCACGACGGCGCGCAGAGAGTCTGGAACGAAGCTTTGGTGGAGACGCAAAAAGTCGCGCTGAAGACGGCGTCGTCCTCATCATCCTCAAATCTTTCCGTCGAGGATGCCGTAAAACAATGGCTGAACGAAAACACGCCCGCGATAAACGAAAAAGTCGAACAAGTGCGCTTGCAGCTCGCGAAAGAAGCCGAACCGGAATTGAAACGCGCGGAAGAGCTCGCCGCGAAAGGTTTGATTTACGGCACCGGAGGCGCCGTCAGCGAAGAAGAACGGGCGAGACGCGCGAAAGAGGCAAAATCTGTGGATAAGAAAACGAGAGATCGCGTGGTGGAACTCGCCGGGATTAAAGCGTTCGAGGATGGGAAGGAAGACAGAGCGGCGTGGGAATAATAAATTTTTTTCAAGAGAGAGACAGAGATAGAGAAAGTATCATCAAAGTAGATTCTTGGCGATTAATGATATGTTTTCCTCTTTATCTTCTTTATCTTCTTCTTCTTTGTTATCGAGCGTTTCTTTCTTAAAACGAGAAAACTCGTCATAAATATGTACATTTTTCTTTTGATACGTAATGTTACCATTTTCTCTCTCATTTAGACGAGCAACGCAGCCATGATGGTTGCGCCAGCAGTCGCCAGCATCGCCTTGGTTGAAGCGCCTCCAGACGTACTCGTATCAGTAGTAGTCGTAGTAGTAGTAGTATCCGTAGTTGTAGTAGTAGTAGTCGTACTATCGGAACCAACGTAATCGGTATACCCGAGCGTTTTTTCCACGGTTTGCATGCAACTCACGCCACTTCCGCACGTCCACTCGCTCGCGTCGTACGAAAGAACCGTCGGTGCCGCGATAATCGCTCGCTCGGTAATCGTACCGGTGTTTAATCCGTTGGCGTCGAAGCACGGACAATCGCGGTCGTACTCGAACGTTTTTTTCGTGCCGTCCGGTTGCGGCATGTCCGTGAATGTTTCGGCTTGGGCATCGTTGCACTCGGGGTATAACGATCTGCATTTTTCAACGGTGACCAAGTTCGTGCCATCGCCGAAACAGCCGACGCCGTACGGTCCTCTGTCTTGCGCGTGGTAGTGGTACACGTCATTCGCTGGCGAATCCGGAGTCTTCCCGATGTGCGCGCCGCACGCGTCCAAGTGCGGCAACTTTTTGTTCTCGAAATCCTCCCACTTCCCGTACATGATGTACGGCCCGACGTCGCCAATTTTCGTCGAGTGCGCACCAGATTGCGAATACAAACAGTGATACCTTCCGTGGAAATGGTAATCGCTCGTGTGTCCGCCGCACGGGCCGACGCATCCGCGATACGAGTCATCCGCTTGAACGTTCGGAAACGACCACGCGACAGAATCGTAACACAATTTCCTGACTTTACTTTCCGCCAAGCCAAGATCTAAACCTCCTGCATTATCATAGAGATCGCTCGGCGTGGAACATCCCCAACCTTCAATGACTTTATCTTGCTTATCGGAAAACCCAGCCTCGAAAGAGTTGTAGATGTGCGCGTTCGTGCTCACCGCGCTCCCGCTCGGGCTATACGTCAACGTTTTCGACTTTGTCGAATCCCCAGGATCGACGTACGTTTCCGTGCCGGCATTATACGTGCATCCAGTGTCCTTCCTCAAGTCTGCCGGTTTCGGATTATTCAGCGATAAACCTAACGAAGCCGTCGTCGGGTTCACGCACGCCTCCGCCGCCTCTCCAACACGTATCGATGAAAGCGAAGAAACCAAGGCAAAGGCGGAAATGGCGAAAACACTGTTGCTGTTTCTTCGTCCTTTACTTCCTCTCTTCTTCTTCTTCTTCTCGATGGTGGTGTTAGTATTCTTCATTCAAATCCTTCTTCTTTCGTGTATTTTAAAAATTCTGTGTTGTTGTTGTGAAGAGAAATTTGTCAGTTTTTGTCATCAGTGTTTTTTTTCCTTTTTTTTCTTTTTTTTGGTTTTGACTGTCCTCTCATTTTTTTCTCAACGGGCACAACTGTAATAAAGCATCGGATCATATCACGAAAGAAGACAAAGAAGACAGAGCGCATTAAGAAGAATGCGCGCGCGTAAACACACACACCCAAAGCGTTTAGAGAGAACAAAGCGAGTAGGAGGAGAGATGCTGTTGTTTTTTTGGAAGAAGACAACAAGCTTTTTTGCGTACCTTTTTTAAAGAGTGTGTGATATATAAAAGACAACGAATTCCCCTAAAAGGTCACCACACTGCCCAGAGTCTAGAGGAAAAAACTAATGAGGAAAAACAACTGCTCTTTTTCACTCTGAACAGTTCTGTCCTAAAAGCATACGTAAGGAAAAAGACGCGAGGGGGAACTGCTCTGTTTTCGTTGTGAAAAAGACTCTCCTTTGACTCGTCTACTCTTCAGACTTTTAGTAGGGGTTTTGGTGAATACTAGTAACCGAGAGAGGACAGATACTCAGTAGTAGTATATCAGTAGTACTATTGCA
>Ga0255765_1005700_pt1 | contig 11671 bp, 8 predicted proteins | sample 041ome_8_FD_179965 | JGI IMG/M metagenome (GOLD analysis project Ga0255765, IMG submission 179965) | Coastal salt marsh microbial communities from the Groves Creek Marsh, Skidaway Island, Georgia - 041407BS metaG (version 2) | ecosystem: Environmental > Aquatic > Marine > Intertidal zone > Salt...
TTTTACGCGTACTCTCGTTGTGGAATAAAACAGACGAGGGGGGCGTCGTCGTCGCGAGTAAAAGTTGTTACGAATTTCTTTCCAATTTCTCACGTAATGGAGAGAGACAAACGGTGTCTTCTAACATCTCCGCGACGCGCGTACGGAAGAAGATAGCAACAAAACATCTACGTTTTAAAGTATATCACATATTCTCGCATTAAAATTCTCAATCTCTTACTAAGCAATCTTTCTCATCAAACAATACACGCGATCGTCCACGTCCACCTCGCTCATCGCCTTCGCGTCCGTCTTCACGCACGCCAACAACCCGCCGAAGGAAATATACGTCGCCGTCTTCTCCGCCGCGTCGTCGTCTTCTTCCGTCTTTTTATAACACTTCCCGTGCATCACGTACTCGTACTCGTCCGCTAACGATTCTTTCTTCGACTGATCGTACGTCGTCGGATCTTCCGGACTCCCGTCCGTGTTCAGCGTAGACGCGAGTACGTACGTAAACTTCGCGCCTATTTCGATCGGGTACACGTCCACGTTCACGTCCAGCGTCAATTCGCTGTCGCCGTACGGCGTCGATCGGCAGACGAATCGAGACACTCTGTCAAACTTTTTCCCGTCCGGGTCTTGGTCGATCGTTTCGAACATCGCTTCGTATTTGATGATTGAAGAGGTGGACGAATCGTTGTTGTTTTGTGGTGCCATCGTCGTTCTCTCTCTCTCTCTCTATGCGTCTACTGAGTATGTGTATCTTTCTTCTGCGCTCGTCTTTGCGGCTCGTCGCCGGTGCAATTTTTCCCCAAAATTCGTTTTTGTGTTAAAACACACAACAAAAGCCACCCCACAACGAGCGCAGCAGACAGTAACTCTTTTATCTGATATGTCGTGTGCTTTCGGTCTCTCTCTCCTTCTCTCTCTCCTTCTCTCTCTCTCTTCCTCTCTCTTCCTCTCTCTCTCTCTCTGCGGCTTTTTTGCAGAGAGACTCTAGAGTCTCTCTTTTTGTGTTATTAGTGTTTTTCCCGGGGAGCTCGCTTGAGAAGAAATGTGCACCCTAAATACTAACGCACGAAAAAACGGCTTTTGCGACCCCCCGGAGACCGCTCGTCTTCCTGAAAAAGAAGAAAAATCTTCTTCCAAAAGCCAAGAAGAAGAAGAGAGACTTGAGTCGCGTCAACACGCAGAGAGAAGGTAGAAAAAAAAAGAAGCGAGTTTCTCTTTTCTTCTCTCTTGCGCTTTTCGTCATAAAAAGAAACGCACAGAAACTTTCATTCATATAAAGCACAACAAAATAATGGCCGAAGAAACCGAAACGTTCGCTTTCCAAGCGGAAATCAACCAGTTGTTATCTCTGATCATCAACGTGCGTCCTTTGTTGTTTCTCTCGCGCGAATAATAATAATATCGTTCTCTTCTCTCTCGCGCGCTCTTTCTTTGGAATCATATTTTCATTCGATGCGGCGACGAGCGTTTTTTTTCTCTCTTGAAAACTGACTCTCTCTCTCTCTCTCCATTCTCGATGACGACAACAACAGACGTTCTACTCGAACAAAGAAATCTTCTTGCGAGAGTTGATCAGGTGCGTCGTTGTTTTTTCTCTTTTCTTTCTTCGACGCTTTAATAAAACCATCATCGCGCGCCGCGACGACGGTTCATCTTCTCTCTTTCCGATCCAATTTTGGCGGCTTCCGTCGTGTCATTTCATCGATGCACGAAAACAGGAAAGAAAAAAACTGACCCCGCGCGGCGCGATCTTCTTTCCAAATAAAAAATAACACAGTAACTCCTCCGATGCGCTCGATAAGATCCGCTTCGAAGGTTTGACCGATAAGAGCAAGTTAGAGTCGCAGGTAATATCATCAAACAGATCGACTTTTTTTTTCCATTTTTTCTTTTTTTTTTGGGTGCACAAATCGGTGCTTCCAAAAGCTTCTTTTTCCTTCTTTTTTTGATTTGACTATTCACTCAAAATTCTTCGAAAAGTGCAAAAACTGACCTGTTTTGTTCTTCTTCTCGTTCTTCTTCTCGTTCTTTAAACGAACACACTTGAACGAATAAAAAATTACGCAGCCGGAATTATTCATCCACTTAATCCCGGACAAGACGAACAACACCATCTCCATCGTCGATTCTGGGGTTGGCATGACGAAGGCGGATTTGGTGAACAATTTGGGGACGATCGCGCGATCCGGGACGAAGGCGTTTATGGAAGCGTTGACGGCGGGCGCAGATATTTCCATGATTGGCCAGTTTGGGGTTGGTTTTTACTCCTCGTATTTAGTCGCGGAGAAGGTGGTGGTTTACACCAAGCATAACGACGACGATGGGTACAGGTGGGAGTCCCAAGCCGGTGGGTCGTTTACGGTGACGAGAGATACCGAGGCGGACGCTTTGGGGAGAGGGACGAAGATCGTGTTGCACTTGAAGGACGACCAGATGGAGTATTTGGAAGAGAGACGATTGAAGGATTTGGTGAAGAAGCACTCCGAGTTCATTTCCTACCCGATTTCGTTGTGGACGGAAAAGACGACCGAGAAGGAAGTTTCCGACGACGAGGAAGAGGAGTCCAAAGAAGGCGAAGAGGAGGAAGGGAAAATCACCGAGATCAAGGACGAAGACGAAGTCAAGGAGAAGAAGAAGAAGACGGTCAAGGAAGTCTCGCACGAGTGGGCAATCATGAACAAGCAAAAGCCGATTTGGATGAGAAACCCGGAAGAGATCACGAAGGACGAGTACGCCGCGTTTTACAAGTCGTTGACGAACGATTGGGAGGAGCAGTTGGCGGTGAAGCACTTTGCGGTGGAAGGTCAGTTGGAGTTCAAATCCGTTTTGTTCGTTCCGAAGCGCGCGCCGTTTGATTTGTTCGACGGTAAGAAGAAAGCGAACAACATGAAGTTGTACGTGAGAAGAGTGTTTATCATGGACAACTGCGAAGACATCATTCCGGAGTACCTTTCGTTCGTCAAGGGTATCGTCGATTCCGAGGATTTACCGTTGAACATTTCTCGCGAGATGTTGCAACAAAACAAAATCTTGAAGGTCATCAAGAAGAACATCGTCAAGAAGTGCATCGAGATGTTTAACGAAATCGCGGAGAACAAGGACGACTACACGAAGTTTTACGAAGCGTTCGGGAAGAATTTGAAGTTGGGTATCCACGAAGATACGCAAAACAGAGCGAAGTTGGCGGAATTGTTGAGATACAACTCCTCGAAATCCGGCGAAGAAATGACGTCTTTGAAAGATTACGTCACGCGCATGAAGGAAGGACAAAACGACATCTACTACATCACCGGTGAAAACTTGAACGCGGTCAAAGCCTCTCCGTTTATCGAAAAGCTCAAGAAGCGCGGCTACGAAGTCTTGTACATGGTTGACCCGATCGATGAATACGCCGTCCAACAGTTGAAAGAGTACGACGGCAAAAAGTTGGTCTGCTGCACCAAAGAAGGCTTGCAACTCGAACAAACCGAAGAAGAGAAAGCGTCGTTCGAAGAAACCAAGGCGAAGTTTGAAAACTTGTGCAGAACGATGAAGGACGTCCTCGGTGACCGCGTTGAAAAAGTCGTCGTCTCTGACCAACTCGTCGACTCGCCGTGCATTCTAGTCACCGGCGAATACGGCTGGTCCGCGAACATGGAAAGAATCATGAAGGCGCAAGCCTTGAGAGACAACTCCATGTCTGCGTACATGCAATCGAAGAAAACCATGGAAATCAACCCGGACAACGCCATCATCAAGTCTTTGCACGCTCGCGCCGAATCCGACAAAGGCGACAAGACCGTCAAAGATTTGGTCTTGTTGATGTTTGAGACCGCCATCTTGACGTCTGGTTTCTCCTTGGACGAACCAGCCACGTTCGGCTCTCGCATCCACCGCATGATCAAGTTGGGCTTATCCATCGACGACGACGACGAGGAAGGCGACGACTTGGCCGACTTGCCGCCGTTGGAGGAAGACGTCGACGAAGGCTCCAGAATGGAAGAAGTCGATTAAAAGGTGAACACGCGCGCGCGCGCCGAGAGAGAGAGAGAGTCGGAGAGAAAGAGAGAGAGAGAGAGGAGGTCGAGGAGGTAACACGTACAAAATTATACATCATCGCGAACAACAACGATAACAACATCAACAAAAACGGACACACACACACGCACTCAGAGAGAGAGAGAGAGATAAAAGACGCCACTGTATCGAGATTAAGTAATCAAGATATGTAGAGAAGGCGCTGCGGATTTTAATACACGATAATACATAAGTAACAACTTTTAATTTTTAACTTTTTACGACGAGATTTTTTTCTTTGAAAGGGCCGCGTGGGGAAAACTTTTTTTTCCCCACAGAAGCAAATTTCCCCCATTCGCGCGGTAATATATATAAAAGAACGGCTCGTTTTACTTTCTTTGGCGCGGTCGTAACGAGAGAGAGAGAGAGACCCTTTGTTTGTTTGTTTGTTGCGTGCGTATTATCGCGTTATCGCGCGCGGTGGTGAGCGAGAGCGTCGCGAGAGAACGAAAAGAAAAAGATGGAAAGGCACGCGTTGAGCAAACGCGAGTACGCGGACGCGAAGAAAGAAGTGCACCAAGTCTTGCTTCCAGTCTCCGTGGCGATATGGACGACGGTTTTATTGGTCGAGATGTTACGCACGGACGCGGACGACGACGACGACAGCGCGCGCGGGAGTGGGACGATGGCGGCATCCGCGTACGATGAAAAGTCCACGGATTCGACGAAAACGAAAGTCATCGGCAGCATGGAAAATGCCTTTGTTTTTGTCCTCTTTGTCACCGCGGCGACGTTTGGGCTCTACTTACTGTTCAAACATCGGTTCGGGTCGGTGATTTGGGCGTACATGGCGTTCTCTGGGTTTAGTATTTTCGGTGTTTTAGGGGCGTCGGTGGCTTTGCAAGTGTTGCAAAGGTACGAGATACATCTGGACGTCGTTTCGTTTGCGTTTTACGCGTGGAACGCGACCGTGGTTGGCGTTTTGAGCGTGTTTTTGTGGCCCGGGAGTTTACGCATAAAGCAAGGGTTTTTGGTATTGATATCAGTGATTGTGGCGTATTATTTCGTGACGCAACTCGCGGAGTGGACGACGTGGACGATGTTGGTGTTTATGGCGATTTACGACTTGTACGCCGTGTTGACGCCAAACGGGCCTTTGAGGAAGATTGTAGAGTTGAGTCAAGAGAGAGAAGAGGCGATTCCGGCGTTGGTGTACGAAGCGAGAGGCGGTAGTAGAAGTGGTGGTGGTAGCAGGAGGAGAAGAAGAAAGAAAATCAATAGTAATAATAATAATAGCGAAACACAACGGGAACGAGACGTGGACGCTTCGTTAGACGGAGACTTGTCCTCTTCGCCGGAGAAGGACGCGGTCGTCGGAGAGAAAACGTCTCTGTTAGGAAGAGGTAGTAAGAAAGAAGACGCGTCACTCCTGGAACGTTTCGACGACGAACACGACGACGAACACGACCTCCCAGAAGGCATAAAACTCGGCTTGGGCGATTTCATCTTCTATTCGGTCCTCGTCGGCCGCGCGGCCATGCAGTCCCTATTCTGCGCCGTCTTTTGCTACGTCGCCGTCGTCACGGGCTTAATCGTCACCCTCGCCGGTTTAGCTCTGCACAAAGCCGCACTACCGGCGTTGCCCGTTTCCATCGCGCTCGGCGTCATCACCTTCGTCTCTGTTAAATTCTTGGTCGAACCTTTCGTGGTGTACGAGTTTGGCGCCGACGCGACGGAATCTTTCCCGCTCGATTTCGCGGGGACGAGTAGTAGTAGTAGTAGTAGTAGTAGCAGAGCTACCGCGTATGCGCTCTTAGGTCAGTCAAAGTCCTTCTCTTCTGGCTGGCCTTTGCGATAGCTTTGTAATTTTACGCGTACACGGTAGTATAGACGCGCGACGCGTGACATTTTTGTTTTTCTTCTCCCCACCCTCGTTTTTTCGACGACACAAAAAAATACTCACATCTACACGCGTGCGATGATAAATGTTTCCCACCACCTCCTCGTCATCGCACAGACGATCGCGTTCCTCTCCTTTTTCGATGCCGTTCGCGCCGTAGCGCCGCGCGATTTGTCAAACTTCCAGGGCTTGTATTCGTGCCCGACGGCGAGCAGCATAGCGAGAGTTTCCAGCGTTTCACAAGTCCGAGAAGTCGTCCGAGACGCCACGAAGGTGAAGGCAGTCGGACTCGGGCACAGTTGGTGGCGAGACAACTTTTGCGCGTCGAAAGAACCAAATCTCGACGGGCAAACGACGATACCTCTCGGCGGTGCGAGCGGGTTGCGGTACGTCGGAGGTGTCGATACGAAGAAGAAGACGGTGAAGGTGGGGTGTGGGATAACTATCCGTGACGTGTTGAACGCTCTCGAGAAGGAAGGGTACGTGTTGCCGACGTTCCCGTGGTACATCGATCAAACGTTATGCGGCGCGATTGCAACTGGATCTCACGGTTCGAGTTTAAAGTGGGGTTCTCTTTCGTCCGCGAAGATGTTGTTGGAGATGGAAGTCGTCCTCGCGAGCGGCGAGTTGAAACTGTTGACGCGAGAGAAAGATCCGGAGTTGTTTTCGGCGTTTAGCGTGAGCGCCGGAAGACTCGGGGTTCTCGTGAGCGTCACCGTGCGCGTGGAAGAAAACTCGAGGACGGAGAGACACGTGAAAGTTATGAGCGCGGAAGAGTTAATCGAAGAGCTGGATAGCGCCGGGAAGGAGTTTACGGAGAACAACTTCACCGTGACGGAATCTCTGATGAACCGTTTGGATACCACGCAAAGCTTGTGGTATCTAACGCGAGGCTCGAGTGAGAACGCCGTTTGGAGAGCGACGCATGTAACGCGACCGAAAGTAAGCAACGGTGGTCCTGGTTCGCCGTTTTACGAAGCCGAGAAGAAATATTGGGAGAAGAAACGAGATGCGTTCATCGCGGCGAACGATAAGCCCGAAAACGCCTTTCAAAGGAATTTAGGGAGATTCCAAGAGAGAAGATGGGAGCGGGAGCTGAGCAGAAGAAACGACGGAAGTGAATCTTCCACGCCGAACGTGCCAACGTATTCGAACGTTCGCTTCGATCGTCAACCGAGGAGAATCGAACAGAGAGGAGAAATTCCATCTTTAGGTCCGCGGCAGACGTCTGAAATGGTGGCTTACTTACTCGAACGCGATTGGCTTCCCGGACCAGATTTTTCCAAACGCGAATCGCTTGTCTCGCAACGTTTGGAAATGTCCTACAACTCTCCGGATGCTAATATGATGGATCAATATGAAGTTGCCGTTCCGTTAGAAAAAGCCGCCGCGTGCGCTCGAGAGATATACAAAGAGAGCGGCAAAATATTCCAATCTACCGGAGATACGGTCGCGAGAAGTGGATTCCGAACTCCAATACTTATTCGAATCGTCGCCTCAGAGCCGGAAAACCTCCTGAGTCTCTCTCACGACGGACCAAAAGTGTATTTCAACTACGAGGACTACCTCAAATACTTGCGTTCGCCTTCCGCGTCGGAACCAAACGCCGCCTTCCGTCTCGTCTCCAAAGTGTTCCTCTCCTCCAAATGCTCCAACGGTCGCAACCATTGGGGTAAAACCAAAGACTACGAGGTCTTACGCTCGGTTTCTCAGCCGTTGCACGATCAGTTTCGCATCAACTGGTGTTCGTTCGGTTGCGTCGCCAAGCGCGTGGATCCCGATCGAAAATTTGAGTCTCTCTTCGGCTCGCGCGGGTGGAGGTGGGACGACGCCAGATTAGACTGCGGTTGCTCGAGAAAAGGTAACCTAAAATTCGCGTACGATGCCGAGAAATGCGGCGCGCGGTGCGGCAAAAGCGAGTTCGTTCAGACGTATTGAAGAACAAAAAAATTCATGATAGTGTGTCATAAAATCTCTCCCTCGCGTATTTTTAAAAGTCAGTCTCTCGTCGTGTGAACCTAATGGATAAAGCGCTTAAAAAAAGTCCCCACACAAACTTTTGCGCGCGCACGAAACAAGCGGCAACATATACATATACAGACACACACACACACACAGGAAATAAACATGCTCGCAGCGACGACGACGACGACTCCCATCACCGTTCGGTTCAGAGTTTCCAGCAGCAGTGGACCCGTATCTACGTCCTCTCGGTGTTCTTCGGGAAAAAATTCACGATTTCGATTTCCAATCCGCGCGATAACGAACGACGATAACGATAACGCGCGTTTACTCACCCGTCGTCATCGCATCGGAGGAGGACGACAGCAGCATCGACGCGATAACGATAAGAAGAACGGCAACAACAAAAACAACAACATTTTGCGATGCCAAGCGTCGTCGTCGTCGTCTTCGTCTGGTTTTGGTAGCGACGATGGAGAAGAAGAGAAACCGCCGAAACGTTTATCGAAGAAAGAAGCCGAGGAAGCCGCACGCGCCGCACTGATGGGCGCCATCGGGAACAAAAAAGATAAACTGAAAGCGTTCGATAACGGCGGATCCGGGGGTGGATTTTTCAACTTTTCCGGCGGCGGCGGCGGCGGTGGCGACGACGGCGGCGGCTCGAAAGGAACGCTGCAAGTTTTGTTCCTCTTGTTTTGCATCTTGTTTGTGTTTTACGGGTTGAAACCTTTGAGCGCGATATTCGTAAACTTGATTTATTACGCGTTTAAGATACCGACGGGGCGACCGGGCGACGAAGAACCGGAGGACGCGTTGAGCTACGCGGGGGCGGGACAAAGCGCGGACGCGGATGTGATCAGTAAATACGGTGGGGACGACGACGACGACGACGACGACGACGACGACGACGACGACGAATAATAATAATAATAATACTAATAAACGACGAGTAGTACACGACGACCTCTCTCCCTCTCTCGCGCGCCCGCCCGGATACAATCCGAGACGAGCCGAGCGGCGCGGAGAGAGCGCGCGTGCCAAACACACACACAAAAAAAACAGATTTTAAAAGAGACGTTCGCGATATGTAACACACATCAACGCACGCGCATAAAACGCAGAGACAAACATCGCTATAGCGAAAATCCTCGCTATTATTCGATGAACCCTCGAACCGCTAAACGCTTTCAAAGCGTTTTCCTGTGTTTTCGACTCTCACTTTTCCTCATAAAAATTATTCAAAACACACGCGAATATACAAAAAAAATGGTCAAGCACGTAGAATCTGCGGATGAATTCGACGCTTTGAAGAAAGCGAGCAAGCCGGTGAGACCATTTATTCTCTTTCTTCTCTCCGCGAAGAGGCGCGCGATGCGATCGATCGTCGTCGTCGCGCGAGGGGAGCCCGCGAATAGTGTTTCTCTCTCGATCTCTTTTTGTGATTTTTCCCCAACCGACTTTTAAAAAGGAGAAGAACGAAACACACACCTTCGCGCGCGCGATGAAGTCAAACGAAGAGAGGCCTCTTTCGTTCCCGCGCCGCGAGAAGGAGAAACGCTTTATTCTCTCTCTTTTTCTCTCTCGTTTCGTACAATCGCTGACTCGTGAGCCTTTTTTTCTTTCCACGCGCGCACGTGTTTGATCAAAACTCTCGTGTGCGTTTTTAAAATCTTTTCACGCGCGCAATAGTTGTTGGTGGACTTTACGGCCACGTGGTGTGGCCCGTGCAAAATGATCGGGCCGTATTTCGAAGAGCTCGCCGCGAAATTCCCGGACGTGGAGTTCGTGAAAGTCGACGTGGACGAGTTGGACGACGTCGCCGCGGCGTGCGGAATCAGCGCGATGCCTACGTTTCAACTGTACTCTAACGGGGTGATGGTGAAGGAGATGTGCGGCGCGGATAAAGCAAAGTTGGAAGCGTTGGCGAACGAGGCGAACGATTTGTAATATTTTTGTTTTTAGAGTTGTAACGAACCACCATTATTTCTATTCATCTGTCTGAGACCAATAATTACGATTATGCGTTTTATCGCGTGCGTATCGTCGTCGAGCGCGGGATCTGACGTACGACTTTATGCGACGACGCTTCGTTTGAAAAGTATAGAAAGAGAGATGTCGAGTTTGGGATGTCTCCATATGCGCGCGTGTTTTGCTTTTCGTGTATGCGTGTGCGTTCTGTGGTTATTTAAATTAAAATATTTTACTTTGGCTGCGGAACTTTGCTACCTCCACCGCCGCCGCCGCCGCCGTTGTTGTCATCGTCGTCGTCTCCGGGCCCGCCCGTGGCCCAACCCGGCGGTAGCTGCCCGCCTCCGCCTCTCTTCGGCGCACTCGTAGGAGTTAACAAGCGCTCGTCTTTAAACTCAACCTGACTCTCTGCGTCTCTCAAAAAGCTACCAAACGCCACGGCTTCTAAAACCAAACGTCTTTGTGCGGCGTACGGTAACGTCAACGTTTCCACGTCGTTGTTTGCCACCACCTCTTGAACTCTTTGCATGAGTTCCTCCGGCGTCGTCGCGTTGTCGCCGACGGCTTCCATGAGTTCTTTTTGCAATTCTTCTAAAGAACCGAAAAGAGCGCCAGTTTGGCGTTCAGCTAATGCGACGCCTTCTAAAGACACGATTCGAGCGGTTTTAGCCAAGATGTCCCCGGTGAACGTTTGCACGTATTGCTTCAGCGTCAACTTCCCGGTTTCCGGCGTGTCCACCCGCTGATTTTGATTGTTTCGAATCTTTGCTTTTTCTTCCTCGCTAAATCCACCGAAGAACTCATCTCCGGCGTAATTCGTCGGATCGTCCTCAGCTTCGTCCATGGAATCCATCGCCGACGCCGCGTTAAACACGTTCTCCAACGCGATCGCAGAATCCATCGGATTTTGCGGCAACGTCCCCAACGCTCGATCCAACTGAAACCTCTTATCCACTCTCCTCACAAAGTACCCAAACATAATAGACGCCGCGTACACTTGCGCCGCTTGCAGTTTGCTCATCCTCACCAACTGACTCGGCCAAGAGTTTGCCGCTTCCGGTCCTAACGCCGCCATCAGGTGATCTCGTACCATTTCCAAAGCTTCGCTCGAGTGCACCCCCGTCGTCAGTTTGCTCAAATCGATGGATTTAAGAAACGCGTCGTCGTTCAACGGCGGGAGCATGTCCACGCCAGCCATTAAAAACTGTCGAGAATAGAAAAGAGAGAGAGAAAACAATCTCGTCAGTCAAACGTGAAGAAGAAGAAGAAGTACAAGAACGAGAAGAACAAAAAATGTCGTCGAGAAAACATCGTCTCTCTCTCTCTCTCTCTCTCTCTCTTTAACTCACCTTGTGTATAATCGAAGCGTACATCGCGTCCTCCACCGCCCGTCGTCGATCCATCCTCTTGATGTCCTCGATTCGTTTGTACAGAGTCAACGACATCGAATCTTTCTTCTCTTCCCCGTCGTTGTTCTTATCGTCGCTTTTTGCCGCCTTCTTTGACGAAGAATCAATCTCGTCGCTCAACTTTTCCAAAACCGAGTCTACCGCGCCTTCAAAGCTCGAAGGTTCCGTGGACAAAATGTACTCGAGCATTTCCCCGTGCGGAGACGTCGGCGTGCTCGGCGCCAACGAAGAGGAAGAGGAGGAAGAAAAAACGTCCTCGTCGTTGCCATCGTTACTCGCCAAAACGACGGTCGCACAGTTTCTTCGCCTCCTCGCGCGCAGCGATAAAGAAGAAGAAGAAGAAGAAGGGTGCCTTTGTCGTCCAATCGAAGGTTGTTTCTTTTCCCGAAATTGATGAACTTGAGTCGCTTTCGTGGGATAAACAGCGATGATGGGACGACAC
>Ga0255765_1005712_pt1 | contig 11644 bp, 9 predicted proteins | sample 041ome_8_FD_179965 | JGI IMG/M metagenome (GOLD analysis project Ga0255765, IMG submission 179965) | Coastal salt marsh microbial communities from the Groves Creek Marsh, Skidaway Island, Georgia - 041407BS metaG (version 2) | ecosystem: Environmental > Aquatic > Marine > Intertidal zone > Salt...
TACTTTTAGAAAATCAAAACAGTGGTGGAACAAATAAAGAAGTATTAGAAAAATTACAAAGTTTACAACAAGCTTGGGCTGAAGAACAAAAATATTTGATAGGAAACCAGCCAACATCGACTACTGCATCGGGTGAAACTCCTGAACAAATGAATGAAAGACTCGAAGCTACACGTATTAGAGAATTAAAACAATCTGAACAAGAAGCAGAGTTTGGACAAGAACGTAGAGCTAGGATGATTGAGACCGGAAAAGAAGCTCAAGAAATGTCGCAAGGTATTTTACCTGATACTATTCCAAAAATACCTGATCCTAAAAAAATTGATAGGGCAGACACAGAGATAACTCCTGAACAAGCAGCCAATTTACAAATGCAAACAACACAGGAAGCTAAAGCAGCTACGTTAGGTGCTATATCTCCTGAACAAGTTAGTACAATTGATGATGTTTCTAAAGCTGCAGCACCTGAACCTTTTGAAGCTGCTACTATTCTTGCAGAAGATGTAGCTAAAGTTCCTACTAATGCAGTTGTTGAAGCTGCTGTTGGAAATGTTTCAGATGAAGTGTCTGATACATTAGCTAAAGCTGCTGGAGTACAAGCAACTCCTAAGATTGATGCTGCTGAAGTTGAAGTTTTACCGGGAGCTTTACAAGAAAGAGTTGTAGGTTCATTAAGTCCTGAAGCAAAAGCGACTGCTGCTAAAGTAGCTGGTACATCTCTTGCTAAAGTAACTCGTGCTAAAAAACAATTACGTAATGCTGGTTTAAGTGAAGAAGATATTACAGAGCTTGGGAATGATCCTGAAGCTTTAGAAGCTAGGCTTACAGATTTTACAGAAGAACAACGAGGAATTGTTGAAGGTCTTCCTGAAGAAGCATTAGTATCTAATCAAATTGATAGTTTACTATCTGGTATTGAAGAAGGTAATGTACCTACATGGGCTGCACCGGCTGTTGCATCTGTTGAGCAAATGTTAGCTCAACGTGGCATGTCAGCATCCACAGTAGGAAGAGATGCCTTGCTTAATGCTATTATTACATCAGCATTACCTATAGCTCAATCTAATGCCCAAGCTATACAACAAAGTGTAACTCAACAAAAATCTATTGAAGCTACAGTAGCTTTAAAAGATGCAGAAATGGCACAACAAACAGCTTTGTTTAATGCTCAAAATGTATTTCAATTAGACATGGCTCAGTTTAGTGCTGACCAACAAAGGTCTATTAATAACTCTAAGTTTTTACAAACAGCTAGTTTGCAAAATGCTACAATGGAACAACAAGGAGTTATGCAAGATGCTATATTAATGTCGCAAAGAAACTTAGCAGAAGCTGATCAAAATACTAAACATGCTATTACTAATGCTCAAGCGTTCTTACAAATGGACCTTGCTAATTTAAATAATGAACAACAGGCTAGTGTGTTAAAAGCTCAACAAACTCAACAAAGATTGTTAAGTAATCAAGCTGCTCAAAATGCTGCATTACAATTTAATGCTACTAGTGAAAACCAAGTCAATCAATTTATGACTAGTATTCAACAACAAAACGAACAGTTTAATGCTAATCAATTAAATTCAATGGCACAGTTTAATGCTGCTGCTGAGAATGCTGCAGAAGCTAGAAGAGTTGCTAATGAGTTACAAGTAGAAACAATTGAAGCTCAGTTAGCTACAGATGTTTCAAAGTTTAATTCTCAGCAAGACTTTGCAAGAGAACAGTTTAATGTACAAAACGCAACGGTTGTTGCTCAATCTAATGTTGAATGGAGACGTAAAGCTAACACTGCTGACACTGCTGCTTTCAATGCAATTAATCAGCAAAACGCACAAAACATGTTTAGCTTAACATCAGCAGCTAATAACTTTTTATGGCAAGAACTAAGAGATGAAGCAGACTTTGCATTTAAAAGATGGGATAACGATCAACAACGTAAGGCTTCGCTTCTTATTGCTGCATTAGGTAACGAAGCTGGTGTAGGAAAACAAGATGTATGGGATGATAGTTTACAAGCTATTTCAAGTATCTTAGAAGGCTGGTTAGATTAAGAGGAAAATATTATGGGAAAATTAAGAAAGATTGGAAAGAAAATAGGTAGAGGAATTAAAAGCGTAGGTAAGAAATTTAAAAAAGGTTTAGGTAAGATTGCTAAAGCTTTTGGTAAATTAGGTCCTATTGGTTCTATTGCTTTATCTTTTATGTTGCCGGGAATAGGTACGTGGATTTCAAGCGTAGCTCAAGGCAGTAGCTTTCTTGCTCCTATCGCTCAAGGCTTAGTCAACGCTGGTAATTTTATAAAAGATGGGGTAGGCACAGTTTTTAATAGAGTAACTGATGCTATCGAATACAGCATGAACAGAGTAAGTTCTTTTGTTGGTGGTGAAGGTATGGCAGGTAGTAACTTTAGAAACTGGGTAAGTGAAACAACAGGCGGTTTTGTTGAGCCTTCAACAGAAGGCATTAAAGATATGTCAATCCCAGCAGATACAAAAGTATTACAAACTCCGGGTGGTAAAGAAATGACATTTGAAGTTCCTGAAAGTACTATTAGTGCAGAAGCTCAAGTAGGTATTGGTGGACCTAAAATGCCTAAACCACCTAAAGGTATGAAAGACCCTGTATTTATAGATGGTATAGATACTGATTTAAAAGCAGGTTTTTATGAACAAGCTGATTTAAATAAGTTTTATACAGGTCAAGCAACAACATCACCAATTAGTGAATCAATAAAACCAACGGGAAGATCAGAGCTTTATACAGAAACAATAAAAACTTCAGAAGGTTTAACACCTCCAAAACCCGGTGCTAGTTATTTTCAAAGATCAAAAGGTGCTTACAAAGTAGTTGCTCCTGTGACTGCTGCTGGAGAATCAATTCAAGCTAGTGAAGATGCAGAAAAGTTTGCAGCAGAACAACTAAGAAAACAACAGGCTGAATATTTTGCAGATACTGCAAACTCTGTACTAATGAGACGAGGTGATCCTACAACAAACTATATAGATTTTAACGACCCAAACCCAAGCACTACAGATATATATAATCTAACAAATGCTTATGGTGGGATTTTAGGAGCTTAAAGGAATAACTATGGCAACAAGACCAACACCAAAAAATTTAAAAGACGTATTGTTTGAAGCACCTATTGCAGGACAATCTTTAACCAATGCTCCTGATCAAGCTTATCCTTGGGAACAACCACCTGAAATGACTTCGGTTAAAGAAGCTAGAGAAAAAATATTTTTAGACTTACTAGAACCTCAAAGACTAAAAGGCGTTCAAGATTTAATGTTAAACGATATCTCTGTAAACACAATAGCAGAAGTAGTTTTAACAGAAGGATTTAGAAAAGGTAAATTTAATCCCGATATGATGTTAAACTTATTAGAGCCTACTATGTTTATGCTTATGGCTATAGCAGAAAAGTCAGGAATAGAACCTATTGTAGATAGTGATGGTGAAGGCTTTGAAGATGAAGACGAAGATGTTGTACAAGATGCTGTCAAAGAAAGAAATGAAGACATGCAAAAAAGAAAAGGATTTAGAGATGTTAAAGTTAAAACTATTCAACCAACTTCTGTCGGAACAGATATTCAAGAAAGATTAGAAAAATTAGATACTTCTAAAATACGAGCAAGTTTATTACAGAAACCTGCACCAGACACAAGGAAAAATTTATTAGGACCATCGGAGTAACACATGGCAGAAGATTTAAATAACATATTTCAAGATTTTGAAAACAAAAGTGTAGAAGAACTTGGTTCATCTTTACTGAGTAGACAAGCTGAAATAAATAAAAAACAAGCTAAAGAAGCTAAAAAGGCTAAAAGAATAGGACAGACATTAGCTTTGATTGGTGTTGGTCAAAAGATATTTAAAAATTCTTACAATAAAAGAATGAAAGAATTAGATAAACACGAAATGTTTTTATTATCTAATAACGATAGCCAAGCTAAAGAGGTTGCACAGCTTGGAAGAATTATGCAGTATATGCCTGATGCTGAGTGGTCAGAAAAAAATAAAGCTTTAGATATTAATTCAAAAGTAAAGTTGTATTTAGAAGAGCATGATGGGACTGGTCTTGCTGTTAAATTTAAACCTGTTATTGATACTTTAATAAAGCAAGATGTAGGTGAAGAAAATTTTAATGCATTTAAAGCTAATACTGATTATTATGATACAACTTATAATAGTGCTTTACATGAACTTTTAGCAGATTATTTAGATACAAATCCAGATACAGGTAAAGCTAATTATTTAGGGTTTGAAGATGAGTTAAGAGATGTGTTACAAGCAAAAGATATGGATCGTTTAGATTTATTTAGACGAGCTAGAGGAATATCTGCTTACGATTTAACCCAAGCTGAAAAAAGAATTATTGCTGAAAGAAAATTACAATATAGAAATCGAGGAGTTCTTAACACGATGAAAGATGGTTTAGCTCAAATTGGTTTAAGGCAAGAAAAAAAAGGTGGGTTAAATCTTTTTAAAAATATTGAGGAAACTAATTTAGCTGGTGGTAATTTAAATGATGTATTAAATAATTTAGAATTAGGAGGTCTTATTACTGGTGCAGTTGATAAAAGCATGGGTAAATATAGAAATACTTTTGAATCAATCACAGACGTTGCTAGAGCAGATGAACAATTACTAGCAAGAGCAGCAACAAATTTAAAGTCTTTTGACAGTAATGTTAGAAAAGCAAACGTTTACGATTCAGATAACAAATACAAAATGACAGTAAATCGTGGGAAATGGAATAATTTTTATAATGATATTGAAGATGATGAGTTTCAATTAAATGAATGGATAACGGATATTTCTGGATTATCTTTAGCATTTAAAAATGATGTCGACTTTGCAGAAAGAGTATATAGAAGTGGTTTAGAAAACAGAGATATTAGTTATACAGATGAAGAACTTAAAGAATTTAGAAATAAAATTAGTTCAAGTGAAAAATATAGATTAGATATTGCAACAGCTATTACTGCACAAAAAGGTTTTCAATCTGGTGGTGCAAGTTGGTCTAATTGGGTTACGTTAGGAAACGCACCTGAATTTTATGACTATGATACTGATGAAAAAATTTATGAAAAGTATAATTATAATAGATACAAAGGAAATCTTTCTGCTGTGTTGGGTGAGGGAATTAAATTTAGTCCACAAACAAACGGGTATGTGACTGATAAAAGCTGGGGCTCAATGAATACTGAAACTCAACAAGAATCATTTGATTTAAGAGTTCGAGAAATAGCAAGTGGACAAGTAAGTCCTAGAGCAAAAAGAATGATGTTAGAAAAATTATTTAGTGATATACCTAATCCATATAATTTAACTTATGAAGAATATATGGATGAAAAAGCAAGTGAAATTTTAACATCTAAAGAAGTAAATTTTTTAAGTCCAGACTACGCAAGTAAACTATTATTCTAATATGGCATTTGATTACAATAGTATTTATAGTAAAATACAAAACCCACAAATAGATAACCAAGAAGACTCTACAGAAAATGAAGAGTTAACTGCTATTTATGCTCGTCTACATGGAGGAGCTACTCCAAAACAAGATGAACCTTTAGGTTATGAAACCAATGTAGGTCAAGTTTATAATCAACTAGAAAAAGGCATTAGTGCTCCTACTATTCGTTTTGGTAAACCAAGCTTAACTGATCTTGCAAGTAATGATGAGTTTAATACAGTATCTGAAAGATTTTTAGAAAGCATTGGATCAAACGATAATATATTTGAATACTTAAGAGACTCTGAATACAGTTTAAGTTCTGCGATTGTTAGAGCTAAACAAGCAAATGACTGGACAGAAGAACAACAACAAGACTATAGATATTTAACACAACAATTTCAAAACGCAGACTTAAAAGGTTTTAAAGAACATTTTGGTTTAATAAAAGATTTAGGAATTGATATGGTTTTTGATCCTTTAAATGTCTTGGCTTTATTGTTTGCAGTACCCAGTGGTGGCACAACTTTAGCAGGTAAAGCTGCGTTAGGTGAAGCTGCAAGACTAGGAATTAAACAATTAATTAAACAATCTGTTAAAAGTTCTGCACCTTTAGCTGCTATTACTTCTGCTGAAGGAGCTACTTGGGGAGGACTTCATGATTATTTTATGCAAGATATTGCAGTAGATACTGACATGATTGATAACATAGATTTAAATCAAACTGCATTTTCAGGGTTGTTAGGTGGTTTAGCTGGTGGTGTATTGGGTGGTGGTTTAGGTGCTGGACTAGCTGCTCGTCAAGGTTCAAAGTATGCTAAGTTTGTTGAAAAAGAATTTAAACATACTAATAATTCAGATATAGATTTTGTTGGTCCTAGGGTTAGAGAAGAAGTGGAAGCTGATTGGAGAATTGATCAAGAATTAAATGTTGAAGAAACTTTAGGTCCTAAAGGACAAATTACAGAAGAAACAATTGCACGAATAGAAAAAGGTAAGGAAGGTGTACGAACCGGTTTAAACTTTTTATTTGGTAAATCTACATCTGAAATGGTAAAGTTTGTAGAAGACGAACCTTTAATAGGAAACTTTTTAAGAAAATTAAGATATGATTGGGATGCCGGGGTTTTAAAAGAAGGCACTGAAGGAGCTACTAAAGCTAAACTTGCAGATGGGACTGAATCGGTTAGAACATACGGTGAGTTTTATGGAAGACTTCATGGTAAATATATTCCAGCATTAGCTAAAATTTTTAATCCTCTTGGTTATGATGGTTTTTTTGGTAAACTTGAATCAAAAGCAAACGACACTTTAAATATTTTATTAAGTGATAAAAAATTAACAGTTAATAATATAGATAATACAATTGTTAATGGTCAATTTTCATATAAAGCAATAAACCGTGTTGAGGGTAAAAACGTTACAGAAAATTTAAGTATAGATGTTAGTCCTGATATAGTTGAAGCTTACAAAGGATTAAGAACTTTATTAGATGAAGGTTATGTAGATGCAAATAACGTTGGTTTGTTTAGAGAAGGTACAATTAGAAAAGCTGGGTTCTTTCCTAGATTATATAAGTATGATGTTTTAGATCAAAACAAAGAAGAGTTTGCAGATATAATAATTGCACGAGGACATGCTAACCCTGTTAATGAAAAAGATTTAATAGATATAGAAGTTACTAATCCAGACGGAACTGTTTCTATTGTGCAAGGTAGTCGAAAAGGTCAACTTGGTAAAGACGAAGAAGTTTTTGGAAGAGATTTTTTAGAAGATGCAAAAGGAGATGAAAGTGTAGCTAAACAATTAAAAGCTTTTCAGATTATAGATGATATGTTAATGGAAAGGCATACTCCTTTTGAATTAAGAAAACAAGGTAAAAGTAACGCTAATGGTTATTTACAACCTAGAAGATTTGTAGATATTGAAGACTGGGAAATTTCTAAATTTTTAGAAGATGATGTTGAAACTATTTTAAATAATTATTTTACAAATCTATCACAATCTATAGCACGTAAAAAATATTTTGGTGCAAGTCTTTATGAATTTAATGAAAAAGAATTAGCTCCAATTATTAATAAGATGTTCAATGCAAAAAATAAAGATGGTTCAAGAAAATATAGTAAAGATCAAATAGATGAAGTTCAAAAAGGACTAGAAAGAATTTATAGTAGAGCTACAGGTTTAGAAACTTTTAGTAATTTTCAATTAAATAAAAATAAATATTTAAGAAATGTTAAAGATACAATTATTTTAAGTCAACAAGCATCGTTACTTCCGTTTGCTACATTATCAAGTATTACTGAGCCTTTAATTCTATTATCAAGAGCAGGTGGTTTAGATGGTCTTAAGGTAGTAAATGACATACAAGAAGCTATAGTAAATCAAACTGGTTCTAGTTTTGATAGATTATTTAAAGCAATTCAAAGGTCAACTGGTAAAACTACAAAAGGCTTTAAAGACTTAGATGATGAAGTATGGGATGAAATACATCAAACAGGTTTAGCTTTTGATCAAGCTGTTATGGAAAGAATTGAAGGCTTGGCTGGTGAAGCATTATCTAATCCTAAAATGAAACGAGCACAAGAAGTATTTTTTAACAGTAACTTGTTAGCTCCTTGGACTAAAGCAATACAATTAGCATCGTTTAATACTGGTAAAAGAATTATAAAACAACATGCAGAAAAATTAGCTACTGGTAAAACTGCCTATGGTAAATTAAGTTCTTCAAAAAGAAAACAAGTTATAAAAGAACTAAGACAGCTAGGTATTGATGAAAATGAAGCAGTTACTTGGTATAAAAAATCATTAGACCAAAATGGTTTATATGATGATAGTTTAGCTAAAGGTATAAACGGTAACGGTAACGAAACTTTTTATTCTGAAAGTATGTTGGGTGGTGCAAATAGGTTTACCAAAGAAATTATTTTAAACCCTAAAGCAGCAGAAGCTAATAGACCTGATTGGTTTGGTAGACCTGATGCTCAATTTTTAATTCAGTTTGCTGGGTATCCTACAGTCTTTAATAATACTATATTAAAAAGATTTTTAACTGAATTTTCACCAGTAGCTAGAGATAAAAATAAAAAGTATGGTTTAAGATACAATGAAGGCTTTGCACACACAGCACCTAAAATTGTTATGACTACGTTTCTTATGACTGCTCTTGCTCATGTAGGTAATCAAATAAGAAGCAATGGTAAAGCTGGGATTGATTACAAAACAGGAAAAAGAAAGCCAGATAACGAAGTTATAAAAGAAGCTATTAGACGTTGGGGTGGTTATGGTCCACTTGATTATGCTTATAGATATAGAAGTGAAAGTGATAGAGGTGTTGGTCCGGGAACTTCTGTAATGAAAGCTATTGGTGGTCCTTTTCCTCAAGACATATTAGATATGGTATTATATAGAAAAGGTTTTGGCGAAATGTTTGTTACTAACTTACCTTACTATGGAGCTTATGATAATATATTTGGTGAAGGCACTAAAAAGAAAATAAGGTCTATGGCTAGAGGAACGTATAAAAAAGAAGACTCAAAGTTTGAACCTTTATTTAAATACTCTAAAGGTGGTATAGTTAAGAACGTACCTAATGTAACTGATGAGCCTGATGAAATGCAAAGCAGAGTAACTGGTGAGCCTTTTAACAGTACTGCAGAGTTTGTACAAGACGAAGAAGATCGTGCATTAAAATCTCAAATGGAAGGACTAGGACTATGACAATTAAAAATGATATGGACAGGCTACAGTATAGTAAAGGTGGCTTACTTAAATTACTTTTAAAAAAAGGAGATACTTTATTTTCTATTGCTAGAGATAATAAACTAAGTATAGCTGAGTTATTAGAAGTAAACCCACAAATTAAAAACCCTGATGAGATTTATGCAGGAGATAATCTTTTTATACCTAGTAAAGGCAAAGCACCTGTAGTAAAAGAGCCTTCAAAGCAAGAAAGTTTTTTAAGTGTATTCAGAAAAAAAGCTAAAGAAGTTGCACGTAAGTTTAAACGAGATGATATTAAACTTCCAGAAACTTCAGAGCCTGAACTAAGAAAAAGAGTCTTACCAATCAACATGAGACAACTAGCTTATGATGTTTTTGGTGGTGATGATGATTTAACTGAAAATGATTTAAGTCCTGCAGAATATGCTGCTGCAAGAGAAATAGCTATTAATGCAAGGAAACGTCAATCTGATAGAATTGCGTATAGAGATTATAAAACTGTAAAAGAAGGTGATGTTAAAATACCAGAAGGACATGAAGACCCTGAATCATTTTTAGCTTATGCAGATGTTGGAGGAAGCATGTCCGGTTCTAAAGACGTTATTAAAAAATCTTTTACAAACCCAGCCTATGCTTTAAAAACTACCATAGGACAAGCACGTATAACTACCAATGACAAAGGAGAAACTATTTTAGAAGACCGATACAATTTTAATGAAAAGGCTTGGAAAGATAGAAGTTTTAGTATGGAAGGAATAAAAACTTTTTTAGGTGATATGCGTAACGTGTATAAACAAAAAGAATATTTTGGTCCTAGAATGTTAGGGTCATATTTAGGAAGTGCTCCGGGGGAGGGGAGCATGGTTAAAATTAATTTAGGAAAACTAGAGTACTAAAATGAACATAGAACAATGCAAAGCTGAAATCAAACGACATGAGGGCGAAGTCCTAGAGATTTATATGGATAGTTTAGGCTATAAGACTCTAGGAGTTGGTCATCTGTGTCAACCCCATGAACTAGAATATGATTGGGAAGTAGGTACTCCTGTTATTAAAGCAGTTGTAGATAAATATTTTTCTATAGACTTTGATAGACACTATGCAGAAGCTATACATGTGTTTGGTGATAAAGAAGAATTTTATAAACTGCCTGAAAAGATACAGCATGTATTGGTCAACATGTGTTTTAACTTAGGTGGTACAAGACTTTCAAAGTTTCGCAAGATGTTACAAGCTTGTAGAGAACACAACTGGAAAGAAATGTCAGCTCAAATGCAAGACAGTCGTTGGTTTACACAAGTAGGTAGACGTAGTATTGAACTACAACAAGTTGTTCTAGACCAAATCTAATGTTACTCTATACAGAAAAACAATTAGACAAAGCTTATCGTATAGATTGTAAAGCTCGTACTCGATGTAATGAACCTTGGGTACAACGAGAAGACTTTAGACCACTGTATGAAGACCTTATAGAGTCTTACATGATTGCATACAACGAAGATAATATACTTGGTGCAGATGTGCCAGAGTATCTTCTTGATGCTGTAAACGATTTACTGGAATCAACTTTAACATTGGAGTAATTATGAAACTTAAAAATATATTAGGAAGCCTTGCCCCTACTTTAGGTGCTGCACTTGGTGGTCCTTTGGGTGGACAAGCTGGTCAGCTACTTAGTTCTGTATTAGGTGTAGCCAACAACCCTAAAACTCTTGAACAAGCTATTCAAAATATTACAGCCGAACAAATGGTTGAGTTAAAAATAGCAGAAAAAGAATTTGAAACCCGTATGGCTGAACTGAATGTAGATGTGTTTGCTTTAGAAACTGAAGATAGACAAGATGCTAGAAGCAAGTTTTCTAAAGACTGGACACCTAGAATTTTAGGTGTCATGACTATTATTGGATTCTTTGGTTACATTGGTATGATAACTTTATTTCCTGTAGACGATGCGAGTGACGATGTTGTCATGTTAATTATTGGTAGTTTAACTGGTATAGCATCAGCAGTTATTAGCTTTTACTTTGGAAGCTCTAATAAAAAAGATAAACCTTAACTCATTAATCTTGCATTCAAATGAGCTTCAACCTCATTGTGAATCTTGTCTAACTTAGCTGTAGTTTCCCTAATCACAGCCAACAAAGTATTATACTCTTCAGGTGTAAAAAACTTTTTAAGTTCTTTAATATCTGTGCTAGTTCTTTCTGTTACTAGCTTACCTGTCAAGTCATAAAATAAATTATAACCTACAAGCTTTGCTTCTGTGCGTTTAGTTCTGCTCATCATTAATCCTTGCAAAACTTATTTTGTCTTGCCTACCTCTTAGTCCTGCTTTCATGTAAGAAGTTGCACGACCTTCAAAGAAGTTCTGATGTTCAACACCCATCACTTCATCCAACCAACCTAGAGGATTCTCACGTTGGTCATAGTTTGTTTTAAGACCAAGCTGTAGTAATCTTCTATCAG
>Ga0255765_1005713_pt1 | contig 11642 bp, 8 predicted proteins | sample 041ome_8_FD_179965 | JGI IMG/M metagenome (GOLD analysis project Ga0255765, IMG submission 179965) | Coastal salt marsh microbial communities from the Groves Creek Marsh, Skidaway Island, Georgia - 041407BS metaG (version 2) | ecosystem: Environmental > Aquatic > Marine > Intertidal zone > Salt...
AGCACATCCAGACCCGCCTCACGGGCACAGTCATGTAAATCCTTGAGATGCGACAGCTCCAGGCAAGCCACAATGAGCAGAATGGCGTCAGCGCCGAGCGCCCTCGCCTCCCAGATCTGATACGGGTCTAGGGTGAAGTCCTTGCGCAACACCGGCAAGGAGCAGGCGCCGCGAGCGGCCTGCAGATAGTCATCCGCCCCTTGAAAAAAATCGATGTCAGTCAGCACCGACAAGCAGGCCGCACCACCTGCCTCATAGCTGGCGGCAATCTCGGCCGGATAGAACGCCTCGCGAATAACCCCTTTACTGGGGCTCGCCTTTTTGACCTCGGCAATGACCGCCGCCTGACCCTGCTTCACGCGATCAAATAGCGCCGAGCGGAACCCCCGGGCCGGGTCAGCGCTGGCCGCTAACTTTTCGAGCTCTGTAATTGATCGCTGTTGCTTGCGTTCGGCGACCTCTTCGGTCTTGCGGTCGAAAATCTTTTTCAGCACCGTGGGTGCGGCGAGCTTGGTAGTCATGAGGCGGGCGCTCCGCCTTGCTCTTGCGCCAAAGCCTGCGTGAAGGCAACGAACGCCTCCATCTTTTGCAAGGCAGCGCCCGATACCATTGCCTGCTCGGCGCTAGCGACACCTGAAGCCAGCGACTCCGCCCGCCCGGATACGTAAATCCCGGCGCCCGCATTCAACGCAATAATGGAGCGCGCCTTGATGCTGGCTACTTCGTCGTCGCTACCTAATGCGGCCCGAATCAGACGCGCGGAATCGGCTGCGGTTTCTACCTGCAACCCGCTCAAGCTGTCATGGGCATGACCTAAAGCGGCCGGATCAATGTCAATCGGCGAGAGTTCACCGGCTTTTAATTCGTAACCCCGGGTCGGTGCTGCGATGGAGATCTCGTCGAGCCCGTCGTCGCTGTGAAGGACTAGCGCGTGCTCACTGCCCAATCGGGCCAGCGCCTCTGCCAAGGGTTCGCAGAGCGCCGCATCGTAAACGCCGAGCACCTGACGTTTCACCCCAGCGGGGTTCGTTAGCGGGCCCAGTACGTTAAAGAGGGTGCGCAGTCCGAGCTCTCGGCGCGGGCCGACGGCGTGCTTCATAGCCCCGTGATGCGCCGGCGCAAACATAAAGCCCACGCCGACTTCCTGAACACAGGCGGCGATCTGCTCGGGGCTTACGTCAAGATTAACGCCGAGCGTCTCGAGTACATCGGATGAACCACTGCTGCTCGAGACCGATCGATTACCATGCTTGGCGACCTGCGCGCCTGCGGCGGCGGCAACAAACGTCGCAGCGGTGGACACATTGAACAGGTTGGCACCATCGCCACCCGTCCCCACGAGGTCGATCACATAATCACCGGTCACGGAGACAGGGGTCACTAACTCACGCATCACCTCTGCGGCACCGACGATTTCCTCACTGGCCTCGCCTTTCATGCGCAAGGCCACCAGCAACCCACCGATCTGCGCCTGAGTGGCCTCGCCTGTCATCACCATCGTCATGACGGCACGCATCGCATCGCGGGAGATATCTCGTCCCTCCACCCATTGCTCGAGTGCCTGCTGAAGCGTCATGTTGGCTTATCCGTTATGGGCTCAGGCACATCGTGCCAGAAAGTGACCCAGCATGGCGTGGCCATGTTCAGAGAGAATGGACTCGGGGTGAAACTGCACGCCTTCAATATCGAGCTCGCGGTGACGCAGCCCCATGATCGCCTCCCGGCCGCCACCGTCGTTCTCTGTCCACGCAGTGACCTCGAGGCAGTCGGGTAGAGAATCTGCCTCGACCACGAGGCTGTGGTATCGGGTGGCAATGAATGGGCTGGGCAAATCTTTGAACACGCCCTCACCCGTGTGATGGATGGGGCTGGTTTTGCCGTGCATCACTTTTTGCGCGCGCACAATCTGACCGCCAAAGACGGCACCAATGCTCTGCTGTCCAAGACAGATGCCAAATATCGGCACTTTACCGGCGAAGTGCTCAATCACCGACATAGAAATGCCCGCCTCCTTGGGAGAGCAGGGGCCGGGGGAGATGCAGATACCTTTGGGCGCCTGTGCTTCGATATCAGCCAGACTGATTGCGTCATTGCGCTGAACATCGACCTCTGCACCGAGTTCCCACAGGTACTGGACAACATTCCAGGTAAAGGAGTCGTAGTTGTCGATCATCAAAATCATGGGGAGATCAGAGTACGCTCTTTAAAACGGCGAATATGCGGGCGTTTTACGCTAAATGCCGCCAAAAAGCATCTAAAAAGCCCCTGGATACACAATATCTCGATAAATTGCTGCGAAATGATCCTAAAATCTAGAAACTAGTGACTAAAAAGATATCTGATGTGTTTCCAGCACGTGTCGGGTGGCCACTGGCAGAGTTGAGTATCTTTACGATAGCCTGTGGGATACACGGTGGGGGATACGGGGGCTTGTGTAAGGCCAATTCTGGCCGTGTAATGGGGTAAAATTACCGCACTATAGGAGGACGAATCGCCCCGTAGCAGGAATAATTCGCCCTGCTGCGGCGTCAATAGACACAGACTAACCGCTGGTGAGTGGTGCCGACCGGTGCTAACTTTCCTGCCCTTTTCACCCTGCAAGGTGCTCTCTACATGAAGAGAACCATCGCCAAGTTTGCGAAGACCCTCGGGACGCCTGTCCCTTTGGCCGCCGCGCTGACGCTGCTCCCTGCAGGGGCCCACGCTGATCTCGTGTTTGAGCACGGCGGGCACACCTACCAACTCGTCACGTCACCGACGACTTGGCACCAAGCCTCCGCCGCCGCAGAAGCTTTGACGCTTGGCGGCAATACCGGGTATCTGGCGAGGATCGATTCAGCATCGGAAAACGAGGCGATTCTCACTGCAGTCAGCACGCACCTTAGCCCCGAGCAATTTGCCGAGACCATCCCCGACGATGGATCGGAAGCAGCATTTGTGTGGTTAGGGGGTTCTGATCAAGACAGTGAAGGCCAGTGGGTCTGGACCAACAATGGCGATACTTTCTGGCAAGGTGACTTCAATGGTGCGGCCGTGGGCGGTCGCTACGCCAACTGGGGTGTTCAGCCAGATAACGCTGGCGGCGCTGAGGACGCCTTGGCTATGGGGCTGGCGGACTGGCCAGAGCCCTTCTACGATCTCGGGGATACTGGGCAATGGAACGATCTGAATGCCGAGAACCCGCTGTTCTACCTCGTGGAGTTCGATGGACAGAGCGATCTTGCTCTTGGCGTAGAAGAGCCGGGCAACGGTAAAACCTACGCGGGCATCGGCATGGTTAGAGGCTGGGCAGTCTCCTCTGACATGATTACTCGTGTCGCCGTCTCGATCGATGGCAAACACGCCTTCGACCTACCGCATGGCGGGCCTCATGGTAGCGCAGCGAATCGCTTCCCCGACATTCCAGGATCCGACAAGGCGGGCTATTCAACACCGCTCAACTTCAGTGCGATGGAGGCAGGTGAACACACCTTGACGGTTACCGTGACCGACGGCTTCGGAACCAGCCGCTCACGCACCATCACCTTCGAGACCGCGCGATTTGAAAAGTCTTTCGTGCCACCTTCAGACGTTGTCGAGCTAGGCTGGTCAATCATCAGAGGATTGGGCGACCAGATGTACGTTTATGACGCGGTGGTAGACGGCATCTCCTACAACATCACTATGCAGTGGGACACGGTTTCTCAGTCGTTCAAAATCAACAGCATCGAAGCCAAGTAAACCTCAAGCACTGGGGGTCTCGCCCTCGGACTCACTTTCTAGAAGCAGACCTACTGGGAGCACATCGCAATGGCACGCATCATTGCGCGTGCTTTGCTGAGTGTTTCCTCCCACTCTGAGGTGGGCACCGAATCCGCAACTATACCCGCGCCGGCCTGCAAGATCGCCTCGCCGTCTTTCACTACAACGGTGCGGATAGCGATGGCGGTATCCATATCCCCAGACCAAGATAAGTAGCCTACTGCGCCGCCATAAATGCCGCGCTTAACCGGTTCAAGCTCATCAATGATTTCCATGGCCCGCACCTTGGGCGCCCCACTCAGTGTCCCCGCCGGCAATGCCGCGCGCAGTGCGTCGATTGCAGACATGCCCTCTCGCGCACGGCCAGTGACATTAGACACGATGTGCATCACATGGGAATAACGCTCAATCACCATGTTTTCGGTCAGAGTCACGCTACCCGCCTCGCTCACCCGGCCGACGTCATTCCGGCCCAAATCAATCAGCATCAGGTGCTCGGCAATCTCTTTCTTATCGGCCAGCAGTTCTGTCTCGAGCGCCTGATCTTCCTCTTCGGTCGCGCCGCGCCTTCGGGTTCCGGCGATTGGTCGAACGGTCATTAACCCCTCCTCGAGTCGCACTAGAATCTCGGGGGATGAGCCAATCACCTCGAATCCACCCAGATCCAAGAAGTACATGTAGGGCGAGGGGTTCAAGTTTCTGAGCGCGCGGTATAGGGACAGTGGCGACGCCTTCAGTGGCAGCGACAATCTTTGCGAAGGCACGACCTGCATCACCTCACCCTCGAGGATGTACTCCCGGATCCGCTCCACCCAGGCCTCGTATTCAGATTGCTCGGTTCGGTAACGGATAACACTGTCGTCAAAATCGTCCACCGCCGGATCGAGATTGATCGAGCCAAATTGGGCATGGGCGCTGGCCAGCGTCGCCTCAATCTCGTCGAGGCGCGTAAGGGCTGATTCGTAGGCGTTGTCACGAGTGGCATCGGCATTCACCACCACCGTGAGCGTACCGCGCAGGCCATCGAAGATCAGTACCTCCTCCGCCAGTACGAGCAAAATATCGGGCACATTCAATTCATCAGGTGGGCAGGAATCCATCAACTTGGATTCGGTATAGCGCACCGTGTCGTAACCAAAGTAGCCCACGAGCCCCCCGTGAAAAACAGGGAGTTCCGGCGCGGGTGCGCCCAAAAATTGCTGCTGGTAGCGCTCGATCTCCTGCAAAGGATCTGCCACATCGCGGCTCTCGACGCACTCACCCGCCTCAAACAGGCTAAGACGATAACCCTCAACGGTTAACCATGTTTTTGCCGGCAAGCCGATGATGGAGTAGCGGCCCCATCGCTCACCGCCCTCTACGGACTCGAAGAGAAAAGAGCGCGGGCCCTGAGCCAATTTGGCGTAGGCAGAAAGCGGGGTTTCGACGTCGGCCAGCACGGTGCGCGACACCGGGATGCGATTGAAGCCTTCAGTGCGTTTTGCTAAAAACTCGGCTTGGGTAACGGTAGTGGCCACGCCTAGGATACGGCCGTCAGATTAGCGCGCATTTGATCGACTGCGGCTTTATAGTCCGCCGCCTTGAAAATCGCAGATCCCGCGACAAAGGTATCCGCACCGGCAGCCGCCACATCAGCAATATTATCCGGCCCCACGCCACCGTCGACCTCAAGCCGAATATCACGGCCCGAGGCATCGATGAGCGCCCGCGCTGCTTTCAATTTATCCAGCGTGGACGGGATAAAAGCCTGCCCGCCAAAACCCGGGTTGACCGACATCAGCAACACCATATCGATATTCTGGATGGCGTAATCCAATGCACCGAGCGACTCGGCGGGGTTAAACACCAGCCCGGGCTTACACCCCAGATCGCGTATCAACTGGATAGAACGGTCAACGTGATGTGAGGCGTCGGGATGAAACGTGATGTAGGTGGCCCCAGCCTTGGCAAACATCTCAATCAACGCATCGACGGGCTGCACCATGAGATGCACATCGATCGGCGCGGTCACACCATGATCACGCAGCGCCTGACAGACCATGGGCCCCACTGTGAGGTTGGGTACATAGTGATTGTCCATGACATCGAAATGCACCATGTCTGCACCCGCTGCGAGAACGGCGTCGACCTCTTCGCCCAAACGCGCGAAGTTGGCTGCCAAAATAGAGGGCGCAATCAGATAGTCAGACACGGGATCAGTGCTCCGGGGTCGCTGAAGCGGGTAGTTTACTGGTTGGCTGAATCCGAGGGAAATCGGCGGTTGAGCGCGGTCAGGCGCTCGGGGGTCCCAACGTCCTCCCACACACCCTCATATAGCTCACCGGAGAGTGACCCACTCTCAATCGCCGCATCCAATAGCGGCTTTAAAGGCCGCTTGCCCGGCGCATATTCTTGAAACATCACCGGGTCATAAACGCCAATGCCGCTGTACGTGGCAATGTTACTGTCTACTGAAGATATTGAAACCTGTGTAAGTACGCTGACACAGTGCGTATCGGCTGATTGATTGACTTCGGACAAAGACGTCTGCTCTGGCGAAACATCTTGGCTGGCATCGAAGTGCTCCGCGCCTAAAGGTAGGGCTTTTACACTCCGGCCACTCAATAAAAAGTCACCCCGGGGACGATGCGCTGGATTGGGTGCCAACACAATGTGAGCACCTCGCTCAGCGTGCGCCGTCTCGCGCAACTGAGCGAAGGGATAATCGGTAAACACGTCGCCATTGACGAGCAGGAATGGGGCATCGCCGAGGCGCGGAAGCGCCTGAATAATGCCGCCCGCGGTCTCAAGCGGGGTCTGCTCTGCGGAGATCGAGATCGCTACCTGCCACTGGCTGCCATCCCCCAGGAAGTCGACCAACTGCTGTCCGAGGTAGGAGACGTTGACCACAATCTCTGTAAAACCTGCTGCACTCAGTCTTGCAATATGATGCTCGATTAGCGGCGTACCGCCCACCTCGAGGAGGGGTTTCGGGGTGACATCGGTCAGCGGTCGCATCCGGCGGCCCTCCCCCGCGGCGAGAATCATGGCCTTCATCGAACCCAGCCCTCTGGGTCAATCGCTTTGTACCAAGGCTGTGCACGAATCACTGTCATCAGATCCGATTCGAACCAGTCCCTGAACTCAGCCACGCTGCTTTGCGCATCGGCCGTTAACGCCAGTGCCTCGCGAACGTATTCGGTCACTAATGGCAAGTCCGCCAAATAGCACGACTTGTGATCCCGCAAGTGCAATCGGGCAAACACCCCAAGCACTTTTAGGTGGCGCTGCAAACCGGTGAGATCAAACCATCGCTGGAACTGCGCTGCACCTACCTCATCGAGCTGTGCCGCGAGCGCATGCAGACGCGATAGCTGCTCTGCCGTTGCTACAGGGGCGCCCACCGATGGGGCGGCAACCCCCACGCTCCTCAGCTGCAGCAAATAACCGTCGAGCCACGTCAGCTGCTGCACTCGTGGCCAGCGGATGTAGCAATCCTTGAGCAATGACACTGGGTCGTAAGTGATGGGACCCAACACGGCGTCCTGAAAATCAATCACACCGAGTTCATTCGCCTCGAGCAGCATCAAATTGCGGCTATGGAAGTCGCGATGTACCCACACGGTCGGCTGCTCAGCGAAGACGCTGACCACGTACTCGGTGAGTGCTGCAAAGCGCTGGCGAAACCGCTCATCGAGCTGAATGCCCAACAAGCCAGAGAGAAACCACTCGGGAAAAACGTCCAGCTCGGTTTTCACTCGATCCGTATCATAGTGAGGGATGTCTGCCTCTTCCCACGGCAGGCTGATCTGGCACATCAGTGCATCGAAGGCTTTTTGGTAGTGCGCAGCGGCGGAGACAGGATGAGAAACCAGCGCCGGGAGCAGTTGCTGATCGCCAAAATCCTCTAGCAAAAACCAGCCGCTCTCTAGTGACTGCGCCCAGACCGTTGGGGTGCGAACACCCGCTTTAGCCAGCTGAGCGCCAACGCTCAAGAAAGCCTCGTTGTTCTCCGATGCGGGCGACACCATCGCGATGCAGGATAGCATTTGTCGCGTCTCACCGCCGATGGTCAATGTCGCTGGCCCGCCTAATAAGGTGGCTCGATAGTATCGGCGCGGGCTGGCATCGCCGGCGACCAGCGCGATCTCTATTTGGGATAGCGCACACTGCAGCGCCTCCGCTATCCACTCAATTAGGCCTGCCGGGTGATGGCTCATTTCGGACTCAGATGCTCCTATGACCGTCTCCGTGCCAGTTCAATCCGCTGGCTTGTCGGGAGTTACGGCTCTATTGAGTGTATCCTGCTTGGGCGACTTTACCTCGGCCAAAGGGCAAAAAATGACGGCTGTGGGCGATCAAATTGTCCGCGCATCTGCAGGCACCTTGGATTATCATGCCCAACGTTATTTTTATTGCTCCGTGTGAACCTTAAGCCCCCGTGAACCGACTGCTTCTTCAACCGATAGCGCGTCCAAAACTGCTGGTGCTGGCCGTTGCGGCAGCCCTCAGTTCCGCGCCGCTCAGCGCCGAAGGCCTGTTCGAGGAGACCGTTGTCGCGGATATGGACTGGCAGCCCATGCGGGTCATTCCACTGGACGAGCAGGATCGGGCATGTCGACAGTGTGGTGGTCGCTTTGCTGACCCGCTTGCTGACGCTGACCTCAGTCAGTCTCCAACCGAGGCCGACCTTGAGGTCTATGCAGACGATACCGAGGTAACGGAGGGTGAGCTGCTGTTTCGGGGCAATGTCTCACTGAAGCAGGGTTATCGTCAGGTCACCGCTGATCAGGTCACCGCAGACCGGGCGCGAGAAACGGCGACCGCTACCGGGAACGTGGTTTTCCGGGAACCCGGCATTTTGATTCGTGGCTCACGTATTGACTACGACAGCCAATCCGAAGAAGCGGTCGTGACCGACGCGCGTTACGTGATTCACGATCGGCGAATGGTCGGCGCAGCGGATCAGCTCAAGCGCTCAGGCAACGGACAAATCGCGATCGACGATGGCCGCATGACCTACTGCAGCCCCGACGATCCGGACTGGGTCCTGCACGCAAACACTCTGGAGATCGATCCAGAGAGCGGCAATGCACAAGCCTGGGGCGCGAAGCTCAAGGTAGCGGATGTGCCGGTTCTGTATCTGCCCTGGATTCGCTTTCCGGTGGATTCGCGTCGCAAAACGGGCCTGCTGTTCCCCGATATTGGCAGCGATACCCGGGGCGGCATTGATATTACGGCACCGATCTACCTCAACCTCGCACCCAACTACGATCTGCTCTACCGCCCCCGATACATTCAGGAGCGCGGCTTCCTCCACCAAGGGAAGTTCCGTTGGCTAAGTGAAAATATGGGTTACTGGGAGCTCGATGGCGGCTGGATTGGTGACGACAGCAAGTATGAAGACGAATTCCCGCTGGACGATGGCTCGAGATGGCTGGTCGGTGCGAAGCACAACGGTCACTTCGGAGACAACTGGTACACGCGCATCAACTACACCCGGGTCAGTGATACCGAGTACCTGCGAGACCTCAACAACAGTAACCTGAGCGCGCAGCGTGAAACCGCTTTACAGCAGCTGGCGCGGCTGGCCTGGATCAACGACCAGTGGCAGGTCACCCTCGACTTCGAGCAGTTCCAGTCTATTGCAGAGGATATTCCCGAGGACTATCGCAAACTGCCGCAGATGACGGCACGGTGGGTCGGTAACCGGGAATGGCTGGGGCTCACGCCCCTATTTTTGAGCCAGCTGTCCTACTTCGACAGCGATGTTGACCGCGTGACCGGGGAGCGAGTCTACAACGAGTTTGGCCTGACCAAACCCATGAATTGGACCGCGGGCTTCTTCATACCGACGGTCAAGTACCGCGCCGTGAACTATGAGCTCGATCGCCCCTCTAGCAATATTGAAACGTCACCGAACGCGGGATCTTTGATGACCAGCCTCGACGGCGGACTGATTTTCGAGCGACAAACAAGTCTCTTCGGTCAGTCGATGACACAGACTTTGGAACCGAGGGCGTATTACCTCTATAGCCAATATGAAGAGCAGCGTTACCAACCCAGCTTTGACAGCGCCGAGCTGACTTTCAGTTACGGGCAGCTCTTTCGGAATACCCGCTTCTCGGGTAACGACCGGCTGGACGATGCGAACCAGCTGTCGATTGGTGTGACAAGTCGCTATTTTGACAACGAGACCGGTGAAGAAAAGCTGAGCGCCAGCCTAGGGCAAATTTATTATTTTCGGGATCGTGAAATTCGGTTGAGCCCCGGTGACCCCGCACTGGCCGAAGCCACCTCACCACTGGCCGGCGAATTCGCCTGGTCTCCGACCCAGCAGTGGAAGCTCAGAGCCAGCGCGCTGTATGACCCCAACGACAATACCTTCGATGCGGCCAGCGCACAGGCCACCTATTCCCCTTGGTCTGGCGCCGTATTGAGCGCCGGCTACACATTGCGCGAGCCACCGCCGTCCCGCCTAGAGCGGCCCGTTACCGAGCAGGCCAACGTGTCTGCTTACGTGCCGCTCAACGATGACTGGAGCCTGTTTGGTGCGCTTGAGTATTCGCTGGAGGGCTCCACCGCAGTGGAGGACATGGTGGGCTTTGAGTTCGACAACTGCTGCTGGCGCATCCGTATTCTCTACATGCGCTACATCGATACCGAGCGCGGAGAGATCCCCAACTTCAATGACCCGGACCTAGATCGCGAAAATGCGATCCAGGTGCAGTTCTTGCTCAAGGGCATGGGCGGGTTCGGTGGCCGGGTAGATAACCTGCTCGGCGATATGATTCGCGGGTTCGCCGAGCGCTAGGGCGACACCCTTCGCCGCGCGAAAAGTAGAGAGCTAGGCGCCAATCAAGGACGCCGATAGACGACTCACTTTATCTACACTCACTCAGGCTGGGTAGCTATGTAGAGGAGCCACACTGGCAGACCCTGTGCAAGTGACTCCTCTGGGGTCGCACTCTGGGTGACGCTGTTCACACTGGTAGATGCGCCGCCGTTCACACTAAACGTGGTGTCAACGGTGCAGGTCACGGCAGCAGTCGTGTCCTCTGTTTTCACAAAGTAGCTACTGCCCGAGGCATCAGCATTAGTGTAAATGCTCCCACCACCCTGCGTGCAGGAAACGCTCACCATTGCCATGGAACGATTGGCCAGGTCAGGGTCGACGGTCCACCTCACCGAGACACCACCGGCCTCTGCGGTAACCGTCACGACCGTGTCATCCACCGCTGTTGCCGTGACCGTTGCGACATCAGTCGCGGTGAGGTCACCCACGGTGCCTGTCACAGCGCAATTGATGATAGCACCCGGATTGGCTTCAAAGGGATAAGGGGTATCGGGGACAACCGTCTTGCCGTCCCAAGCAGGAAGCGGCGCGCCACCTGTCTGGCAGGTCGCAACATAAGTAGCGCCAGCGCTTGCGGGCAATCCCGCTGTAAACGACAGCACGCCACCCGCAGCCTTCGCCGCAGCGGAAGCCGTCACAACAGGATAAGCAAACAGATTGTCATCCAAAGATTTAGGTCCGTCGATGACGCCTTTGCCGGTCACCGTATCGAACCCCGCTTCATCAACATCGAGGGTCGCCTGCTCCAGCGCGTAACGTACGATCGGTAACAAACCCAAATTGTCCAGCGACGTGTATTCAGCCTTGGCGTATTGCCAATAGGTCGCCGCTAAGCCGGCAACGACTGCAGCGGAGGCCGAGGTGCCCGCGTAGTTCAGCGAACCACCAGCGGGTTTGAAAATGATGCTTTCACTGGCGGCCGCCACGTTCGGTTTGGCTGTAGCTAGGCCACCGCCCGCTACCGCCTGATAGCCCGACCCACCATCACTCTCCCAGTAGAAGCGCGCGGTCAGGGGATTCTCGGCATCGGCGGTGTAGCGCTCTCCCGCCAAATCCAAATCATCAC
>Ga0255765_1005725_pt1 | contig 11621 bp, 8 predicted proteins | sample 041ome_8_FD_179965 | JGI IMG/M metagenome (GOLD analysis project Ga0255765, IMG submission 179965) | Coastal salt marsh microbial communities from the Groves Creek Marsh, Skidaway Island, Georgia - 041407BS metaG (version 2) | ecosystem: Environmental > Aquatic > Marine > Intertidal zone > Salt...
GGTTCTTAACTCGCACGAGATGTACAGCGAGAGCGACCCACTGCCGCGCTGGTACATGAAACGAAGCTTGAATACGAAGAAGGGCTCAGGGTGCTGCAGCGACGAAGCCATTGCGTTTCACTACGTCTCTGCGGCGGAGTTAGCCGAGAAAATACCAGTGTTCAAAGATGGCGAATGGTCGTGGGCCTCGAGAGACTATCATTAGAACGAGTGTGTTGATTCGTTCCATAACGAATCAACCAAGCTAGCTGTATGTAAGAATAGATAGCACCGATGTCAGAACCGTGAGTGGTTACGCTCCCCGTCACTGCACAGCACGACCAGTAAAACATGTGCGTCCCACTCGCCACCATGCTTCACAACGCGTAAATGAATCAAGGTGCGGCACGCGCATCCAAATCGTGTGCGCGCAATCACAGGAAATTTTGCTGTGCCCTCGTTTGCTCGTTTTGCTTTTCGGTGTGTGCGTACGTACACAACAATTTCATATCGAACTCTTTCGCAGTGAGGCGAAACTTCACATGGGACGCGTCGAAACTCACGCACATTTATTGTAACCCTGATGATTGGAGTTGCAAAGGACACTTGTACGTCGAGTTAGCGCGAGCCCTCGCGCGAAGCGGATTCGACGTCTCATTTGAGCGAGAGCGCTTGCTCGAGGACTTGAGTCCTCGTATATTTTTTGTAGGCGCAGATTACGAATTGAAAGCGGCGAAAAGAAACGCATTATTCTGGGCCAGCGATCTACGCGTGCTCCTTCACGTCGAACCGTACAAACTCCGTCTGAAACCAAACATGATCGATGTGGTGTTGTCCACAACGTTCGATGTTTCGGCTATCAAGGCTGGCGCAACGATTTATTTCCCGTACTTTTACCTGAGTATGTGGCAATTCCAAGGTGTAAATTTAAAGGACTTGAGCCGTAGAGACCCACCAATGTCGAAACCAGAGAGAAAATTCGCCGCATATGCAACCAGTCATTGCAAAGCGGCGCATCGATCGACTTTCTACGATTTCATCGCGCGGCGGTATAAACCAGCCCATTTTCTCAACAAACGATGCGGACGGGAAGATTTAAGTTTCAACGACGGGCGTTCGTCCGATAGAAGAGACGAAACGCGTTGGTTGACCACCGTCGCGCACGATCTTTCAGCATTTAAATTTGCCATTGTATTCGAGAACGCCGATGTACCGGGTTACATCACCGAGAAAATGCTTGCAGCGAGAATATCTGGCACCGTTCCAGTGTACTACGGTAGTGACGTTGTGTACGATATCTTCAATCGCGACGCGTTCATAGACTGCACGCCGGACCGTGGGCTTGATGAAACGCTCGAGACGTCTTACGAGAGGTGCTCGGCGAAGATACGACGCGTGGACACGAACGAGACCGCTTGGCGTGAAATCTACATGGCACCGTTGCTCAAACGGAGCGTCGACGCGCCGGCACGCTTTCTTGCAGACGTATTTCATGATTTGCTCTCGAAACGAAGGGAGTCTGTGAGTAGCAAGAGTTATAGGTTTGATTGCTCTTCGATGGACCGCGTTTCGTGGAGCCACCCGAAAGTGTATTCCATAGCCGGTTGTTAATGTAAGAAAATGATACACCAGACCTTGCAGTTCGTTCGTTCATCCTGACATATTTCGTCGTCATTGGGTCTGCACACTCCGCGACAAAGAGAAGCGATGTCGAAGAATTTTCGGAGGAAAAACCGGGCCGACCACACGACTGCCACTGTGCCTCAAAGCTGCCCTCCATCTACTTTGCTCCTCTGATCAACCTCTTTCCACTGAATCTGAAGCATCTGATGAGAGAATACGTTTGATACTCTAAACGCGCGACCGCATCGATCGGCAGAGCGTTAACATCAGACCATGAAGGTGGCAAAACCCTTCCTGAGGACCTCAATCAGTTTCTTGGTGCTCGTCTCGATGTACTACGACCTTACGCTTGGTGGGGGCCGTCAAGCTTCGCTCGAGAATGTGAGAGGCACTAAATTTATTGACTCACACACTCATGTGCTAAGCAAGCACGATGAAGAGTGCTGGCTGCAACCTTACATTGACTTTCACGCCGACGCCGTCAAAAGTTTACGCCATGGACACTGCGTGCCTTCCTTGGTTTATGTTTGCGAGAAAAACTGTGGAGGCATAGGCGATCGAATGAGTGGTATTATCAGTGCGTTTTATCTAGCCGTCGCGCTCGATCGAGCGTTCTTCATCGACTACAAGTCTCCCTTCCCTTTGACGGAGACGCTCGTTCCGAAAACCATGCGTTGGGACTACAGAGTCAAGCGTAAATGTACTACTACGAATGGTTTTAGATCAAAAGAGAATGAGATTTTCATGGTTGATTCCGAAAGTCCTGATCAGGTGTTGCGAAGAATCGAGCAGTTGCACGAAAGGGGAACGAGCACGATTCAGCTCCACGTCAATCGATATTACGTCGGCATACTTTTATGGTTGATGCCGTCATCGACGAAGCGTTCTGAGCGTACCCCCGCCGCTTTTGAAAGTGGGATGGTACGTAAACTCGATGTTTATTGCTCAGATAGGAATGCGATCGAGAATACCGCGGGATATACGTTTAGTCTTGCCTTTACACAACTGTTCGATTTCGCGCCGGAGGTGAAACATCGAGCCTCGCAGATGACCGAGGAGCTGGCATTCGGCACAGACGCTGAATTCATCGCTGTTCATATACGAATCGGAGGTAGGCCGAAAAAGTCGACGCGCGTCGTGGGGTGGATTGATCCGAAGCGCCACGAGATCGAAGATGCGGCGACGTTCTTTGACTGCGCGGATTCAAAACGCCGCAATGCTGGGTCGATATCCAAATCTTCTCCGATAGTCTTATTTTCAGATAGCGAAGAATTGAAGAAAGCACCAATCGTGGCGGCTCGCGGCGTGCGAGTTGTAAAGAGTACCCACATTTCCCACACCGATCGAAGCTGGAGCTTCTCGAAGCAAAGCATGCGACGAGGAAATGTCGATACATTTGCTGAACTTTACCTCATGTCTCGAGCATCGTGCATCGTTGGGTCAAACAGCACGTACAGTGGATTGGCTTCGTCACTGACGTTTCCACCGCGCGAGTGTTTTTCATATTTTGGGAACTGTACCGAGTCGCGCTGGGACTTCTGGACTCAAACAGAGCGGAGCGTACTGCGATAGTAAGAATGTGATGATGAGGCCAACAGGAATGGGAGAATGTAATCACTAGTACTAACTTAGTATTTTAACATCGATGTATTAGCTACAATCTGGTCAATCACCCTCTGTAGGCACCATTTTGAGAATTTTGGCCTCACCTTAAAACACCTCCAATGAGAACTGAGGGCTCGAACGCCAATACGCGTCGCTCACGCAACGTTTCTGGGTGCAAATTAACGCAAGACAGTATCTAGGTCACGACAGGACGAACGCATCGTGCCGTGGACTCCGCGAGGATGGCTGTCGAAGTGACTGTGCCGCTCTTCAAGGTTTTCATGGCCCCGGAAGCCTCTGAGCGCGTGAAGACTGTGCTCGAGTCTGGTTTCATCACTCAAGGCCCTGTCGTGGAGGCGCTCGAGGCAGAAATGCGCGCTTATCTAGATAACGAACACGTAATGACGACGAACAGCGCGACGAGTGCGACGCATATCGCCATGCACTTGCTCAAACGCGCGCACGGAGCTTGGCCTGGTCTCGAACCCGACGACGAGGTCCTCACCACGGCGTTGACGTGCACGGCGACAAACTTTCCCATATTGGCGAACGGCTTGCGCATCAAGTGGGTAGACGTGGACCCAGCTACGGCGAACATCTCCATCGTAGACTTGGCGCGAAAACTTTCCCCGAAGACGAAAATAATCACTTTTGTTCACTGGGGAGGGAATCCTGTGGATTTAGATGCCGTCAGAGAAGTTCAAGAGCTCGCATATTCGAGGTTTGGATTTCGTCCGATGGTGATTGAAGACTGCGCGCACGCGATGGGTGCCAAATGGAGAGGAAAACCCGTCGGCTGCGCGGAACGCGGCAATATATGCACGTTTTCGCTCCAAGCGATTAAGCACCTCACGGCGGGTGACGGTGGTTTGCTTTGTTTGCCGAACGCGGGTTTGTACGAGCGCGCCAAGCTCGCGCGTTGGTACGGAATCGATCGCGAGAAACGTAATTACAAAGGGAAAGATTTTCGTTTGGAGAGCGACGTAACCGAGTACGGGTTCAAAATGCACATGAACGACATCTCGGCATCGATTGCGCTATCAAACTTTCCTTACCTGGAACAGAATCTCGCGATCATTCGAGAAAATGCTCAGTTTTACACTGATCGATTGAACGATGTAAACGGCGTCGATCTGCTCGATATCAAAGAGTCGGCGGTGAGCGCGCACTGGATATTTTCATTTTACATCGAGAGCAAGGAAGAGTTCATAATATTCATGAAATCCAAGGGCATCGTCGCGAGCCAAGTGCACGCGAGAAACGATACGCACACGGTTTGTGCACCATTTCGCACGCATCTGCCAAACTTGGATCGCGTCGAGAAGAAGTTTGTGAGCATTCCCGTAGGATGGTGGGTCACTCCGGCGGATCGCGAGCGCGTCGTCTCCTGCGTCCAAGAATTTTGCAGCACCCTCACGATCCCGCGCAGTGTGTCGCAAAGAAAAATAGTAATCACCGGTGGTTGTGGTTTCATAGGGCACCACGTCGTCGAGCATTTCGCAAAGACGACGGATTGCAACATCGTCGTCATCGACAAGTTGTCCTACGCGTCTTTGGGGTACGACAGATTGCGCGACACGGGCGTCATGGAACGCGTGAAAGTGTTCGCGTGCGACTTGGTGCAGCCTATTCCAGAGGGTATTATTTACGAACTCGGGAACAAAATCGATTTCATCGTGCATATGGCTGCAGAGACGCACGTGGACAACTCGATCGCGGATCCCGTGCCGTTCATACGCAACAACGTGGACAGCACGATTTCGATTCTCGAGTACACGAGAAAGCTCAAACAGCAAGGATGTGATTTAAAAGCGTTCTTTTATTTCAGCACGGACGAAGTCTTCGGTCCCGCTCTCGGGTCGACGTTGTTCGAAGAGTGGGATCGCCACAAGCCGACGAACCCGTATTCGTCTTCGAAATCTGCGGCGGAGAACATCTGCATCGCTTACGAAAACACGTACAAGATTCCATTGATGATCGTAAACGTCATGAATGCCTTTGGTGAGCGTCAACATCCCGAAAAGTTTATTCCAAAATGCATTCGCAAAGTCATGAAAGGTGAGAAAGTACACATTCATTCGTATCCGGATAAAAAGCGCGCCGGGACTCGGTTTTACATTCACGCGCGAAACATCGCGGCAGCCGTGCAATTCTTACTCAATAACGGGTCGATTGGTGAAAAGTACAACATCACCGGCGAACAAGAATTTGACAACTTGGAACTCGCGCAATTTATCGCCGAGATTTGTGGGAAACCGCTAGAGTACGAGATGGTAAACCACCACGAGACGCGACCGGGGCACGACTTGCGTTACGGCTTAGATGGAACGAAAATGTCCAAGATGGGTTGGAAACTTCCCCTTGGTTTCAGGGAATCATTACGAAATACGATCACGTGGACGTTGGCAAACCCGCAATGGCTCAACTTGAAGAAATGGGCGGACGACCCCGAATCGGCGGCGTTCGCGTCAGGTTCAGAATCCGACTGAGCGCGCGCGTCGAAACGCGTCATTTCACAAACACGTGGACTCGCTGCTCTCCTTTGCTCTCGCGATGGACCTGGACCCAGTTTGAAGCTAGATATGGCCAACGTAATTCTCCGTACACGCGGTGCGCGTTATATTGTAATTCATCTGAACCATACATCACAGCCACGACGAGTGATCCTCCACGCTTACAAACGCAATGCGCGCGCGCGATTTCGAGTACGTCGCCCCATGGATTCAATGCATCACCGTATCGACCCAAACCAGAGTGCTCGACGCTCGAAAAGGTCACGATTGCGTCGAAAAGTCCGAGTTTTCCGCGAAGGTAATCATTTTTAAATTCAGAAGGCGTCAATGTTGCCACGCTTGGATGCAGAGAAGTTATCTTCCCGTATTCGAGCGTCACGACGCTCGATGCCCCTGCCTCTAGGACGCATGCCTCAACCCATGGATTTTCGCTCCCTATGACGAGCACTCGACCATCTCTGACGCCGGGCGCGTGCTTGAGCGCGTTCCTGAGGTGGTTGGTCTCCGCGGTACCGTAGTTACCTTTGAGTCTACCTTTGCTGGCGAGTTTCGTCCAAGACGAAACGAGCTCGCGTGTCCATGTCGATGTTTCGGCATTCGACGCCAGATACTTTTGATTAAAGTAACGTCTGGTGACAGGGATCACACCGTCAAGCGTAAAGTCGTCAAGCAATGAAACGGGTATGTCCCTCGGTGGCTCCGCGCGGCCGTGTCCTCGCGCGATGAACACAGAATCGCTAAAGATGGCGTGGCAGTCGACGTCCACGGAACGTTGCCTAAAAAAAACGCCGTCACTAAAGTCACCCGCGTGCACGCGGCACAAGTCTCCACAGACTTGGGACAGTTTTGTAAGGTACGAAAACTCCCCAAAAAAGTTTCGCTGCGACAACCACGGCGCACCTCGGCCAAACGGCGCGCGCAAACACAATCCAAGAAAGACGCACGCGATCGCAAACCGCATGGGCTTACGAGTGGTGAATGATCTTTGAACTTTGCTCATGTTTAGTACAGAGACGTTTGGCGCACGCCGAGTACTGCGGCTGAAGTCGGCTCGTTAGAAGGATTAGGCGAAGTTAGACTAGAGATGAGTGCTCTATAGACAAAATGACACGTGATTGGTCTCAAGGTACCACGTGCGATCAGTCAGGTTTGTGACCGTCTGCTATTTCAACTAGTATCCGTATTCTGTATTGGAAAATGCACCAACGAAAACTTTCCAGACATTCGCGGTCCATCGCCTTCCGCAAAATGAATGACGTGCTCCTCCGCATCTTTATATTTGTGCAGCATTACTTTTTTATTCTTCATATCCCGCGGCCACTGATGATCGAATCCGATCACTACGACGCGCTCGTACGCGCTCGGAGCCACGCTAGAAAGTTGATGGCGCACGTGCGAAAGCCAAGCCTCGTTTTGATCGTCAGCAGTCATCGGCCACCAGAAGAAAACGTCGGGGACATTTGATAGGCTCGAGAAGTTGAGTGTCGTGAAATCGCCGCACAGCACAGTCAAATTTCGTTGTCTGAGCTTTTCGCAATACTCTGGTTGTATCTCTGCGCTGTACGCGACTTTCGCGAAACGCGAAACACAAGAAAGAATGTCGCCGTTGCGAGTGCCGACTTCGAAAATAGTCTTGTCTCTGACCAATTCTATGAGATGGTCCGCTACCAGTAGTGGTGAGCGAACAGGACAAGAATCAACGGCGTGAAAATCTGGTAAGGACGAGCAAAGTGACGGCTTGGGAGTCAGCATACTTGTCGAAAGTACCCTACGGCTTGAAAAGAATACAAGCATAGAAACGATGCACGCGGTAGTTCCTTTATACCGATGCATGATACGCGTAACGCTAGATATTCTTCGCGATGGTTAATGATCGTTCAGTAATTCGTCGAACCGTGGACAGCTTCGTTTTCACGAAGCTGTCTACTCTGTTGCGTTGACGTCCGCACGGGTGCACGTTCGTCGACTGCGCGTCCAAATCCTTTATGAACACAGCGCGTGAACGACGCGAGCGCACTTCGTCGCTCAGGCTCCTTTCATTAGATGGCTTGTGCGTTTAGCGGGAGGCTCGGCGAACTCTGCGGAGTTAGACGTTTCGATATCCGTCTATTTTACTACGAATATTTAGCGAATGATTCGCTTGGCGACAGTCTTTGCTGCTTGAACGAGAACGCGGCACTTCTGCGACCGCGCTGCCTCGTGAGTTCCAACAGAAAGCATTATGATGCGGCCGTCGTACGCAGCCTTATGATTTCATAAGACTGTGCTGCGTCTCCCAAACGAAGTTGTCCAGCGCGTCAAACGATTACGATGTACGTGCTGTTTGCTGTGCTCACCTCTGTCGCCTCTTCTACGGGCATCGTCCTGCTCAACAAACTCCTTTTTTCGCACGGTGACTTTACTTTTCCGGCTACACTGACTGGTTGGCACCTCCTTATCACACATGGTGTTTTGAGCGCCGCGATTCAACTCAACGTGTTTCAGAGCAAGAGATTAGCGCGGAAATACGTCGTGTGGTTTTGTGTCTTCGACGCCGTAGCGATGGCACTACAAAACCTAAGCCTCACATATAACACGATTAACTTCTATCAGACGTGCAAACTATTTACTATCCCCGTGACCGTGATCATCGAGCGGTTCGCGGGCCAGGCTTTCCCGAAAGCCGCAAAGGTGGCGTCTCTCGCGCTCGTCACCTGTGGAGTGGCTTTGTGCACGGGAGCGAATTTCAACACAAATCCCATCGGTATTTGCGTTGGCTTGGGAGCGACGATCGCCACCGGGTTAGTCGTCGTCACGACCTCTAGGCTGCAAAAGTCACAGGGGCTCTCCTCAAGCCAACTGTTGCACAACGTCGCGGGTATCGATGGTTTGCTGCTCGCAACGCTGGGTCCGTTTCTAGATTATCATTTGTCGCATCGTATCTTGTACAAACACTATGAGTGGACGACAAGATCTATCGTCCTCGTTGGATCTACGTGTGCGTTAGCTGTGGTCGTGAACTACGTCACGTTTTACTTGCTCGGGAAAGTATCGCCGATATCGTACCAAGTGCTCGGACAGACGAAGACGGTGATGATTTATAGCGTAGGATACTGTATTTTCGACAGGAAAGCGTCTGCGGGCGTATCAGTACCCGGAACATCTTTAGCATTTGTTGGGTGCATTTTGTACGCGTGGACATCGTCGAAACCTTCAGGGTAATAACCGTCGAGCAGAGCGTCCTCGACGTAATCATCATTTTTGGCGAGCATCGTTGTACGGCGCGAACGGCGTGGCAAGTGTCAGTACGAGACTGCGACACGAACGCAACACACGTGCAAATCATTCGTAGGCCCGCATCTTCGTTCACACGCACAACTGTACGGCACACACCGAGCTCAAAGGCGCGTATGTGTTATGAAATTATTCGCTTTCACCCTTGGAGTTCCACACGACTTTGCGACTTTAAAGTTTGAGTCATACGACCGTGGCCGGTCTTCATCAGTGCTTCGCCCGAAGCCGATCGGGGAGCGTCTAGGGGTGCAGCAATCCGGTACCAGCGATTTCCTGGTACATAGCAGCGTACCAGTCCGAATGTCCGGTCGTATAAACCGTATGGGTAAACAGTATGAATCGTCTGGTACGAGCTGGTACGAGCTGGTATCGAGGTGACGAATCGACGAGAACCGCGCGAGAACCGCGCGAGAACCGACGCACTTCGCGCGCGTAGTCTATCTGTTAATCCAATCTTCTACTCTTCTTACGTCGCTCCTTCTCTTGACATTCTAATACCATGCGAGCTGCCTTGTGTGCAAAAGTTTCCTTTGCCTTGTCCCGAGCGGGACGTGAATCATCATCATGCACCGGCACGTTTGCACCGAGGCTGCCCAGAAGCAGTACTTCCATTTGATCCGAAACGTTCACACGTGGTAACACGACAAGCTTGTCTGGGCCTTTTACGTGTCATCCCGATTCTCGTCGTCTGACGAGAGGATTTCAACGTCTCCATTTCCATCACCATCGCTGTCAACATCTACCACGGGATCTACGCGCCGCGCGTCCACCACGGTCGCAGCGCGTTATCTTCCGCACAGTTGTCCTCGCGCATCGGCGCGACGCCTGCATCGTCGACGTTCGACATCGACATCGAGCGTCGACGTCCGCCGCTTGCTCGGTCTTCGTTTCAAATTTTAAACACGTCGCGCGAACCCGCGCTCTTAAACCCCGGTCGCGCCCTCGCGTTCGCGCGCGCGTCGCTCGTCTCGTTTTTCGCCGAGCAAATAGCGCTAATTCAGAAAATTCCTGATACAGGTCATTTTGAGCCCTCAATATTGTAGCGACTGCCGAGGGGATATTCAACTCAAACGGATACACTCCGATGGTGGTGGCGACATCATATCAGTATTTGGAAAATTCTGTGATGATCACGGAATGGTATTTTCCAAGAGTGATGTAGGACATCCGTGGCAGTTTTGCGTCGCAGAAAGAACGAAGCAAGCACTCAAGATAATCGCCAAGAAGCTCTTGATAGCAAGTGGCGTGCCGAGTGAGTTTTGGGTATATGCCATGAAATACGCCGCCACAGTAAGAAATATAACTGGAGTTAAAGTGCACAATGAGTTGCAATCTCCATATTATGAACTTTTTGGACACGGTGTGGATATCCAAGTCTTACATCCATTTGGTTGTAAGGCGTATATGGCGCGGAATGTGATTGCTCAAAATTTGAGTAACCAGCACCCGGCGTCAAGGCCGGATTGGTGCGTGAGTAGATTTCCAGTGTGGTTTATAGGTTACTCTAGTGTAACTTTGCACCCGAAGAAATATGTTGTGGTTTTGTCCAACAGCATCCTGAAACGCCAAGGATCAGCACCATGGTATGTCCAAGAGACGTCGGAGTTAATCTTCGATGATGAGAATTATGTAAGTAAACCGGCGCTAAATAACGCCGGGTCGGTGAATGCACAGGAGGGGGAGCAGCCTGAATTATTAGGAGACCGAACAGAGCTAACCGACAATGTTATCCTCCCACCGGAGCTTTCCGACCGTCGTGACCTGGACGATTGGTTGAATGATTTGTTGGATTCTCAAAAGGAGGACCAAGGATACAAATCTGAAAGTGATTGCGAAGATAACAATCCTGACGAGGATTGTTCGCAGGCCGGGGGAGAAGCAGCGCTCAATAACGCTGGCTTGGCGCCCAATAACGCTATCGAACCAGCTCCGGCGCTCAATAACGCCGAAGCAGCGCTTAATAACGCTGGCTCAGCGCTCAATAACGCTAGCGAACCAGTTCCGGCGCACAATAACGCCGATGAAGGTCCAGTCGGGGATTTTCTCGAATTTGCGAGAGACCGGACAGAGATGGACCAGAGTAGCCTTCAAGACAAATATCCAGGCTGGGGACCTAGCGGGTTTTCTCCAGAGATTCTTGAAGAAGTTGAAGGAGGTGTTGACGAAGAGAACAATGCTGATGTTGGGACTGATCAACCGACTGACGATATTGAACATCTCGTTAACCACTTCAAAGAGAACGGTAGAGTTTCTGAGGACGAGCTCAAGAAACAGGTCATCTACCTCACATGTAAGTATTCGCACATCCAGCTTCAGGGCGGGAGTTATGGCGATAAATCAGATGAGCGAACACATAAGGTGTACGCTACAGTAGAATTGAATCCTGCGCTAAATAACGCTGATTTGATGAATAAGGCAGCACACAATGTGCTAGCCACAGCCGTCGCGAAAGGCGATGACTATACTAAAGTAATTGACGAGTCAAATATGGATTTCTCAGAGAGCAGAGCAAAAGAGCTCAATGGATTGCTCGAGACCAAATTAACGGAGGTCAGTATTGATGAAGCCGGAGATGCAAATATTTGTGGATCCAAATGGGTAGATAAGGTAAAACCAGATGGTTCCCTT
>Ga0255765_1005739_pt1 | contig 11603 bp, 6 predicted proteins | sample 041ome_8_FD_179965 | JGI IMG/M metagenome (GOLD analysis project Ga0255765, IMG submission 179965) | Coastal salt marsh microbial communities from the Groves Creek Marsh, Skidaway Island, Georgia - 041407BS metaG (version 2) | ecosystem: Environmental > Aquatic > Marine > Intertidal zone > Salt...
AGAGAGAGGGGGAGAGAGAGAGAGAGAGAGAGAGAGAGAGAGAGAGAGAGAGAGAGAGCAACGAGAGAGCGCGAAAACCCAAAGTAAAATCATCATGGCAGCCTCTGCCTCGGCGTTGAAAACCTTCCGCTCGAAACTCCTCCCGATTGAAAAGTACTCGTTCCTTCGCCATTTGCAAAGCGCGGAACCGTTAACGTTGTATCGCGTTTTAGCCGCGAACGCGATGGAATGCTTACCGTTCGTGTATACGCCGACGGTCGGGGAGGCGTGCGAGAAGTACCACGTGTTGCCGGCGACGAAAACGAGTTTTGGGTTATTCATTAACAAAGGAGACGTGGGTAAAGTTGGCGCGAAATTGAGAAAGTTCATCGAGGAGAAAGATAAGGAGGACGTGAAAGTCGCGGTGGTGACGGACGGGGAACGGATTTTAGGTTTAGGCGATTTAGGCGCGAACGGGATGGGTATTTGCGAGGGGAAGTCGATGTTATACACCGTGTTTGGCGGGGTGGACCCGAGGAAAGTGATGTCGGTGTGCATCGACGTAGGGACGGAGAACGAAGCGTTGCGAGCGCACGAAGAGTACAGAGGATTGAGAGAGAATAGAATAAGAGGGGAGATGTACGATGAGTTAGTGGACGAGTTCATGAGAGAGATGAGGATGCAAAAACCGTCGTGTTTGATACAGTTTGAGGATTTCGGAAACGCGAACGCGTTCCGGGTGTTGGAGAATCACCGACGCGTGCAACCGTGTTTTAACGACGACATTCAAGGGACGGCGTGCGTGACGTTAGCCGCGTTAGAGGCGGCGTTGAGAGAGCAGAAAAAAGCGTTGAAGGATATAACGGTTCTGTTCTACGGTGCAGGTGAAGCCGGGGTTGGGATTGGTGAGTTAGTCGTGAGAGCTTTGGAGAAGAGCGGCGGATTGTCGCACGAAGAGGCCAAGAGAAGGTGTTTTTTCATGGACTCGAAAGGATTGGTCGTAAAATCGAGGTTACACGAGTTACAACCGCACAAAATACCGTTCGCGCACGAGTACGAACCGGTAAAAGATTTGAAAACTGCCATTACGAAGCTCAAACCGACGGCATTGATTGGCGTTTCGACGATACACAACGCGTTCGATAAGGAAGTCATCGAAACCATGAGCGCTTTGAACGAACGACCGATTATTTTCCCGTTGAGTAATCCAACGAGTAAAGCCGAGTGTACGTTTGAAGACGCGATGAAATACAGTAACGACAAGGTGATTTTTGCGAGTGGAAGTCCGTTCCCGAGCGTCGTGAGACGGGAAGATGGAGTGGAAATCTTCCCGGCGCAAGCGAACAACGCGTACGTATTCCCGGCGGTTGGATTAGCTTCGGTCGTCGCGGATTGTAAAGAAATTACGGACGACCACTTCTTAGTCGCCGCAGAAACGTTAGCTTCGTTAGCTTCGAACGATGACATCGACCGAGGGTATTTATTTCCAGACTTTACGGAGATTGAAGACGTGACTGCGAAGATAGCCGCCAACGTGATTGAAAAAATGACCAAAGACGGAACCGGGCGAATGACCCAAGAAGAACTTTCGGAGGCTAAACGAGACGGATTTGAAAGTTTCACTAGGAAACGCATGTGGAAACCGCCTCCGGAAGTTTCGCACGCTAGACTTTAAGATGATGACCATACACAAATTATTTGATATAGAATAACGATGATAGAATCCATCCGCGACTAGAAATACAATTGTTTACTCGACTACTCTACGAACCCGTCAACGTCTCTATGATCTTCTTCACGATCCTCTCCTCGTCTATTGGAACAATGTGCCCTCTCTCGTGCGTCACGATTTCGCTCCCAAACTCCTCCCCTCCAAAACACTCCGCCAACTCGAACCCCAACGCTTTCGGATTGATGGCGTCGGTTTCCCCGATGACGTGCAAACTCTTCTTCGCGCCAAATCTCGCCTCTTTTTGCACTCGCTCCCACTCCTTTCCAACCCCAGGTCTCGCTCCAGAGACTAACACCACGCTCTCGAATTGTTTCCTCTCCTCGTCGCACCCGCACTTCCTCGCGCACAACACCGAGCTCAGCGTCGCGCCTTGCGAAAAACCAATCAAACAATCAAAAGGCCCTTCTCGTGTCACTCGTTCGCAACTCATTTCGATGCCGTCCAACACTTCCGCCGAGTACGTTCTCGTGTTCGCCGGCAACACCCACCACGCCAACGCTTTCCCGTTCGCGTTCCCGGTAAACTTGTGCATTTTCCCTTCGTCGATCGGGCCGTCTAAAAACGTCCACTCTACCGTGTCTTCCGTTTCCTCGACTATCTTTTGGAGGAAATTGGAGAAGGAATTCGCGCTCCCGCCTCGGCCGTGTAACGCGCACGCTCTTCTTTTCTTCGTGCTCGTCATCTTTTTGTTTTCGTTCGTAGTATCGTTTGAATTCATCGTCATCGCTGAGAGAGAGGCGACGCGTCCTGTAGCGGCAACGCGCATGTACGAGAGAGAGAGAGAGAGAGTTGTGTTTTTTGGCGTCTCTTTGCTTTTATACACAGAAAGGAAAAAGAAAAATGTCAACTGTTTTTGAGTCGTCAGTCAAAAGAGAGAAGAAAGACAAAAAACGGAAAAACGACAATTTATAATCAAGAAAGAATATAATACGAATAATACGAATAATGGGCAACGGACCTTCGAAACCCGACGAAGAAGACGTCCAGGAGGAGGAAGAAAAGGAGAGGAATTTTTCGTCGTCGAGGAGGAGAAGCGACGAAAACGATTCAGACGACGAGAGAGACGACGATTTTGAAGAAAAAAATACGCGGAGGACTTGGAAGCCGAACGATGATGATGCGAAAAGAAGAACACTAACACCAGCGCGCATCAGCATGGTCAGTCCGTTCGGAAGGATGTCTTTAACGTCCAGCGGAGGAAGGGGTAGCGACGACGAGGAGGAGGACGGAGAGGAGGAAAGAGGAGGTGCGTTCATAGCCGAACCGTTTCGTTTGAATAACCACGTGGTTGCCTTTGCAACCAGAGGCGACTTTGAAGAAGAGGAAGAAGGAGAGAACGCGGAGAGGAACGGGAGGAGGAAGAAGAAGAAAAAGAAGAAAAAGAACGAGTTCGCGAGCGCGAGAGCGTGGATGGAACGGAAAGGTTTATTTGCGACGTCGACGGAAAATGGTGACATGGAAAGCGAGAGACGGGGTGACGCGTCGTCGTCGTCAACGGACGTCGTGTTGGTCAACCTCGCCTCTCGAGCGTTTTGCGAACGGCAACACGCGCTGTCGAAGATATCTCGTTCGGAGCGAGAGGTTGAAGAAGATGAAGACGAGTCGTTGTACGACGCGTTTCGAGACGCGCCTATAGTTGAGTTTATCGTGGACGAGTGCATCCCGTTCGCGAACGTCGTCGAGTTGGATACGTTGGTGTCCATCGCGAGCACGATCGAGAAGTGGATGGCGATTTCGAGCGAGCCGGTAGTCGCGCTTCATTTCGCTATCGACGACGCGACGACGCGACAAGAAGATTTGTATCGAAAAGGTGGGGTAAGATACGACGTGGCGACGAAAGAGAATTATTACGCGGCCACGGCGTCTGCAAAAGAGGAAAGGAAAAATGAACGGATTAGGAAGCGGTCCTTGGCGATAAACGTCTTGCGATTCATCGCGTGCGCGTCCATCGTGGCTTCCGGGAAAGGCGACGTATCAATAGAAAATGCTTATTGCGAAATCGCGCCGCCGCCGATGTCCGCAAAGGAGAGCACGAAGAGATTTCGAGATAAGCGTGCGTTTACTTTGACAAACACGCAAAGGAGAATTGGCCAGTGGTTGCAAACGCGAGCGAGGAGAATTGAAAGCGGTTTCGAAGATGCGATTTTAATGAGTAGTAACGATGGTGAGAAAATAACGTTAAAACGTGTCGTCATTTCCGGCGGGATTTCCTGCGACGGCAAAGGCGGGTCACGGTTATATTGCGTGGTGAGAGATGGGCGCAACAGAGAAATTGGGAGAAGTTTGTTCTCCGCGACACAGTTCGGTCCAGACTTTCATTCCAGCGCGAACGGCTCCCCTATTCCTTTCGAGATGTTTCAAACGCCGAAAAGCGTCGAGTTACGATCGGAAAACACCGCAGCGAGAGATTTTGAAGGCTCGTGTTTGAATAAAAACGGCGAATACACCGAAACCGTGTATAAGAAAGGCGTGCGTCTCACGTCTGATTTCTTCGTATGCGTGTATCACTGGACGGGAAATAGAGAATTTGATGAAAAACGTCCAATTTGCCTCGCCTGGTCGCACGCGGTGGCGATGGCGAAACACGGCGTCACGCGATTTCATCTAAATGATATCGACCACTGCGGGACGGGTGATAGTGGCGCGAACATGTCCGCGCTTTTACCGAAGAATTTCTTCTTAGACGTGACGATACTCATCGACTCTCCTCCTCCTCCTCCGCCGCCGCCTTTCTCTCCTCCTCCAAAGGTGCCATCGATATCGTCCCAGCAGCAAAAATCGATTCTCCCTTCGACACCACCACCACCACCACCACCGCCACCACCGCCGCCGGCGGCAGTCTCTAAAGTTGCATCAAAAGGAGCCCCTCTGCCACCGCCACCGCCACCGCCACCGCCACCGCCAGCACCACCGCGAGCACCCCCGGCGCCACCAGTACCAAAGAACAAAGCGGGAGCAATACCGCCGCCGCCTCCCGCGCCGCCCGGCAGAAAACTCAGTCTTCGGAATACTCAGGTGCCAACACCGACACTTTTAAAGAAGAAACCTGTGACAAACACGCTCCGAAAAATCTTTTGGGAGAAGTTACCGGTCACTATTGACACGTGGTTTACTGCCAGCGGCGATATCGACGAGAAGAAGCGAGAAAAGATACGGAAGAAAGTATATGAAGCGTTTGATGCGAAACCAACGAAGCAACAAAAACCACTCGATGAGGAAAATAGCGCGAAAAAACAGGAACGTGGCATGCCGAAACTGATTCCATTGAAGCGAGCGAACAATATTTCCATCGTTCTGAGTAGATGGAAAGCAGCGCAAGACCCGCAATCTATCGTCGATATGATTCAATGCGCGTCGTCAGAGCTCGACATCGACAAGTTACAAATACTCATCCAGTGCGTGCCGAACGAAGAGGAGCTTTTATTGTTTAAGGAGTACAACGCTAACGACGATGAAAATATCGAAAATCCGTTATCTCAACCAGAACAATTTCTCCGAAAGATGTGCACGATACCAAACTTGGAGCATCGCCTTCGAGCGCTCATGTTTGCGCGGCAGTTTAGCGAGCTCGCTCGCGACTTACGCTCTTGCTTTGAAGTGGTAGAAAACGCTTGCGACGAGGTGTTAAGCTCAAACGATTTACGCAATATTTTGAAACACGCTTTATATTGCGGTAACGTATTAAACGAGGGGACAATCCGTGGCGACGCGAACGGTTTCGCCTTGGAATCTTTGTTGTTGTTTGCGAATGTTAAGACTACGACGAATAAAAATACGGACACGCCGACATTGATACGGCCACCGGAAAATTTGTTGGAAGTTGTCGTCGATGTCGCAGATGACAGTGATACTATTGAGGATAAGCAAAATGACACGTATTCGTTGCGCGAAAATCTGAAACACTGCGAACGCGCCATGCGCTTCGCCCGAGGCGAACTAGAAAGCCGATATGAATCGTTTCGGAAAAACGTGGTGAATTTAAAGAAGGAACGCTTAGAACACCTGTGCGATGTCGCGAAAGAACAGGAAATCGTAGACGAGCTAGCTAGAAAGGTGCGAGAGAAGTTCAACCGACTAAAAATATTCGTGGGAAAAAGTACCACATCGGGCGAAGGACCGGAAGAAATATTTACAAACATCTGGCTCTTCGCCGAAAGCGTCGATCGAAGACGGCGACGAACAAAAGAGAATCAACGCAACACTAATAACAATAATAGAAACAAACCAAATAGCCCGCCACAAACAACAACGCCACAAACGCCGCATTATGCGTCTGGAGCCAACACTGCGTGGATTTAGTCTTCTTAGTTTTAAAGTGGACCGGTTAAACGTTTCAAATCTTCAAGTCTAATCCCATTAACCAGTTCGAAAACACGACGCTCAACGCGACGCAAATTATTACAGGTAAAACCATATCCATCCACTCCACCGGTTCGTAATACGGTAACAAATCTTTCTCGTCTCGTTTATACCTTTTCAAAGGATCGTGTTCGTCTCTTTTCACGAAATTCTTTTCGCACTCGATGCGACAACACGCGCCGAACATGTACTTCTTCACCTTCATATTCACGCCGCCCATGTTCCCTAATGCGTGCACGAACGTCTCCGGAGTATACTTTGCGTTTTGAATAGACTTGGAGAGATACTTGTACGCCTTCCTATCTTTTTTCTCCCGTATGAAAATCAAAGCTACGATCGGCATGATATATTCCAACCAAAACTTTAAAATCATCTTCGCGAGCCGGATTTTGGGAGGAAACGCGTCCACGACGACCAATTTCCCTCCCGGTTTCAACACCCGCATCATCTGCCAAATCGCCAACTGCGAGTCCGCGAAATTCCGCAACGTGTACACCGTCACCACGCAATCAAACGTGTCTTTTTTGTACATCTCGTCGCAATTCTCAATGTTCCCGACCGTATACGTCGCCCTCGCGTCTCGATTCTTCGCGTTCGCCACGCGAATCATCTCTTTCGACGGATCTAAACCTTCGCACGCCACGCATATCCCGGAATACCTTTTCAAAACCCGTCGAGTGGAAATTCCAGACCCGCACCCGACGTCTAACACTTTCCCGTGTAATCGTAAGTTCAACTTCCTCAGCGCTCGCAAGCGCCAATACGAGGTGCCACCTAACGAAATCCAAAGGTTCATGAAGTCGTAATTCCTCGCGATTCGATTGAACAGTTCTCGAACGAATCGTAACTTTTCCTTCCCTTCGAACTTCGCGGAGTGGAACAACGTCGACGTGACCACGGTTTCTTCGAAGAACTTCTTTTCATCCTCTTCCTCTTCCTCTGTTTCTTCCGTCACTTTTCTCGTCTCTTTCTTCGTCTTCGAAGCTGCCTTCTTGTTAAAGACGCTTCTCTGTCGCAGACTTTTTGACGACATGTTGTTTCCTCTTTCTCCTTCAAAACGTGTATAAAGCGCAACAAGAGAACGCAAAAAAAGAGTTCTTCGACAGAAGAGAGAGAGAGACTTTAGACGTTCCTTTCTTTCAAAGCGACGACGACGACGACAAAAACAGCCGCGATGTGATTGCTTAATGAGGAGCGGTCACGTGAGAAAATCCAATCGTTCTTTCAATTTAGGGTAGCATAATAAACCCTAAATAAGGGGGCTCCGATTTTGGATAGAGTCGTTTCCTCGCTTCATATTTACGCGCGCACAACGGCCGACTCGTTGCGAGAGGCAACAAATATACTACGAATGGAAGCATTGAGCAGCGCGTCGTCGTCGACGCTGTTAAACAACGCGGCGAGACGATTCGAAACGGCGTCGAAAAACGTTTCGTCGTCGTCGTATTCGCATAAAAATCAATCTTCATTTTCACTTCAGAATCACCAAAGTCGAGGTGATGTCCGAGCGAGAGGAGGAGGAGGAAGAGGCGGGCGGTTTGTGACGAGAAATCATCTCTCTTCGAGAAGAACGTCTGCCAACGCTGCTGCTGCCGCCGCCGCGCAAAAAGAGCAGACGAACAACGCCTCTTCCAATGACGACGACGCGTTCGAACTCGACCGTAAAAATACGTTTCTCTCTGCGGTGGAAAAAGACAAAGCGAACGTGGTTCCGGTGTTTAGGAGAATTTTCGACGACCAACTGACGCCGATTTTAGCGTATCGGCTGCTCGTGAAAGACGACGCGAGGGAAGCGCCGTCGTTTTTGTTCGAATCCGTCGTCGGTGGGACGCAAATTGGGCGGTACTCGTTTCTCGGTCGCCGGCCGAAAGTTGAAGTGTTGGCGAGCGAAAATCGAGTTAGGATTATGAACCACGCGAAACCGGAGGAAAATAAGGAGGACTATTTCGAAGAGGACCCGATGACGGTTATGGCAAAACTTGGGGAACACTGGAAACCGGCGAAACATCCAGATTTACCGGACGCGTTCGCCGGCGGTTGGGTAGGGTTCGCCGGCTACGACACGGTCAGGTATCAATACATCAATAAGTTGCCGTTCGATAACGTTCGAGAACAAGACGATCGAGATTTACCAGACGTGCACATGGGTTTGTACGAAGAAGTCATCGTTTTTGATCACGCGACGAAGCAAGTGTATGGAGTAAAATGGGTGATGCTGGAAGATTACACCAGCAAAGACGGCACCGTCGACGCCGAGAAAGCGTATAGCGAAGGCATCAAAGGATTAGACGATTTAATGAAAGAGTTGCAGCCAGAAACGATGGGCACGATTCCGTTTGGAAGTGTGGACATGCGTTTAAGTGGGAAACCAGAGCCAATGAAGGATTCAAACATGAGCAAAGAGAGCTTTTTAGACGCCGTGGCGACGACGAAGGAACACATCAAAGCCGGCGATATTTTTCAGTTGGTGTTGTCCCATAGGTTCGAGAGAAAAACGAAAGTTGATCCGTTTGAAGTGTACAGGGCGTTGAGAGTGGTGAATCCGTCGCCGTATATGATTTATTACCAAGGTAAAGATTGCATATTGATCGCATCGTCGCCGGAGATTTTGTGTCGCGTGGACGATTCGCGAACGGTGGTGAACAGACCTTTAGCCGGGACTCGAGCGAGAGGCAAAACGCAAGCCGAAGATCTCGCATTAGAAGAAGATTTGTTGGCGGACGAGAAGGAAAGAGCGGAACACGTCATGCTCGTGGATTTAGGACGGAACGACGTCGGAAGAGTCTCGCAAATGGGCACCGTTAAAGTTGAAAAGCTCATGGAAATTGAACGATATTCACACGTCATGCATATTTCGTCCACGGTGACTGGAAAGCTGATCGAAGACTTGAATCCTTGGGATGTGTTGCGCGCAGCTTTACCCGTCGGTACCGTTTCTGGTGCACCGAAAGTTCGAGCGATGCAAATCATAGACGATTTGGAAGTATCCAAGCGTGGACCGTACGGCGGCGGCATTGGCTACGTCGGTTTCGCAGGCGAGATGGATATCGCGTTGGCGCTGCGAACGATGGTCGTTCCGACGAAACAAAAGAAAGGAGACGAGTGGACGATCCACGTCCAAGCCGGAGCTGGTATCGTCGCGGATTCAAATCCAGAGAGCGAGTACCAAGAAACGGTGAACAAATCCGCCGCGCTTGGACGAAGCATCGATTTAGCGGAACGCGCGTTTTTGAAAAAGAAGTAGGTCGATGAAAAAAAAGAAGTATTTAAAAACTGACAACACTATTATGGTATCACTATTCAACACGTCCTAAAATACTAGTTTCGCGAACCGAAGGCGACGACCGGCTACTCTACTTTACTCGGTTTTCTTCGCCATCGCCACGGATTTATCCTCTTCCTCGCCTTCCTCCTTTGCGGTTGTCGAATATCGAGTGACCCAGTGCCTCGTCGCGGCGCCTAAAACGTGACACGCGAAACCAATCAAAAACAACGCCGTACCGAAACACTTCCCCAACCATAACGGCGATGCCATCGCGAAATACATCAACCCAGCACCACTCCCGGACGTTAATCCATAAAAAGCGTCCCAACTTGTGAATCCACCGCGAAACTCCACCGCGCAGTTTAATCCCAAATTCGCCGCCAACGCCAACGCGCACCACGCGAAAGACCAAATCTCGCAAAACCACCCAGCTTTACCACTTCCTTCGGAAATTTTCGGAAATAAATGACTGATTAACATCAACGTCGTCATCACTGTCCCTAAAATGACCAAATTCGTTCTCTCCTCTCGATCGTCTATTATCCCTAACCGCGCGATATTCCCGCACAAGAAACAAAATCCGGCGTTGGCCGCGAACGAATACACGCACGCCAACAACTCCTCGCGTAAACTTTCCGTCACGAACGATACAGTCGTCGAAAACGCCATTCCAGAGATGAACAAAACCGCGGATACCCACATTAACCCTAGACCAAACGCAAAATCGCCTCTCACCGCTTTCTGGTAATCCACCGAAACGACTCGTTTTTCCGAATTCACCACCGATTTCCGGACCAATAAAGGCCGACTGGTCAGGATCGAGACGCTTAAAACTAACGCGCACGCGCCAAAGCACACCGAACTCGCGAGCAGTGCTCCGTCTGCTGTGAGAAGAAAACGACCACCACCACTCTTCGCGCACTCCTTTGCCTCCTCAGAGGACGAAAACGGAAACGAAAACGACGAAACCAGACGTTCGAGCGTCGGCTTCAACTTCCCGTTGTCATCACTCCTACTGTTACTAAAAAGTTCCGTCAGTTTCGGGTACGCGCTTTGGAGCTGCGCTCGCGACATGATAAACGCTCCGTCCTCGATTCGTTTTCCTCGCGCTCTGCTTTAAGAAGAATGTGGTGGTATATTCTTCTTCTTCTTCTTACCTTCTTCGCGCGTAAAATCGACGAAACGTCTGACGCTTCTTTCGGGAAAAATCTTCATTTAAAAGAGAGATGAGCGGGAGACGAATACTGGCGTCGAGTAGTTCTCCCTCGATGTCTCAGCCGCAGGTGAACATTCTGGGATCCAGTCCGAGCTCCGCGTCGGCGTGTTTGAGATTACAGTCCGATTTGCGTTCGATACGGATCGAACCGCCCGAGGTATAAATACGTGAGATGTTTATCTCGTTGTTGTCTGACAAACGCTTTCGTTCGTGTTTTGTTCTTCGTTTTATGCGCGTTTCGCTGACACGCTGTACCTCTTTTCTCGATACCACGCAGGGCTGTTCGGCGTCCCCACACTCGGACGATAACTTGTTCGTCTGGTCGGCGACGATTTGTGGCCCACAAGACTCACCTTGGGAAGGCGGCATATTCTCCTTACGTTTGACGTTTTCGGACTCCTACCCAGCCTCCGCGCCGAGAGTCCGGTTCGTCTCGGAGATGTTCCATCCGAACATATATCCGGACGGGACGTTGTGCATGGATACGATTCAAGAGCAGTGGAGTCCGGTGCATTCGGTGGCGAGTTTGTTGACGTCGGTGAGGAGTTTGTTGTGCGACCCGAACGTGAATAGTCCGGCCAACCCGCAAGCGGCGAAGATGTTGGTCGAGGAGGAAAAGGAGTATAATAAGAGGGTGAGACGGTTGGCGAGGAAAACGATCGAGTGAGACCCAGGAGAGAGAGTCTAAGAGATGGTAAGAGAGGGAGAGAGAGATGTTTTGTAGTTGGACGCGCGAAAGCGCGAGTAGTTAAATCATTCTGTAAAAAAAATGTGTGTATATTGCATCTTTTGTATATTACTTCTCTATCGTCTTCGCGTCCTCAACATTCTCAGATCGACGCTTCTGATATCGTGCCAAGACATAGACACGCTCTGAAAGGACTCTATCATCGCCTCTAAAGTCGACGCTTCCGGGTCGTCGCTTCTTCTGTTCTTCTTCTTCTTTCTCGGCGTTTTCCTCGGCGAGGCGCCGTGCTTCTTCGCGCCGCGGCTTAACTGGCCGTTCGTCGTCTGAATCGTCTGAATCGTCGTCTTCTTCTTTGGTGTCGTCA
>Ga0255765_1005754_pt1 | contig 11582 bp, 10 predicted proteins | sample 041ome_8_FD_179965 | JGI IMG/M metagenome (GOLD analysis project Ga0255765, IMG submission 179965) | Coastal salt marsh microbial communities from the Groves Creek Marsh, Skidaway Island, Georgia - 041407BS metaG (version 2) | ecosystem: Environmental > Aquatic > Marine > Intertidal zone > Salt...
TGAATATTTCTTATTATTGAGATTATCTAGATCTTTTTTTGACTTTGCTAGAATACCTGCATGAATTACAGGATGAAGCGTTTTTACTCTACCACCAAGAATCTCTTCAAACTGAGTGAATTTAGAGATAGGAATTATTTTAATACCTTTGTCTTTTAGATAGCGAGCTGTCCCACCTGTTGAAATTAGCGTATAGCCATTATCAATCAGCTCAGCAGCAAGTAGGTCAATATCTGTTTTATCTGAAACGCTGATAAGTGCTATTTTATTCATTTTATTTTATATCGTACTCTTTAATTCTCTTAATTAATGTACCTCGACTAATTCCTAAAAAATCAGCTGATTTTGTTACATTTCCTTTGCATAAATCAAGCACAGTCTCTATCAAAGTTCTTTCTGTATCATTTAGAAAAAGGCTATGCATGTTAGAGCTGCTACTGTTGCCATTCATATTTTTGATAAACAATTTAGCTTCTTTTTTTACAACATTACTAAGACTACTATTCGATAGATTTTTTGTGATTCTTTTCTTATTCATATTATATTTAAATAAACGATACCCCTGAGAGGAATATCTTACAATCAAAGAAGGTATTGATAAAGGTTAAATGGTTAAAAACTAGCTATTTTTAATATACTTAGTAAGTGTATTAATAGAATATTTACCTGACGAGAAGAAATCAGTTCTAAGTAGCTTTTTGTGTAAATCGATGTTTGTTTTAACTCCCTGAACTACCGTTTCACTGAGAGCTTGATACATTTTTTCTATAGCTAATTCTCTTGTTTTATCATAAGTAATTAATTTTGCTAGTAGAGAGTCATAGTATGGTGGAACAGAGTAACCGCTGTAGACATGAGTATCAATTCTTACTCCTGGCCCACCAGGAGCATGAAATGCTTCAATTTTTCCTGGAGACGGTAAGAAGGTATTAGGATCTTCAGCATTTATTCGACATTCAATGGCATGTCCAGACAGAGTTATATCGCTTTGCTTCATACTAAGTTTTTCACCAGAAGCAACTCTAATCTGCTCAGCGATTAAGTCAGTATTGGTTACAAGTTCTGTTACAGGATGTTCAACTTGGATTCTTGTATTCATTTCGATAAAGCTGAAATGGCCATCTTGATACAAAAATTCAAATGTACCGGCACCTGTATAGCCAAGTTTAACGCAAGCTTTTGAACATACCGCACCTATTTTATTAATTTCTTCACGTGATATTCCGCATGCTTGAGTTTCTTCGATAATCTTTTGATTTCTTCTTTGCATCGAGCAATCTCTTTCGCCAAAATGAACAGCATTACCATGTTCATCGCTCATTATTTGTATTTCAATATGTCTAGGGTTATCAAAATATTTTTCAAAATATAAATCACCATTACCAAATGCATTTTTGGCTTCAGTTCTTACAATATTCATACTGTTTGCTAATTGAGATTCATCTTCTACAACCATCATTCCTCGACCACCGCCACCATGAATAGCTTTAAGCATTATCGGATAACCAATCTCGTTAACCTTTTTTAGCATAGCTTTATCTGGCTGTTCAGGAAGCACACCATCAAAACCTGGAATACATGGCACACCAAAATCTTTCATTGCATTTTTTGCTTTTATTTTATCGCCCATCTTATTTAAAACTTTGCTTGATGGTCCAATAAACTTAAATTTATTTGTTTCAATAATTTCTGCAAACATTTCAGACTCAGACAAAAACCCATAGCCGGGATGGATAGCATCAGAATTCGTGAGTTCCGCTGCACTTATTATTGATGGCATATTGAGATAACTTTCTTTTGGGTTTGGCCCCCCTATACAAACAGATTCATCTGCAAGTTTGACATGCGCTAATTGTCTATCAGCTGTTGAATGAACTGCTACGGTTTTAATGCCAAGTTTTTTACATGCCCTTAGAACTCGAAGAGCAATTTCACCTCGGTTAGCAATCAATACCTTCTTAATCATTCTATTACGAATAAAGGTTGATCAAATTCAACTGGTTCAGCGTTATCAACTAATATTTCTGATATTTTCCCATCCGTTTCAGCTTGGACTTGATTCATCATTTTCATTGCTTCTAATATACATAAGGTATCTCCTTTTTTTATAGTTTGTCCAACTGTCACAAACGGTTTAGATTCAGGAGATGCCGATGCATAGAATGTGCCGACCATAGGAGAATTAACAGTGTTTTTATTCTCATTTACCTTAGTCTCTTTTATAGTTGAAGCGCTATCAACGACTTGGCTTGTTTGTTGCTGTGGTGCAAAAACAGGTTGCTGCATCATTTGTTGAACTGGAGCAGATAGACTAGAGGTATTTCTAGATAGCTTAATCGATTCCTCTCCTTCTTTGACTTCAATTTCAGCAATACCGCTTTCTTCTAAAAGTTCCATTAATTTCTTAATTTTTCTTAGATCCATATTTATCCTCTTCGTGTAATTGATGATAATGCGAATTCATATCCAGCAGTTCCTAACCCTGCAATAAGACCTGTGCTTATATCCGATAAAAAAGATTTTTTTCTAAAATCTTCTCTACTATAAATATTTGAAACATGTACTTCAATGAAAGGTATATCAGTTCCAAGAAACGCATCTCTCAATGCAACGCTTGTATGAGTGAAAGCACCAGGGTTAATGATGACATAATCAACTGCATCTTTTTTGGCTTGATGCAATCGATCTATTAATCCATCTTCTGAGTTAGATTGAAAAAAATCAATATCTACTGCGCTTTCTGAAGCCTGTATTGTTAATTTATCTTCAATATCGTTGAGTGTTTCTGTCCCATATATCTCAGGCTCTCTAGTGCCAAGAAGGTTTAAATTAGGTCCATTAAGTACTAATATTTTCATTTTATATGTATTTAAATAATTTTAGGTGATTTTATATGAAGTTAAAAGAAAATAGTAGATTTATTTTACTTTTTTACAATATTTAATATTTTTAGGAAATCGTCGCTCTCTATAAACCCAACAACCCTAGCGTTCTTAATTTCATTTCCATCTTTATCATAGAAAAACAGAGCAGGTGGACCAAATATGCGCATAGACTGTAAATATAACGAATGATTTTCATTAGTATTAGTTATATCAAATTTTATAAGTTTTAATTCATTGAGAATAACGCTTACCTCAGGAGTACTAAAAGTATATTTTTCTAATTCTTTACAGGCGACACACCAATCTGCATATAAATCCACCATAACGGGTTTTTGTGAATTTGTTATTTCTTTCTCTAGGTCTTGAGTAGTTTCAACTGTAATGAACTCTACATATCTTTCTTTTTCAATAAAGCTCGTCTTAGGTTCATAATATGTATTATTTTGAATACCATAAATTTGCAGACCAGAATATATCAAAAGAATTAATGAGCTCATATAGGCAAAACTTTTTGAAATATTATTGTTAATAATTTCCAATGACTTCATTAAAATTATTATCATTATTATTGATAATATTGACCATAAATAAGCAGCTGATTCTATTGATAATATTCTTTCTAGTAACCAAATAGATACTATCAAAAATAAAATACCAAAAAAGTAATTCACAAGCTCCAAGTATCTCCCTATTTTTGAAATTAGTTTAGTGGTAGTAGATCCCAGTAAAATTAGAGGAGTACCCATACCAATCCCTAAAGCAAAAAGAGCTAGACCACCAACGATAACATCACCTGTACTTGCAATATAAATTAGTGCCCCGATTAGAGGCGCAGTTACACAAGGACCTACGATTAAAGCGGAAAGGACTCCCATAGCTGCTACATCTCTTGAAGTACCTGATTTTTGTTTATTACTTAATTTGGTGAATAATGTTTGAATAGATTTAGGCATTTGTAGATTGAAGAATTTAAACATTGCTAAAGCAAATAAGAGAAACAGAAATGATATTGAACCTAATACATATGGATTTTGAAGGCTTGCTTGAACATTAGTGCCAGAAAGAGCAACAATTATTCCTGCTGCCGAGTAAGTTACAGACATACTTAGTACATAAATTAAGGATAAAGTTACAGATCTTTTTTGTGACACATTTCCTTGCCCAGCAATAATTCCAGTAAGTATTGGCACCATTGGTAACACGCATGGTGTAAAAGCTAGTAGTAACCCAGCTAGATAGAAAATCAGCGTATTATAAAATAAGGAATTTGATAGTAATGAATCACTCATAGCATTTTGACTATCAAACAATGATGTCTTTTTAAGACTACTTACTGGAGACTTTTTTTTTAACGATATTGTTTTAAATATTGGAGGATAGCATAATCCAGCATCCGCGCACCCTTGATACTTGATTTTGATTTTATGTGAATCATCTATACTCTCTTCAAAAAATATATCAGCTTCTGTAGAGTAGTAGTAGACATCCACGTCACCAAAAAATTCATCTTTCTTTTTCTTACCCTCCGGCATTTCAACTTTAATAATATTGTTGGATTTATCAAGTGATTTGAATTCAAACATTCCCATATATAAATAGTAACCTGGATGAATTTTCCAATTTATTCTTATCTGATTTTGTTGAACTATTTGATAGTCAAATTTAAACGCATCATCTGGAGAGAGAAATTCTGATTCATTTTTCGGCAACTCAGCAGAAACATGATTTATTCCTATCAATGGCATTATAATTAAAAACATTATTAAGCTTATTTTTTTTAATACCGATATCATATCTATAGTTTAAATATTCCTGTAATCTCTAATTTCTCTTATTATTTCAGGGGTTACCGTGTTATGCAATTACTCAATTATTTTTTGATATATTAAATATACTCCATGTATTAATGCTCATGTAAATGATAATTTTTCATTTTTGCCATATAATCATCTCATGAAGATTTCCGGATACATTCTAATTTTAATACCTTTACTAGAGCTTATAATCTTTATAGAGATTGGGTCATACATTGGAAGTTTAAATGTTATTCTTTGGATCTTTGTCACCATATTTTTTGGGATATATTTAATAAAATCTAAACTTAGAAGCATAAAGTTAAGTCTATTTAATATCAGAAGCCTTCAGGATATACACCAACAGTATACAACTGATATATATTCGATATTAGCTGGTGTATTGCTAATTGTGCCTGGGTTCCTAACTGATATAGTAGGTTTATTCTTACTATTTTCATTCTTTAGACCTATGTTTTCTAAGTATGTCAAAGCTGATAATAAAAGAGCTGATACAAATAGAAACAAGGCAAATATTATTGATGGCGACTATAGAGATGATGAGTAATTTTTTTATATCAATCCTTGAAATTTTAACCAAAGACCATATCATTAGCAGTCGAAGGGTTAGAGTGCTAACCATTAATTTAAAAAGAGGTGAACAATGAATATAAGACCATTACATGATCGTGTAATTGTGAGACGAACAGAAGAGGAAAAAACATCGCCAGGCGGTATTGTGATACCTGACAGTGCTACTGAAAAACCAGTCAAAGGTGAAATTGTTGCTGTTGGTAAGGGTAAAATACTTGAAAATGGCGACATTAGACCTCTAGATGTCAAAGAAGGGGATCAGATTCTTTTCGGAAAATACTCAGGAACAGAGATAACTATTGACGGTGAAGAGATGCTTGTTATGCGAGAAGACGATATCACTGCAATAATAACTAATTAATATTTGAGGATAAAATAAAATGACAGCAAAAGAAGTAAAATTCGGCGATGACGCAAGAAAAAGGTTAGCGAATGGTGTAAACATTCTTGCTAATGCCGTTAAAACAACATTGGGACCTAAAGGAAGAAATGTTGTACTAGACAAATCATTTGGAGCCCCAACCGTCACAAAAGATGGTGTATCTGTAGCAAAAGAAATCGAACTAAATGATAAGTTTGAGAATATGGGTGCTCAGATGGTAAAAGAGGTTGCATCACAAACTTCAGATATAGCTGGTGATGGAACAACTACTGCTACAGTGGTTGCTCAAGCTATATTAAGAGAGGGCTTAAAATGTGTAGCTGCTGGAATGAACCCTATGGATCTTAAAAGAGGAATTGACAAAGCGGTAACAGTCGCGGTTGAAGAATTACAAAAAATGTCAAAACCATGTACTGATCAAAATGCCATTGAACAAGTAGGAACAATATCTGCAAATTCTGATAAAGATATTGGATCTATTATAGCTGAAGCTATGGACAAAGTTGGTAAAGAAGGTGTAATTACTGTTGAAGAAGGTCAATCATTAGATAATGAGCTAGATGTAGTTGAAGGAATGCAATTCGATAGAGGTTATTTATCTCCATACTTTGCTACAAATCAACAAAATATGACCGCAGAACTAGATGATCCTTATGTTTTGTTGTTTGACAAAAAAATAACAAACATAAAAGATATGCTACCAGTTCTTGAGGGCGTTGCTAAAGCAAGCAAACCATTACTTATTATCGCAGAAGACGTTGAAGGTGAAGCACTGGCAACTCTTGTTGTAAATAGCATCAGAGGTGTTGTAAAAGTGGTAGCAGTGAAAGCGCCAGGATTTGGCGATAGACGTAAAGCTATGTTAGAAGATATTGCGATCTTAACTGGCGGGACTGTTATATCTGAAGAGGTTGGTCTTAGTCTTGAGAAAGCTGAATTAAAAGACTTAGGTACAGCTAAGAAAGTTACTGTAAACAAAGAAAACTCTACTATCATTGATGGTGGTGGGGACAAGACTGCAATTGAAGGTCGTGTAACTCAAATTCGTTCTCAAATTGAAGAGGCAACATCTGACTATGATAAAGAAAAGATGCAAGAACGTGTTGCTAAATTAGCTGGAGGCGTAGCTGTAATTAAAGTTGGAGCTGCGACTGAAGTTGAAATGAAAGAGAAGAAGGCAAGAGTTGAAGATGCTCTTCATGCAACTAGAGCTGCTGTTGAAGAAGGTGTTGTTGCAGGTGGAGGAGTTGCAATGTTAAGAGCTAGACAAGCTCTTGAAAAACTTGAAGGTGATAATCCTGATCAAACACAAGGGATAGCAATTGCTACTCAGGCTATGCAAGAACCTCTAAGACAGATAGTGACTAATGCAGGTCAAGAAGGTTCCGTTATTCTAGCAAAAGTTGAAGAAGGAAAAGATTCTTTTGGATATAATGCATCTACAGGAGAATTTGGTGACATGTTAGAAATGGGAATATTAGATCCTACTAAGGTTACCAGGACTGCATTACAAAATGCTGCATCTATAGCCGGGCTAATGATTACCACAGAAGCTATGGTAACTGAACTTGCTAAAGATGATGAGCCAGCAGCACCTGCTATGCCTGATATGGGCGGCATGGGCGGCATGGGCGGCATGGGCGGTATGGGTGGTATGGGAATGTAATACCCCTAAATCCATATATGAAATTTCAAAGCCTCTTTTTAGAGGCTTTGTTATTACTAAATCCATAATGTTATAATAATTTATGGATAAGCATTGGTTAAAAAAATATCCAAGTAACTTGGATGAAAATCTAGGAGACTTAGATCATGACACAATCGCAGATTTAATTGAATATTCAGCTGATAAATTTTCGAATAAAATAGCTTTCTCATCATTCAATACTAATATTAATTTTAAAATGCTAAACCTTTTGTCAAAAAGATTGGCGGCATATATGCAATTTTTAGGCATTAATAAAAAAACTAAAATAGCTATTATGTTACCTAATTTATTAACCTATCCTGTCACTTTATTTGGAGCATATTTTTGTGGGGCAACGGTTGTTAATATAAATCCTCTCTATAAATCACGAGAAATTGAACACACATTAATTGATTCACAAGCTGATTATATATTTGTTCTAGATAAATTTTTTAAAGAGCTTGAACCATGCATCAAAAAATCAAACATTAAGGGAATAGTTATTTGTAGAGTAACAGACTTACTTAATCCATTGATGAAATTAGTTATAGGTAGTGTTCTTTTTTTTAAAAAAGAAAATATTAAAATAAAAAACAAGAAAGGTATTATCTTTTTTAAAGATATTATTTCAAATAACTTTAGTTATAAAGATACTCATTCAAATCCTAGTGATATTGCTCTTTTACAATATACAGGTGGAACCACTGGAAAATCAAAAGCAGCTATTCTTACACATGAAAACCTACTTTCAAATATACAGCAAGTGCATAATTGGATTAAACCACATGTTAATCAAGGTAAAGAAATAATAATAACAGCCTTACCTTTGTATCACATATTTTCATTTACCGTTAACTGTTTAACATTTCTAAAGATTGGCGCAGAGAATGTACTTGTTGCAAATCCAAGAGATTTAAAGACATTTATCAAGATACTAGAAAAGAAAAAATTTACAGTTATAACTGCTGTAAATACCCTTTTCAATCTTCTTTTAACTAGTAGTAAGTTTAAAAAACTTAATTTTGATAATTGTAAAGTTTCAGTTGGTGGTGGCATGGCTGTACTTAGTGAGACCGCTAAAAAATGGAAAAAGGTTACAGGCACCGAAATTACGCAAGGCTATGGCTTAACAGAGACTTCACCAGTAGTTACAATCAATAGAGTAGATGAGAAGTACAATGGATTTATTGGCTTACCATTACAATCAACAAATATAAAGATTATTGATGAAAATGAAAATGAACTAGGTATTGAACAACCTGGAGAATTATGCGTTTCTGGCCCTCAAGTTATGTCTGGTTATTGGAATGATTCTTCTAATTGTTTTACATCTGATGGTTATTTCAAAACAGGAGATATTGCATTTATAAATTCTGATGGGTTTATAAAGATAGTTGATAGAAAAAAAGATATGATAATCTCTTCTGGATATAATGTCTATCCAAATGAGATTGAGGACTATTTAAGTACACACAAAGATATTATTGAAGCAGGCATTATTGGTATACCTGATAAAAATAGAGGAGAGTCAATAAAGGCATTTGTAGTAAGTAGAAATCCTAATATTAATTCATCAGATATTATCAAATTCTGTAAGTCCGGGTTAACAGAATATAAGATACCAAAGTCGGTAATTTTCATAAATGAATTGCCCAAAACAAATGTAGGTAAAATATTAAGACGTAAGCTTAGAGAGCTATAATTTATTTTTGAATAACATTAGATGATCTATGACTGGTTTTATACCTATACTTTCATTTAATGAATGATCATGGTGACTAGGCGTGTAACAATATATTCTTTGTTTGTCTTTAAGTTCAAGATGGTATAAAAAATCAGAACCATAGAAAACTTTATTAATAACTTTTGCAGATTCTGTAGAGTCATCATCATGTATAATGTCATCTGGCCTGATTAGAACATATACCTCTTCGTTTGTTTTAAAATCTTGAGTATTACCGAATATTGTTCCAAGTACAGTATCAACATGATTAGCATCTTTTATTTTGGCTTTCATAAAACTTGTAATTCCAAAAAAGTTTGCAATCTCTTTAGATGAAGGTTTGTGATAAAGATTATAAGGAGTATCATACTGTGCTATTTTTCCATCACTTAGAAAGGCAATTTTATCAGACATAGTAAAAGCTTCTTTTGGATCATGCGTTATTAATATCGCTGTTGTCTGTTCTTTTTTGAGAACTTCTTTAATATCAATCATTAAGTTGTCTTTTAATTCTTGATCTAATGCGCTGAATGGTTCATCTAAAAGAAGTATTGTTGGCTTAGGAGCCATTGCTCTAGCTATTGCCACTCTTTGTTGTTGACCTCCAGATATTTGATGTGGATATCTGTCTTTAATAGGGGCAATGTTTAACATATTTTCTAGTTCAATAGCTCTGGAGTTTTGATGTATTTCTGTGTCTTTAAATAAACCAAAACATATATTTTCCCTTACTGTCAAATGTGGGAATAGAGCTAAATCTTGAAAAATTACACCAATATTTCGTTTATCTACACTTATGAATTTATTTGCGTTGTCCACAATTCTATTATCTATTTTTATATTACCACTTGATATATTTTGATACCCAGCAATGGATCTAATCAATGATGTTTTTCCTGATGCGCTTGAACCCATTAATGATACTATCTCACCATTCTGTATGGAGAGATTTATGTCATTTAAAATCACATATTCGTCTAAAGTTATCTTTACGTTTTGTAATTCCAGTTTACTTTGATTCATTATTTATAATACCTCTAGACAATATTATAACTGGTATTAAACATATAATAATTAAAATTAAACCTGGCATGCCCATAGAAGAAAGATTCTCGGATTCTGCTAGTTCATATAAGTGAACCGGGAGTGTATTAAAATTGAAAGGCCTAAGAATCAGGGTTATTGGCAATTCTTTTACAATATCCACAAATACAAGAATCATGGCAGTATAAATTGTTGGCAGTAAAATAGGAAGATGAACTTTAAAAAGTGTTTGAAATTTATTCAAACCAAAACTAGAAGCAAGATGGTCATAGTTATTAGAGATTTTATTTAAACCAGAATCTAATGTTTTAAGAGAAATAGTAGAAAATCGAATTAAATATGCAACTATTAACAAGTAGAATGTACCTGTAAGAATAGTTTTAGGTTCAAATCCGAATATAGATGGTAATGAGTTTTCTAAAATACTTACAGGACCTATTACAGCTACTGCAAGTACAACACCAGGAATAGCATATCCAACAGATAATGTTTTTGATAGAAAATTATTAAATAGGTTTTTGTTACTTCTAATCAAATAAGCTACATTAATTGTAAAAAATAGTATTAGTATGGAGCTAATTAAAGCGATAATCGCACTGGAGTTCAACAAAGACAATATAAATATAAAATTGATTTCTTCAAAAGAATAGGAGATCCAATAGATTATTTGTAATACTGGTATTAAAAAACCTAATGCAAGTATAATACTGCAGTATGCACTCAATGAATATCTAACTTTCCTTGAGATATTTTCTATTTTTATCGGTTTAATATTATTAGTAGGGTTAGCAAATCTTTTTTTCCCTCTTGAAAGTTGTTCAAAATAAACAAGAAGAAATATTAATGTTAATAAAATTGAAGATAAAAAAAATGAGCTTGTTTCATCTCCTAGAACAAACCAAGCTCTAAAAATACCTGTGGCAAAAGTAGGGACTCCAAAATATTGAACCGTCGCATACTCGGCAAGGGTTTCCATAATGACAAAGCTTACTCCAGCAATTACGGCGGGCCTTATTATTGGAATTCCTATTTTTGTAAGTCTTTGTAATCTATTAAGTCCCATAGATTGTCCGACTTCAAAAACAGTACTACTATGATTAGAAAGAGCAGGTAGGCATAACAAGTATATATATGGGTAGAGACTTATACTTAATATAAGTATAGCGCCATAAATATTTCTTATATCATATAAATCATAAACTGATGCACCGCTATTAAAATATAGCTCAAAAAAGTTGAATAATATTCCAGACGTCTCATTTATTCCCGCATATATATATGCATTTACGTAGGCAGGGATGGCCATAGGTAAAATTAATAACCAACGAAATAAGTTTACACCTGGAAAATTATACATTGAAATTATCCATGCTAGTGAAGTCCCTAATATTATGGTAATAAATGCTACTGCTACGACTATTATTAAAGAATTTACAATGTAATCATGTAAAAGATAGTTTTGGATATGAATCCA
>Ga0255765_1005758_pt1 | contig 11578 bp, 9 predicted proteins | sample 041ome_8_FD_179965 | JGI IMG/M metagenome (GOLD analysis project Ga0255765, IMG submission 179965) | Coastal salt marsh microbial communities from the Groves Creek Marsh, Skidaway Island, Georgia - 041407BS metaG (version 2) | ecosystem: Environmental > Aquatic > Marine > Intertidal zone > Salt...
TGCCGCAACAACTAATGCATCATCTTTTGCATTTAAAAATGCCTCCGAAATATTATACTTTCGTGCTATTTGAGTTAATGTCATAATTTTTCTTTTAAAATATAGTTTGATACCAAATATACGAAAAAATTTCCACTATACCAAATCTTTTCTAAAAAATTTTCCTAAAAGATTATCGTTGAGTGAATTCTCATCGGCAAGGACATTATATTTCATCTGCCAATAGAGTTCGTAATATGTAAGTGATTTTGCTGAATAGCAGAACTGAAGGATTTTCTTTTTGAATGCGGTTACATCAGCCGATGCCTCTTCCTTAATCCATTGATTAGAGGACATGTAAGATTTCCAGTCCGATTCTTTGATGATTTTTCGTTTTCTCTTCATTCCTTTTAGTGGTGGAAGAGTTCGTTTAGCCCAAAGATTCTTTTTACCAATATAATACTTTCCAGTGGGGATGTGTTCAATCATATAAATGAATCCCACTGCGTTTTCAGGAACTTCCTCATCTTTGATGTGGTTTCCCTCCCATAACCATTGAATCATAAATTCTTATTTAAGTGTATCGGAGTATGGCTTATTATTTAATTTACCACCTCTTGCTTTAGTCAATGCCTTTTCATCCTTCGAAAGGTCTAATCCACCATCTGCTTCAATCAAAGTTTTATCACCACCTTTGGTGTTTGCTTTTGCAGTTGATGGTGCATTTTTTGCTAATCTTTCTTCTAAAGTCATAATTTTTTCTCCTTTATATACTATAAATATATCCTTATGTATCCAAACGAACAATAAAGTTCAATGGGTAATCCGGTAATGATTTGATTGGTTTTGGTAATTTTGCAACCGCAACCATATTCAACTCATCATCATATAAACCGATTGTTGTAATGAATGGTGCTAAGTAAGAACCAGTTTGGTCTACTGATGATGAATATTCATAATCAGCAAATCCACCAAATACCAATGGGTCTACATTAGATTGAATACTATGTAATTTAATTTTATTTGTCCCATCATATGCCGTTGGATTCTGAGATACATTAAATTCATTTTCGTTTACTGATAGGAATATCTCATTCTCATAAATAGTCATTGTAGAACGATATGATAAATCAAATGAGTTTAAGGTAGAATCATCGGTAACACCATCGGTTACTACAATTAAACCTCTATCATAAAAAATATTTCCCTTATGTGTTCCAGTATTTGAATCCACTAAATTAGAATTACCATCATCAGTTGCATCAATGATACCATAAGATAAACTTACTGAATTTGGTTTAACACCTTCACCATACCATAATTGAGGAATTGATATTACACCAATCGTATTACCAATTACTCTTTCATCCGTAGATGCATATGATTCTCTTCTACCAACTTCTGTTAAAATAGATGCAGTTGCTGGATTTAAATAGAATTGTGCTTTGATAGAATCATACAAAGTTCTTTTGGAAATACCATTAGAGTTTGTATCATCGGTTTCCGCATCATACAAATCCGTCTGAAGTGTTCCATACAATGGAGTAATATCAGTCTCATCCAAAGTCCACTCTTTGTAAACTTTGAAAGGTCTAACTACCACATCTGATTTTGGAATTTCTTTAATCATCTAATGAATATACTTTTGTATAAATATCTTACAAACAAAAAACCCCCCAATAAGGGGGGTTTAGTTAAAATTTAAATTTTATTAGAATGAAAGTTTAACTTTGATTAACACTTCTTTATCGAATGATTTTTCAATAGGTTGAGATGTTTTAGCTACTGCGATTAATTCGTTTGAATCGTTTAAAAGTCCAACGGTTGTGATGTAAGTTCTTGGGTCAGTTTCAAAAGTTGATTCTGCAAATGTTCCAGTTGAAGTTACATAGGTTGGGTTGTTTGAATAGTTAAATTCTCTGTTAGTTGCTCTTACGAAGAAATGTTGAGTTGAAATATTTTCAGTTCTTCTCGCTTGGAAATCAGCACCATTGGAAATTGCTTGGAATAATCTCTTATGGTTTTGGTAATCAGCATCTACTGATTCATCACCTGCTAATGATACAGCAGCACCACTCCAAGGTTTAACAGTTCCAATTGTGTCAGCGATTGCTGATGGGTTAAGAACAAGAATACCTCTATCTGGGTAGAATAAGCCATATCCTTCATCAGTAGATGATGTAGTTGTATTTACAGTTGCTTCGTTTTCAGTTCCTAAGTTAAGTGAACCAGAAACTACTTTGAATACTCTACCTGCTTTACCTAAAGTATCACCGAATTTCTTACCAGAATCATCGATGAAGGTAAATACACCATTAGAACCAGAAAGTTGTAATGACCAGTTTCCAGCATCCATCTTCTCTCTATATCTAGCTCTATTTACATTGATAGCGTATATTGAGTTGGAATCAACTGCAACACCACTACCATTTTCAAATGAGAACTTATCATCGGTTGGGTCTAATAGGATTGATTTATATTGTGCGTAAGTTGCTTTAGTTGCAAGTAATGCGTTATCATCGTTTTCCAATGAAACAGAACCACTACCATTCACATGCCCATATGCCACACCAAATTGAACTTCCGCAGAAGAATCAGATGCTGGGTTAGTGCTATATGCGTTGTAGTAGTAATCACCACTTGATGCTACTTGAGTAGATGAAGTATATACTGCTGTAAGTGAACCCACATCACCAGTCCACAATCCAGTTGTTACTACTTCTACTTTTGAGTTTACTTTATCAAATGTTCCAAATGGTTTGTAAACACCAGTTGCAATACCTACACCAGATTGTAATTGTTGTCCAGCTGGTAGGGCTGCGTTCAAAAGGGTTACCACATCATTGCTGTCGATTGTTCCTCCAGCTGCTAATGCTTGTAATTGTGCGGTAATATTTGGGTCGTTAATAATTGCCATATCTTAATTCCTTTATGCTCTATAAGTTACAGTTACAGGAATGGTTTGTGAACCACCCGTTTCGTTACCATAGACGGTGATAGTAGTTGATACATTTGAAGTTAACGCCGGATTAGGAGAGAATGTGAATCCTAAACCACTTACCACCTGTGCGGTAGTTGTGATTTCTTCTCCTAAGAAAACAGGAACTGAACCTACTGCGGTTGCTCCTTGCGTTACTGCCAATGTTCCAGCTCTTTGGTCCGCCAATACAACAGTGTATCCTGCGTTAGTATTTCCAGCAGGTGAAGTTGTTGGAGAAAGAGAAACTTGTCCCTCATCCTGATAAACTCCAATTGATGGAATACCCAATGCTACGATTGGAATTTGTGTTGTACCTTTCGGTAGTGTAACTAACTTGTATCTTAATACTTGTGTTTCGTCTGGTGATGCTTCCATAATTGGAATCGCCTTAATTGCTGAATCATAATAAGCACTTCCCTTTGGATGTGCTGGTTCATACAATGTGTAGTCAATCTCATCATCACCCAAAGCAAATTTGGTGATTCCGAGTTGTTGACCCGATGCCAATTTCTGTCTACCTTTTTTCGTAAGGATTGCATCGACCGTAATTGATGTGTTGTCTAAATATCCCATAGTTTTTTATTACCCCTTTTGATATACTATAAATATAACTTTTTTTAAATTTAATTATTTCGATTATCAATCAACTTCCAAAATTGGTTCTCCACTACCTCTACCAGTATTTGCAACCCTAAGAATATTAGGATTGGTAGTAAATGTTTCGACTGGTTCTAACCCATCTGGTGTTGTTGTTGCTGTTTGTTGTGAACCTACAAAGAAAGAATAAATCAATCCTTGTGGTAAATTATTTTTATATCGATAGTGTGTTGGGAAATATCCATTTAATGGTGTTACCTCAACTATATTATTACCCACAGTTGGTATAGATGTTCCCACCGGCACTTTTGATACTTTATACTTATAATTAGTTACTTCTTGAATTTCGTATTTAACTTGTTCATTATTTGTTGTTGCTGGCCATCCTTCTGTCTGAACTTGAACCTTTTCAATGAATTGTTCTTTCACCAAATAGATTTGTTGTCTTGATGATGTAAGGTTTCCAAAAATATCTAATGTTGTAACAGAACCAGTTGCTAAAGTTGGTGTGTATAATCCAAATCCTGCGTTATCCAATGAATCTCTTTCCATTCCAATTTGTGTAGAAGAGAATGCATCAACAGTTGCTTCTAACTTTTCACCATTTGGAACTTCAATTTCAGATTCATAGGTTGGATAACTACCAATCAAAGTTGTATCTTCACTTGTATCGATTTCAGATTGATATGATGGAACATCAGATGTTAAATTGATATCATCATCTGCCACAACATTAGCATCATAGTTATCGTATTGATATGATAAGACTGTATTTGATTCAGCATCAACCAATGCTAAGAACTGATTATTATCACCAGTCAATACAACATTATCATCAACCCCAATAGATGAATCATAATCACCTCTAACAGATGATGGTTTTGTCCACTTAGTTTTACTTCTTTCTAAGTAGTGTGGTTCAATCAATAATCCCTTAGATACTTTTGCTCTAGCAGGAATTAGTTGTTCTAATACTTCGAATAATGATTTATCAATATATCTTACCAACCTAATGTATTCGTAGATATCTCTATTCAATCTTTGGAAGTAGTAATCTCTAACCACTTTTAACTCAGAATAGTTATCTCTATATTCATCCGCAGGAGTTCCGATGTAATTATCGATATTGAAATTACCAAATGATTTGATAATATCCATATTCAACTCTTTAATTGGTGAGAAGAATAATCCTAAACGAGATGAATCGATTGGTGCTCTATCTAATGATTTCTGAGTTGCTCTTACCTTATGTGATAAATCAGTAACTAATGTTTGAGTTTCAAATCTGATTTTATCCGATTGATTAAATCCTAAAGATGGAACTTTTGCAGTTACAGTTCTATCATAAGTTGTGTATTGGTATGGGAATGAACTTGCGGATGGGAATTCAACACATCCACCATATTCCATATTATATTCCGAACTATATGCAACATTCTTTAATCCGTTATCTGCTGTTCTATCTTTTGGATATTCAAAATCAAATCTTACCCACAAATCTTCAGTTGAAGATGTGTATGTGTTTCCATTTGTTGAATCCGGTAATAAAGTATGAGTTTCGATAACCCCATCCTCCAATGGTTGTTTCCATAAACGGAATTCATCCATTGAACCAGATGTGTTATAACCAACATAAATATAACTTCCACTATCCCAAGAAGTATCACCCATAATAGTTAATACTTCAGAACTTAACTCAGTTCTTAATCTTCCATTGTATGCTTCTTTGGCTATAATTTGGAAAGATGAAGTTGAATTTGTTAAAGTTCTATTTAAAACAATTTGAGTATATTCATCGTTGAATATATTAAACTCAGCAGTTGATGCCGAATGAATTGTTCCACTCCAACTTTCAGATACATAGAAATCTATCTTACCAAATGTTCCAGTTGTTTGAGTTACTTCTAATTTAAATAATTCATTTGTATCATCCAATACTTTCACAATACCATTGTTAGTTGGGTATTGTAAGTTCAATCTCATTTCAATTGAATTTGGATAAGTTCCATCAACCTCACTCCAAGATGCAGTTATGTATTCATTATTTTGAGTGAAATTAATAGCAGCAGTTCTATCATCAAATGTGAATAACTGAGTTCCACCATCGGTTGGGTCGGTTGGTCCACCAAACTCCATAATTGTAAGAAGTGATTGTGGAATACCATAACAAGCCATTACTGCTTTTAATGAACGAGAGGTTCCTTTATGTTTTAGTAAGTAAGGTAAGTTATTAAGGATTCTTCTCCAAACTTCTTCGTTTGCTGATTTGAGTGATTGTTGGTATTTCTGAGTTCCATCTTTGTATTGTCCTAAAGCATACTCCCATAGGTATTGAGAATCATAAGCTTTCTTACCATCCCAACCCAATGATTCCAACATATTATAAACCAAATCATTTGCAAAACCAGTTGTGGAATGTTGATTTAGTTTTTTAATTTTTGTTAATGCATTTATGTAAACCCATATTGTATCAAAGTGTTGACCCAACATATCCATAAACAACATAAAATCTTGGTTCTGATAATCCTCTTTGATAAATTCAGGTAGATTGTTGTTTAAATAGTTTACATTATTTCTATCGTAAGTTGCTGCTTCATTTACAGCAGCGTTATACCAAGCAATTGATTCAGATTCAGTTGTTGCTCTAATTAAATCACCATTTTTAGGATATGCCAAATCATTGGTAGATGTATATAGATACATTTCGAATCCATCAAATGTTCCAATTAAATTGTTAATCTTATCAATTAAATTATTCGCTTGAATTTGAGATATTGCATTAACTGCAACTGATTCAAATTCTAATATAACATCACTTTCGGTTACTAATACAAATCCATCTTCAGATGTAATGTATCTTAATTGAATATTTGATGTTGTTACAGAATTATATTGTGATTGATATGATTCTAATAATTGAATCTTATACCAAAAGTTTTTAATTCGTTCTTCGGATGAACCAAAATGAACATACTCATCAAATGAATATGTAGAACCAGAAACATATTGAATATTAAGTTTTTCAGTATCAATTCCAGTCTTTGAAATATATGATTGTAATAATGAGGTAGATGTAGTAGAACCACTAGCAATCAACTCATCATATACTTGATATCCAATTCCGTTATCAATTTCTAATGAAAAGTTAGCTCCCTTTAGTGGTGGACAATAATCAACACCATCACCAACAATTGTTATTGTTTCAACGATTGGTTCAGTTTGTAATTTTGTAATCCAAACTTTTTGATTTGGTTGAACTGATGTTGGTAGTGGTTCGTATAGTTTTAAGATTAACGATGAGTTATCCGAACCATCATCTGCCTTTTCATCTAATCCTAACCAAGTTGTTATAATCTTATTATCACCATTACCTAAATGTAATAAGTGAGTTAGATATTTTGAATCATCAAATTCTATATTTCCAAATTGAGAAACAAATCCTTCTACAATTCTGTTAATAGCAACAGAACGAGGAATATCCAAATCACCTTTATCAAATATAATTGGAATTTGTTCAACAGGCCCTTCAATTGATTTTTTACCAGAATCGTTTACTGGAATCAATCTTAGTGGGATGTTTACTTTATCCCCATCGTCTTGAGTTTCCAATCCATACTTTTCAAGTAAATCTTTTACATTGAATTTCTGAGTTCCCTTTGGTGATACTCTTATAAAATCCGTTGATTTTCCAATATAAATTTTTACATAAGTTGCATCAACTGAATTCCAACCAATATCAAATGTTACATCGTATCCTACAAAATCCGCTCCTTTTACAATCTTAGGATATCGTATTTCTCGTATATCAGGAATATTAGTATAAGCATCATCAACTACATTGATTACAAAATCAATCGCAAATGATGAAATGTTTATAGTTTCAACATCAACCTCACCATCTAATAATTTTTCGATTACTGGTTTTGGTTTTGGTCTATCGGATAATGATAATTGTGGAGTATTTGATTTTAATCCTAAACTATTTTTTTGAGTAGTTGGATAATTTACTTTGTTTAAAGGTAATGTTATTGTTGATGGGTTTGTATTTGAAGCAGGCGTATTACTACCCAAATTGGTATTACCACCAGTGTTATTTCCTCCACCAGCTCCACCCATTCCATATGGTAATTTATCGTCTGCCATTTTACTTTATTGCTTCTCTAGGTTTAGGTGTGTTTACGAATGATGTATTTCTAACATCACCACTATTATCTAATATCAATACGCTTTTTACTCCACTACCACCACCACTACTATATTCAAGTGGTTGTGAGTATGGGTTTATTTGAACTTTTGGGGTTGGTGCCACCACCACCTCTTCGCTAACTTCAAATTTAGGTTGAACTTCTTTTGGAGTTATAATTGGTGCTGGTTTTGGTGGTCTAACTTGATTCTCATAATCTTTTAAAGAAAATGGATACATCTTTACTCCATACTTACCAATGTTCTTAAATACATTGTGAGGGATTGTAATACCAGCAATATCTCCGGCATCCAATTCATCAAATTCCAATATATCATCACCAACGATTACCGTTACGGCTTTAACTGCTGCGTTTTTTTCAAATGCAATTGGAACACCTAATTTAGAATTTATGTTATAAGTTCTAACATCAGATTTTAACAATTTTATCTGAGGGTTTAATCCAACTTCAGCTTGTCTAACTTCTTCAGTAACAATACTGATTTGATATGGATTATTTAATGTTATTGTTGTTTGTAAACTTTCCGAATCTTTCGCAGTTAAAACTTCAGTTGTGGATTCGTTAGAAACACTTATTTGAGTTATTCTAAATTTAGTTGAATCTGATGATGAAATTTTATAAGTGGTTCCCCTTACATCAGAATAAAGATTTGAACCAATTGTTGGGAAAAACTCAGCGGATTTAATTCCATTTTTTAAAATACTAACAGGTGCACCCACACCACTTACACTAACAGATAATCTGTATTCTTCCGTTTCGGTAGGAATGATTGATGCCTTATTTAACTTAAAATTTAAAGTTGAAATTTGCTGATTTAAAATTGATGTGGTTTGTAATGAATCTCCAACATAATAATTTAAAACAACATTCTTAGTTGATAATCCAAAAGTTTGGTTTAAGAGTGTATTTTTAATTATAGTTGAATTTGTAGATTCAAAATCAATTTCATAATACTCATTACTAGCATAACCACTCTTATTTATTTTTATAACAACAGGTCCGTTAAGTAAAGTTTGTTTACTAACTCTAATAGATTTTGTGTTATATAAAGTTTCATTATTTACAATAGCATCAAAGTTTTTCTCATTAGATGTTAATGAAAAAATGTATGTATCATATGATGTTTGATTGGGTTGAGATGATGACACAGACCCGCCACCACCGCCACCACCATTGGTGATACCCGATGAATCAATTTGTAATATAGCTTCTGGTCTTATCATTCTCTATAAATATTGATTTACAATAAACTACTCATTTGTCTTGAACTACCACCAACCACTTTATCAGTAATTACTTTTTGTTTATTTGTTGATTTCAAAATGTTTGGTGATTTAAAAGTAGGAACTACCATTGTTGGCGGAACTTCCTCCATTATAGTTTTTTCCAATTCAATTTGTTTAGTAGGTTGAGTTTTCTTTTTGGTTACTTCAACAACAGCATCTTTTGCATTTATTTTCACATCAGATTCTCTTCTTTCCAATACCTTACCTACTTTATCAATACTTTCATCAAAAATAGTATCTACTTCGGTTTGTGATTGTATTTTTCTATTTGGTAAATATAAATCAACACATTGAACTAATATCCTTTCTGCGATTTTAAATACATCTTCTTTATTTAATTTAAGAGATGGATTGATTGGTTTTGGGTTTCCATAATTTGCATCACCAATAGTAGAATTTCTATTTGAAAATTCATACTTCATAGCTTCTACAAATTTGTTATATATTTTCGTTGTCATTAAATCAAACCCAGCAATACCAAATTCACCTACTAACTTATTATACCATTGTTCTGAATATATTTTCTTTATGAATGAATCTATTTCAGATGGATTTATACTTTCTATAAATTTAGCAACATAAACAATTGTATCATCTCTAAAATCGTTACCACTAACCATTACACCAAATCTTTGTAATAAATCGGTTTTTTTAGATACATCGTTTTTCAATGGTAACAATTTCACCTCAGTTCTTGATGGTGATATTTCTTTAATCCAAAGTTTTTCATTCGGTGATTCAAATCCAACTCTTTTATTTAGTAATGTGATTTGAGTTTTAAAAATACCATTGTTGTATCCTGCCTCTCTTATCAATCGTTCAACATCAATAAAATATTCCGATGGGAATTGGAACGCTTGTAAATAAGTTCCTTCAGGTAATAAAATATAATCTTTAATATTCTGAGATGATAATGTAATGTATCTAGCTAATTCTCCAAAATCACCTTGAGGTAATTGGTTATCGTTTGCATCATACAAAATAAATTCAATCATATCCGAATCAGAAAACCCAAAGAAAGATTGAATAGTTCCCTGTTCGAAAATCTCTCTATCTTTGGCACTAATTCGGTATGCCTTATTATCTACTATTTCTTTAAATGATTTTATAGCCATAATAATTTAAATTTATCTACCACCTTGTTTAATTTGAGTTGCTGCAGCGCTTGTGTCTTGACCAACATCTACTTTAACCATATATTTAGGAGACCATGTATCTTTTCTCTTAACTTCTTTAAAGTAAGTAACCGGTAGTGTTAATGTATCACCAGATGTTGTATTGATAATAAGGTTTTTCTTATGTTCAAAATTTCTCTTACTTTGTCCACCAACAGAAATAGCCTTCCACTCAAATGTAACAGCAGTTAATCCAGCAGTTCCTTGGTTTCTAGCAGGAACTTTAAACGGAGCAGGAACTTTCAACCACGATGGTGCACCTGATATTGTAAATGTTTGTTCAGTATCGGAGAAGTTATAGAATACAACACGAGGTCCGTTAAGCATATTGAACTTATTATCGTTATAGGTTTCAATATACATACCAAATTTAGTTTCGTTACTAACTAAGTTTGGAGATATCTTCCAACCGGCGTTTTCAGTTTGTTCGTAGAATCCGTTTAATCCTTCTAATGCAGTTTGTGCAGCATTTACCTTTTCCTGCTCAATTGTTAATTGTTTTTGAACTCTGAATGATTCTTGTAATGCCTCTACTCTAGCAGTTAGTGATACTCGTTCAATTGCTTCATTGATTGAGTTTTGAATAGCGTTTTGTAAATCTATTGTTGTGGTTGCTATTTGTTTATTTGCTGTAATAGCTTGCCCATCTGCAATGTTTGCTTTTAATCTTTGATTATCTACTTCAATTTTTAAACTTTCACTTACAATTTCTAATTGAGAAATTTTAGAAGTTAAAGTGCCAACTTCAACATTTAATCTCTGAACTTCCAATGTTAAATCTTCAACAGATTGAGTTACTACATTATATACCGAACGAAGAACCATATCGGGCAACTGAGGTGCCTCTTGTGGTAATAATTCGAATATAGTAGTATCTAATGATTTTTTTAGTTCGGATGTATTATAGTTTGGTCTTATTAACTTTCCACCAATAATACCATCTGTCAAATCAGATTCTTCGAATAAACGCACACCGGCTTCATTCTTTTGCTTTAATGCAGAAGAACCACTAACTAAAATTTTCCCAACTTGGGTTTCATTTTTTAATCCGGTGTTTTTCATATTTACGATACTACACTAAATGTATAATCTTCATCGAAGAATTGAGGAGCCCCATCAATTACAACTTTAAATTCAATTTTATATACTCTGTCCACTTCCCAATTAGTCAAATTCAAATTGAAATAATTCCCATCAGAATCACAACTTAATTTTGTGTATTCTGAGTATGGAACAATTACATCATTGCTGTGATAATCTAAAATTTGATAATATGAAGTTGTTGGTAAGAATTTACTAATACCATATTGAGCGGTTGCTGAGAATGTTTTGATTGGATATAAATCTCTACCAACT
>Ga0255765_1005776_pt1 | contig 11550 bp, 8 predicted proteins | sample 041ome_8_FD_179965 | JGI IMG/M metagenome (GOLD analysis project Ga0255765, IMG submission 179965) | Coastal salt marsh microbial communities from the Groves Creek Marsh, Skidaway Island, Georgia - 041407BS metaG (version 2) | ecosystem: Environmental > Aquatic > Marine > Intertidal zone > Salt...
AGGTTACAAGGGTTCTGGTATCAACATATCAAGCTGTTTCTGGTGCAGGAAAACCAGCAATGGATGAGCTTTTTAACCAAACAAAAGGAATTTTTGTTCATGATCAGGCTACTCCAGAACAATTCACCAAAAAAATTGCTTTTAATGTAATTCCTCATATTGATGTTTTTATGGATGACGGTTTTACAAAAGAAGAATGGAAAATGAGGGTAGAAACAAAAAAAATTCTAGATCCAAATATTGAATTAGTTGCTCATTGTGTAAGAGTGCCTGTTTTCATTGGGCATAGTGAGTCTGTTTTTTTTGAGTGCAAAAAAGATATTGATGAAAAAAAAGTTAGAAGTGTTTTAAGAGATGCTGATGGTGTTACCGTTATAGACCACAGAGCAGATGAGGGCTACGTAACTCCAGACGAGGTTGCTGGCGAAGATGATGTATACATAAGTAGAATTAGAAAAGATCCTTCAGTCAAGAATGGTATGGTTTTTTGGTGTGTTGCAGATAATCTACGTAAAGGGGCAGCCCTTAATACTGTTCAAATTGCTGAGCTCATTGCTAGTAAAAAACTTAAAGGAAGTAAGCTTTAATGTTTTACAATACAAACTTTGTATTTAACAGTTAATGGAATTTATTTGGATTTTATCTGCGATATTTGCTGCGGCTTGTCAGACAGCTAGGTCCGCTTTTCAAAAAAATATGATACCAAAATTAGGTGACTATGGCGCTGCCTATATAAGATTCTGCTATGCATTACCCTTTACTTCGCTTATATGGTTTGTTTGGATAAATATACCTGGAAACACAATTCCAACTTTATCATCTTATTCTGTAATGCTCTGCTTTTTGGGCTCAATTTTCCAGGTTCTTTTTACTTATGTTTTAATGAAAGTTTTTTCTCATAAAAGTTTTGCTGCTGGGATTGCTTTTTCTAAAACTGAGGTAATATTAATAGCTTTTCTCGAAACAATAATATTGAGTGTAAATTTTTCATTGCCAATAACAATTGGGATTGTTCTTGGTGTTATATCAGTTTTATTACTTTCATATGCAAAGAAAGCCAAAAGTTTTTATGAAACTATAACACTCTTATTAAAATCAATTTCTTCTCTTGGCACTTTAATAGGTTTACTATCTGGTCTCCTACTAGCTGCATCTGTTGTGGCGTTTAGAATGTCTATAATTTCTGTGGAGGCCCCTCTATTAGACAAATCACTTTTTATTTCTGTTATTGCTATTATTTTCCAGACAGTAATTGTAGGTTTATATTTATTCTTTTTTAAAAAGAATGATTTTTTAGCAGTATTTAAATATTGGAAGCCAAGTTTGCCAGCTGGTATATGTGGGACAGGAGCTACTTTTGGATGGTTTGTTGCTTTTGGCCTTGCTACAGCCGCAGAGGTAAGGGCTGTTGGCCAAACTGAATTGATTTTTTCGATTTTAATATCAATGATTATCTTTAAAGAAAAAATTAAAAAAACAGAATTAATTGGTATTATTCTTCTAGGAATATCGATTTTAATTATTATTTATCAATAATAAGTTTATTTTATAATTTATAATTGAAATTTCTATATTAATAGTCCATTTATTATTAAATTGTTAAAAATGAGACCAAAATGAGTAGACAAAGACCGCTATCACCACACCTTCAGATTTATAAGCCTCAGTTAACGTCTATACTTTCAATTCTGCATAGAGCCACCGGTGTTGCTTTGTCTATAGGAAGTATAATTTTAGTTTCTTGGGTTATTGCATTGACATTGGGAGAAGCAACCTATTTATCATACCTAAAAATAATTAATAATTGGTTTGGTAAGCTTATTCTTTTTGGATTTACCTTTGGTTTATTTTATCATTTTAGCAATGGTATTAGGCACCTTTTTTGGGATGCTGGTTATGGTTATGATTTAAAACAAGCTTATATGTCTGGTACCTTAGTAATAATTGCCTCTTTAACACTGACAATTATTACGTGGTTGCTAGTTTTTTTTATATGAGCTTGTAAGTATATGGATAAAAAAGTTGCACAATATAGCTATACTAAGGTTGAAAATATGAGTTCTGTTAAATCTCCCGGTGTAGGCCACTGGAAACTTCAAAGAATATCAGCTATAGGTATGATACCTCTTCTATTATGGTTTATCCCTTCTCTACTTTTTTCTCTATTAGGGAGCTATGAAGAAGCTATAGCTTGGTTCCAAAGTCCATTTAATACCACTGGTTTATTTTTACTTTTTATAACTTTATTTTTTCATGCTTCACTAGGTTTGCAGGTAGTAATCGAAGACTATGTTCATAATGAGGGGTTGAAAATAGCATCTATAATACTTATAAAATTATTATCCATACTTTTAGGCGTTTTATCGTTGTTGTGTGTCCTAAAAATTTACTTATCTTAGAGAAAGAAATCTTATGTCTGAATATGAAATTATTGATCATGAACACGATGTGGTTGTTGTTGGCGCTGGTGGAGCTGGTCTAAGAGCAACACTTGGTATGGTATCAGGTGGTCTCAAAACAGCTTGTATCACTAAAGTTTTTCCAACTAGAAGTCATACAGTTGCGGCTCAGGGTGGTATTGGTGCAGCTCTAAATAATATGGGTGAAAATGATAGTTGGCAGTTTCATATGTATGATACCATTAAAGGTTCTGATTGGCTAGGTGATCAAGACGCTATAGAATACATGTGTAAAGAAGCTATTCCATCAGTAACTGAATTAGAAAATTTTGGTGTTCCTTTTTCTAGAACTGAAGATGGTGAAGTATATCAACGCCCTTTTGGAGGTCATACTCTAGACTATGGGAAGAAAATGGCCAGAAGAGCATGTGCCGCCGCTGATAGAACAGGGCACGCAATTTTACACACTCTTTATCAACAATGTTTAAAGCACAAAGCAGAGTTTTTTGTTGAATACATCGCACTTGATTTACTAATGGATGATAATGGAGCCTGTGTTGGGGTTCTGGCATTATGTATGGATGACGGAAAAATTCATAGGTTTAGAGGTCACCAAACTGTTCTAGCCACAGGTGGGTATGGCAGGGTTTATTTTTCTTGTACGTCTGCTCACACCTGTACAGGTGATGGAAATGCCATGGTACTGCGAGCTGGGTTGCCACTCCAAGACATGGAATTTGTACAATTTCATCCAACCGGAGTATATGGCGCTGGAGTTTTAATTACTGAAGGCTCAAGAGGCGAAGGTGGTTATTTAACAAATTCCGAAGGTGAAAGATTTATGGAGAGATATGCTCCTACGGCTAAAGACTTAGCTAGTAGAGATGTTGTGTCTAGATCCATGACTATTGAGATAAATGAAGGTAGAGGAGTTGGTCCTAATAAAGATCACATTTTTATGCATCTTGAGCATATAGATCCAGCTACTCTTCATATGAGATTACCTGGTATCAGTGAAACAGCAAAAATATTTTGTGGTGTTGATGTAACTAAAGAACCAATCCCAGTTTTACCAACTGTACACTATAATATGGGTGGCATTCCTACAAATTATCATGGTGAGGTTGTTACGCGAAGAGGCAATGACCAAAATGCAGTTGTTTCTGGTTTGATGGCAATTGGTGAAGCTGCTTGTGTTTCTGTTCATGGAGCAAATAGGTTGGGAACAAACTCGTTATTAGATATAGTTGTTTTTGGAAGAGCAGCAGCACAAAGAGCTTTGAAAATAGTTGAAAAAGGTAGTTCACATGCCCCTTTGCCTAAGAGTGTCACAGATAAAATTTTGGCTAGGCTAGATAAAATGAGGTATGCCAAGGGTGATGTTTCAGTGGGTGAAATTAGAAATTCCATGCAAAATGCTATGCAGAAACATGCTGCTGTTTTTAGATCTAATTCATCTATGAGTGAGGGTGTTAAAAAGGTTGACACAATTGCAACTAGCCTTGACGGGATAGGCATTAAGGATAGATCTATGATTTTTAATACTGACTTGGTAGAAGCATTAGAATTAGAAAACTTAATGCAACAAGCAATAGTTACAATTAAATCTGCTGAACAAAGAAAAGAATCTAGAGGGGCACACTCTCACGAGGATTTCCCAGAAAGAGATGACAAAAATTGGATGAAGCATACTATTATGTGGTTAAACGATAAAATGAAAACTAAACTTGACTATAGAGATGTTCATCTTAACACATTAACAAATGAGGTGGCATCTGTACCACCTGCTGCAAGAGTATATTAGTTTAAAGGAGATATTTGTGGCTGAATTTGCCCTTCCAAAACATTCTAAAATAGTTAAAGGAATAGATTATCCTTTAGAAACTGATTCAAAAAACACAAGAAAAGTTAATGTTTACAGATGGTCTCCAGATGATGATCAAAACCCTAGAATTGATAGTTATACCATAGACCTGGATAAATGTGGTCCAATGGTGTTAGATGCGTTAATAAAAATTAAACAAGAGATAGATTCGAGTTTAACTTTTAGACGTTCATGTAGGGAAGGAATTTGTGGATCCTGTTCCATGAATATAGATGGAACAAATACTTTAGCTTGTTTAAAGTCTATTGATGATATTGAAGGCGAAATAAACATTTATCCTCTTCCTCATATGGAAGTAGTAAAAGATTTAGTGCCTGATCTATCAAAAGCATATGAACAATTGACATCAATTAAGCCATGGTTGCAAACAAATACAAAACCAGAAGAAGGCAAATCTAGAAAACAATCACCAAGTGAAAGAGAAAAAATTGATGGCTTATGGGAATGTGTTTTATGTTTTTCATGTTCAACTTCATGCCCCTCTTATTGGTGGAATGGTGACAAATACTTAGGGCCAGCCGTCTTGCTACAGGCGTACAGATGGATAGCTGATAGTAGAGACGAAAACACAAATGAAAGACTGGATGACCTGGAAGATTCTTTCAAATTATATAGATGCCATACAATAATGAATTGTACTAAAACTTGTCCTAAGGGATTAAATCCCGCTAAGGCAATTGGAGAAATTAAGAAATTACAACTCGAACGAAAATAATCTCTTATTTTTCTTTCCCATGTCAGATAATCTGAAAACAGTTAAAAATAAAAGTTTAGAATCAATAGCAAAGACCAAATCCATAAATTTTGATGATGGTCAACTGTTTGTATCTAAATATTTTGATAGTCTTTTAACTAAAATTAATACGCCAAGTTATAACAAAATTATTTTTAAGATATTTTCTAATAAAAATTTAAAAAATATCAAAGGTCTATATCTTCATGGAGGTGTAGGAAGGGGAAAGTCCATGATGATGGATCTGTTTTTCCAACAAATCAATATGAAAGATAAAAAAAGACTTCATTTTCATGATTTTATGAAGGAAGTTCATCAAAGAATACTTTTAAAGAGCCAAGTTGAAAAGCATAAAGATAGTGTTTTATTGGTAGCAAAAGATCTAGCCAAATCTGCCAAAGTTCTTTGTTTTGATGAAATGGAAGTAAAGGATATTGCTGATGCCATGATTTTATCTAGGTTGTTTGATGTAATGTTTAAGGAAGGGACTATTCTTATTACCACTTCTAATCAACCTCCAGAAGGTCTTTATAAAAATGGATTACACAGGGATAGGATCTTACCGTTTATTGAAAACTTAAAGTTAAAAACAGATATTGTTCATATTCCTGATGGAAACGATTGGAGGAAGAGATCTCTTAGCGGGAATAAAATGTGGCTGTATCCGCTTACTAAGGTTAATCATGAAAAAATAAATAAAATCTTCGAAAATTTGAGTGTTGGTTTTGAAATAAGGTCAGAAACGATCGAAGTTTCTGGAAGAAAATTATTTATCCCAGAAGTTGCTGCAAGTATAGCTAGAATTGACTTTGATGATTTGTGTAACAAGCCGTTAGCTGCCTCTGATTATATAGAATTAGCATTGAGATATAAAGGTATTATTTTAGATAATATACCTATTTTAAATGACACATTAAGAAATGAAACTCGAAGATTTATTTGGTTAATTGACGCTTTATATGACAAAAATTGTTTTTTAATAGCAAGTGCTGAAAAAAATTTTAGAGAGGTTTATCAAGGTGAAGAGTGGGAGTTTGAATTTCAAAGAACCATTTCTAGAATTACTGAAATGTCTCAATTATAAAATTCTCATATATTATATATATTCTTACCTTGATAGCTTCTAAAAAAAGGTCTAAAAGGTTACTCTTAAAAGAGTATTAGAATTTTAAATTTTTATAAGAAAAAACATTAATTTTCATTCAATTAATAATAGGTATATCAAATGAGAAATAAAATAGCATTAATTGGATCTGGAAATATCGGTGGTACTTTAGCTCACTTAGCTGCTATTAAAGAGCTCGCTGATGTGACTTTGTTCGATATTGCAGAGGGAATACCTCAAGGAAAAGCTCTAGATCTTGCCCAGTCAGGACCAGTAGAATCTTTTGATACTAAAATCTCTGGTTCAAATGAATATAATTGTCTCTCAGGAAGTGACGTAGTCATAGTTACGGCTGGTGTAGCTAGGAAACCAGGTATGAGTAGAGATGATCTGGTTGAAATTAATACCAAAGTAATGAAACAAGTTGGTCAAGGTATTAAAGAAAATTGTCCAGATGCATTCGTTATTTGTATTACGAACCCATTAGATGCAATGGTAGGTGTTTTGCAAAGAGCTTCTGGACTTCCAACAAACATGGTTGTTGGTATGGCAGGTGTATTAGACTCGGCTAGGTTCAGACATTTTTTGGCTGAGGAGTTTAATGTCTCAGTAAGTGATGTGACAGCTTTTGTTCTTGGTGGACATGGTGACACAATGGTCCCTCTAGCTAGATATTCAGCTGTGGCTGGAATTCCTGTCCCAGATTTGGTTAAAATGGGTTGGAGCAACCAAGAAAAAATTGACCAAATAGTACAAAGAACTCGAGATGGAGGAGCTGAGATTGTCGGATTATTAAAAACTGGCTCTGCCTTCTATGCTCCAGCGTCTGCGGCAATTCAAATGGCCGAAGCATTTTTAAAAGACAAGAAAAAACTTTTACCTTGTGCGGCCTATGTTGATGGACAGTACCAGCTTGATGGGTTGTATGTTGGTGTTCCTGTAATTATAGGTAATAAAGGTGTTGAGCGTATTGTAGAAATTGATTTCACACCAGAAGAAAAAGAGATGTTTGACCATTCTGTTTCTGCTGTAAAACAGTTGAATGAAGTTGCATCAAAATTTGAGTGAATTTAATTTTTCAGAAAGGTTCTAATCTTGGATATACATGAACATCAAGCCAAACAGTTATTAAGGCACTATAATATACCTACACCTAGTGGTAAGGCTGTTTTTTCTGTTGATGAGGCAATACAGGCGGCAGAGGAATTGCCTGGCCCAGTTTACGTTGTTAAAGCTCAGATACATGCAGGAGGAAGAGGAAAGGCTGGCGGCGTCAAAGTAGTTAAAGACCTTGAATCTCTAAAAAAAGCAGCTCATGACATTTTAGGTAAAAAATTAGTTACGCATCAAACTGGCTCTGAAGGCAAATTAGTACAAAGGCTCTATATAGAGGATGGATGCCAAATAGATTCAGAATTCTATTTCTCAATGGTTATTGATAGAGTCTCAAGTAGAGTTTCTGTCATAGCGTCGACAGAAGGTGGAATGGATATTGAAAAAGTTGCGGCAGAAACACCTGAGAAAATATTATCATTTAATATTGACCCCACTATAGGGTTTCAGCCTTTTCATTCAAGATTAATAGCTAATAGTCTAAAATTAAGTGGACAAAGTTTTAAGCAAGCGGGAACTTTTTTTAGCCAATTATACAAACTTTTTATAGAAAAAGATGCAAGCTTACTTGAGATTAATCCGCTAGTTTTAACAAAAGATAATAACTTAATTGCTCTAGATGCAAAAATGTCCTTTGATAATAACGCTTTATATAGGCATCCAGAAATTCTGAGCTTAAGAGATGAAACAGAAGAAGATCCATCTGAGATACTTGCTAGTAAATTTGATCTTGCTTACATCAAATTGGATGGAACTATAGGGTGCCTTGTTAATGGTGCAGGTCTAGCGATGGCAACTATGGATATAATCAAATTAAAGGGAGCATCACCAGCTAATTTTTTGGATGTAGGGGGGAGTGCAACAAAAGAAAAAGTCACTGAGGCTTTCAAAATTATTTTATCCGACAAGGCTGTTGAAGGTATTCTTGTAAATATCTTTGGTGGTATAATGAGATGTGATATTATTGCAGAAGGTGTTGTTGCAGCAGCTAAGGCTCTTTCCTTATCTAAGCCACTAGTTGTAAGGCTGGCTGGAACTAATGTAGAAGAGGGAAAAGAAATTCTTTATAACTCTGGTTTAAAAATAATTCCAGCAGACGATTTAGACGATGCGGCTGTCAAAATAGTAAGTGCTGTAAAGGAGAGTGCTTAAATGTCTGTATTAATTAATAAGGATACAAGAGTTATTTGTCAGGGCTTTACTGGAGGCCAAGGAACATTTCATTCAGAACAAGCTATTGCTTATGGTACAAAAATGGTTGGTGGTGTAACACCTGGCAAAGGAGGGTTAACTCATCTTGGTCTTCCTGTTTTTAACACAGTTCAAGAGTGTGTTAAAGAAGTGCAACCAGACGCAACTGTTATTTACGTTCCTCCTCCATTTGCGGCAGATTCAATTCTAGAAGCAATATCGTCAAATATTCCTTTAATAATTTGTATTACTGAAGGTATTCCTGTTCAGGATATGATAAAGGTTAAGCAGTATCTTAAACAATCTAACTGTAGACTAATTGGACCAAACTGCCCTGGGGTAATAACACCGGGTGAATGTAAAATTGGAATAATGCCTGGTCATATACATACACCAGGCAGAGTAGGAATAGTATCTAGGTCTGGGACCTTAACATATGAAGCAGTATCTCAAACAACTGCTGCAGGATTGGGACAATCAACTTGTATTGGCATTGGAGGCGATCCTATAAATGGAACTAACTTTATTGATTGCTTGGAAATGTTTTTGAATGATGATCAAACAGAAGCTATATTGATGATTGGTGAAATAGGAGGTAGCGCTGAAGAGGAAGCAGCTACATTTATTAAAAATCATAAAATAAAGAAACCAATAGCTGGATTTATAGCTGGCAAGACAGCGCCTCCAGGAAGAACAATGGGGCACGCTGGAGCAATTGTTAGCGGAGGAAGTGGTGATGCCGACTCCAAGGTTAAAATCATGAGTGATTGTGGTTTTGTTATGTCTGAATCTCCTTCAGGTTTAGGTGAAGCCGTCGTAAAAGCCATACATGAATGGAAATAACTTGATTTAATTGATAAGTTTTTGTGTAGTATATTATAAATTATTACTCGAAAAGAAGGAATAATAACTATGGATGATCAAAACTCTGATCAAAGTTTTCTTTCAGGTACTAATGCAACTTTCATAAATGACTTGCATAAAGAGTGGAAATTAAACCCAAACTCTGTCCCAAAAGAATGGGACTTATGGTTTAAGAGTAATGGTGATGATACAATTTTAGATGATGGTCCAAGTTGGGCTAAGAAAAATAGCCAGGTTATAGGGGCTACAGATACTGTCGAAAGCGTTAAAGCAGTTGCAAGGGGTATTGCAGGTAAGGGGGCAATCTCTGCAACAGATTTAAGAGCTGCAACAACTGACTCTATTAGAGCTATTATGTTAATTAGAGCTTATAGAATTAACGGTCATCTTTTAGCTAATTTAGATCCTTTAAATTTACAACACAGGGATGTTCACCCAGAACTAAACCCAAAAACATACGGTTTCAATGAAAATGATTGGGACAGGCCTATATTTATTGACAACGTTCTAGGCATGGAATCTGCTACCTTAAGACAAATAATGGAGATTGTAAAAGATACCTATTGTGGTTCTATAGGAATAGAATTTATGCATGTACAAGATCCAGCACAAAAAGCCTGGATACAAGAAAGAATTGAGTCCATTAGAAACACAACTCAATTTACTAATAGAGGCAAAAAAGCTATTTATGAGAGATTAGTAGGCGCTGAAACATTTGAACAATTTCTTCATAAAAAATATGCTGGCACAAAAAGATTTGGTTTAGATGGATCAGAATCTGTAGTGCCAGCTATAGAACAAATTTTAAAACGCGGCAGCCAACTTGGTATGAAAGAAGTTGTTATTGCAATGGCGCATAGGGGTAGGCTAAATCTTTTATATAATATCTTAAACAAACCTTTTAGAGCCATCATTTCTGAGTTTCTTGGAAATCAAGCAAATCCAGAAGAAGCTGGTGGTTCTGGAGATGTTAAGTATCATATGGGAGCGTCTGCTGACAGAGAGTTTGATGGTAAAAATGTTCATTTATCTTTACAAGCAAACCCATCACATTTAGAGGTTGTTGCCCCGGTAGTTATTGGAAGAGTTAGGGCCAAACAAAACCAGCATAACGATACTAGTGATAGGCTTTCAGTTCTTGGGATTGTTTTGCATGGTGATGCAGCCTTTGCAGGGCAAGGTATAGTAGCTGAAACTTTCGATTTCTCAGGTCTTAGAGGGTATAGAACAGGTGGAACAATTCACATTGTTGTAAACAATCAGATTGGATTTACTACTAGCCCTAACTATTCTCGATCTAGTCCATATTGCACTGATGTTGCAAAAATGGTTATGGCTCCAATTATGCATATCAATGGAGATGATCCTGAAGCAGTGGTTCATGCATCTAGAATAGCGACCGAATTTAGACAAAAATTTGCTTGTGATGTTGTATTGGATATAATTAGTTATAGAAGATATGGTCACAACGAAGGCGATGAACCCGCATTCACTCAGCCAGTTATGTACAAAACCATTGGCTCTCATGATAGTATAAGTAAAATTTATGCTACAAAGCTTATTAATGAAGGTATCTTAAGTGAGCAAGAAGCTCAAGATGAGGTTAATAATCATAATAAGTTTCTAGAAGAAGAATTCCAGGCTGGTGCAAATTATAAACCTAATAAGGCTGACTGGTTAGAGGGGCAGTGGTCAAGTTTAAGGGCTGCTCACGGAGATGACCGCAGAGGTGAGACATCAGTGTCTACAGATAATCTCAAATTAATTGGGAAAGCAATTACGACAATACCTGAAAAATTTGAATTAAATAAAAAGCTCCTTAGAATTATCGAAGGTAGAAAAAAAGCTATTGAAGCCGGTGAAGGTATTGACTGGTCGACTGCAGAGCACCTTGCATTTGGATCCTTATTATTAGAAGGCTATCCCGTGAGATTGTCTGGACAAGATAGTTGTAGAGGGACCTTTTCACAAAGACATTCCGTTTTTATTGATCAAGTTACGGAAGAAAGGTATACGCCTTTAAATAATATCAGACAAAATCAGGAAAGTTTTGAGGTCATAGACTCTCCATTATCTGAAGCATCTGTTTTAGCTTTTGAATACGGTTACTCCCTTACTGAACCAACTGCTCTGGTGATGTGGGAAGCACAGTTTGGTGACTTTGCTAATGGCGCCCAAGTTATTGTGGATCAATTTATTTCGAGTGGTGAGGCTAAATGGTTAAGAATGTCAGGATTAGTGATGTTACTTCCACATGGAT
>Ga0255765_1005779_pt1 | contig 11540 bp, 10 predicted proteins | sample 041ome_8_FD_179965 | JGI IMG/M metagenome (GOLD analysis project Ga0255765, IMG submission 179965) | Coastal salt marsh microbial communities from the Groves Creek Marsh, Skidaway Island, Georgia - 041407BS metaG (version 2) | ecosystem: Environmental > Aquatic > Marine > Intertidal zone > Salt...
TACCGTGGTGGGGATTACGGTCGAGCACCGCATGCATCGCGCGGTGGATGTGCAGCAACATGCCGTTATCGCGGCACCAATTGGCCAAGCCCGTATTTGCCGTCAAGCCGCCTGTTAGGTAGTCATGCATGATGATTGGCGAGCCAATTTCCTTGGCATATTCCGCGCGCTTATACATTTCTTCAGGCGTGGGTGCCGTGACGTTCAGGTAGTGGCCTTTGCGTTCGCCCGTCTCTCGCTGGGCTTTCTCAATTGCCTCCTGGACGAAATCGAAGCGTTGGCGCCAGCGCATAAACGGTTGACTGTTGACGTTTTCATCGTCTTTTGTGAAGTCCAAGCCGCCCCGCAAGCACTCATAAACGGCGCGCCCATAGTTTTTACCGGACAGGCCCAGCTTAGGTTTGATCGTACAGCCCAACAGCGGACGGCCGTATTTGTTCATGATGTCGCGTTCAACCTCGATACCATGGGGCGGGCCGCCGCAGGTTTTGATGTAAGCAATGGGAAAACGGACATCCTCCAAACGGAGTGCGCGCAATGCCTTGAAACCAAACACGTTGCCAACGAGCGACGTCAGCACGTTGACGACTGAGCCTTCCTCAAACAAGTCAATGGGGTACGCGACAAACGCGTAAAAGCAAGTGTCGTCACCCGGGACGTCCTCGATTTGGTACGCGCGCCCTTTGTAGTAATCCAGATCGGTCAACAAGTCCGTCCAGACGGTTGTCCAAGTGCCTGTTGATGACTCTGCTGCCACGGCGGCGGCCAGCTCTTCACGGTCAACACCTGGCTGGGGCGTGATTTTGAAACACGCCAGAATGTCGGTGTCCTTGGGTGTGTAGTGGGGCTCCCAGTAGGTGCTTCGGTATTCCTTCACACCAGCGTTGTAGGTTTTGGTTGCCATGCGTTTTGCTCCTTTGCGGTGATAGTTGGCGACTTGGTGCAGCGATTTTTAGTGATATGAACGTTAAGTAAAAGTAAAATGTTCTAACTGTTATCATTTATTTGGGTAAATGTATGAACTTAAGGCACTTGACCCTGCACCAGCTGCGTATCTTTCAAGCGGTCGCCGCACACAACAGTTTTGCGCGAGCAGCGGAAGCGCTGCATCTATCTCCGCCAACCCTCTCTCTTCAGGTCAAACAGTTGGCCAACACCGTCGGCCAACCCCTGTTTGAGCAGCTTGGGAAAAAGATCTTTTTGACGTCCGCGGGTCAAACCCTTGCGGATGCTGCAACTGATATTTCAAAGCGGATGGAGCTTTTGGCTGAAGACCTGTCAGCGTTGCAGGGCGTTGAACGTGGGCGCTTAAAGCTGGCAATCCTGACGACTGTCAAATACACCGTCCCCAAGCTGTTGGGGGCGTTTTGTGCCGCACATCCTGGCATTGAGGTGTCTATGGTCGTTGGCAACCGAGAAAACCTTTTGCAGCGTTTGGCACGCAACGATGATGACCTGTACATCATGGGACAGCCACCCGAGCACATGGAGTTGATTTGCGAAGACTTTGCCGACAACCCACTGGTGCTTGTGGCGCCGCCCGATCATCCGCTGGCTGCTCAGACAGCGATCCCACCGAACGCCCTAATTGGGGCGTCTTTCATCATGCGAGAGCCGGGTTCGGGGACACGCTTGACGACTGAGCGTTTTTTTACAGAGGCAGGTGTCGAGGTGGTCAATCGTTTGGAAGTGGGTAGCAATGAGGCGATTAAGCAGACGGTTGCAGGCGGTCTGGGTCTTGCGGTGCTATCCGCGACCACCGTTGTTTCGGAATTGGCGTTGGGTGAGCTGGTGAAGTTGGATGTTCAAGGCTTCCCTTTAATAAGGCATTGGCATTTGGTCTACGCGCGTGGCAAACGTTTGTCACCAGCGGCGTTGGCGTTCAAGCGTTGGTTGGCTGAACACCCGGTGAATACCCACTTATAGGTCGCAAAACCGAAGGGGATGGGGATAAATCCCTTTCAATTAAGTATTTACTTAATTGATAGACAAGATTTTATGAATTGCACTTATTGATTTGGGTTTTAAAGTGGGGGTGTTGACCAACAGGCGCCTCTACAAAACACCTCGATTGACGTTCATGACCCTGAAAGCACTCATCTTTGATGTCGATGGCACGCTCGCTGACACCGAGGCTGCGCACTTGGCTGCCTTTAACGAGGCTTTTCAAAGCATGGGCATCCCGTGGACGTGGGACGTACCGACGTACACGCGCTTGCTGATGGTGTCTGGCGGTAAGGAGCGCATGCGTCATTATTGGGCGAGCGCAGATGAACATGCCGCCGCGATTGCCAGCGAGTCACTTTCCGCCACCATCGAGACACTGCATGGTTTAAAGACGGCGGTCTATGAGCGACTGGTCGCCGAGGGCGCCGTCACCATGCGCCCCGGCATATTGCCCTTGATTGACGAGGCCCTTGCGGCAGGGCATGCATTGGCCATCGCAACAACGACCAGCCCGGCCAACGTATCGGCCCTGTTGTCTAAAGCGATCGGACCTCAATGGCGAGCGCAGTTTCAAGCGGTCGCGGATGCAAGCACGGCACCACTGAAGAAGCCCCACCCGCAGGCTTATCAGCAAGTTTTGCAGTGCCTAGGGGTTGACGCGCGGGACTGTATCGCCTTTGAGGACTCTGAAAACGGTTTGCGTGCTGCGTCCGCGGCAGGCATACCAACGATCGTGACCTCCAACGCATTCACGTTACACCACGATTTCACTGGCGCGACCCAATGCTTCCCGCACTTGGGGGAGGTTCACTTGGCCGATATCAAGGCCGCATACACCCAAATTTTCGATTGATTCTTTTATTGGATTGAGCTCAACCATGCCGTTTACCAAGCGCACCACCCTGACGCAGTATTTGATTGAACAGCGACGTCGTTTTCCGAGCGCGAGCGGTGACTTCAACGCACTCATCTTGGACGTTGCGATGGCCTGTAAGGCAATAGCCAAAGGGGTTGCCTACGGCGAGCTGGGGGGCGTACTCGGCAACCATGCCGGGGGCGAAAGCATCAACGTCCAAGGCGAAACGCAAAAGAAGTTAGACGTCCTGAGCCACAATTTGTTTGTACGCCTGAACCAATGGGCCGGCCATTTGGCAGGCATGGCTTCCGAGGAGGAAGCCGAACCAATCGACATCCCCGCAGAGTACCCACGTGGCAAATACCTGCTGGTGTTTGACCCACTCGATGGCTCCTCCAATATCGATGTGAACGTCTCTGTCGGTAGCATATTCAGTATTTTGCGTGCGCCGGATACAGCGGATACACCGATTCCTGAGTCTGCATTTTTGCAACCTGGCTCAAAACAGGTCGCTGCAGGCTACGCCATATACGGACCGACCACTATGCTGGTTTTGACGGTAGGCAATGGCGTGGCGGGATTTACCCTGGATCCGGTGCTGGGCGAATTTATGCTGACCCATCCCAAACTTGAGGTTCCCGCAGACACTCAGGAATTTGCGATCAATGCTTCCAACAGCCGCTTCTGGGAGGCGCCAGTTGCCCGGTATGTCAAGGAGTGCCTCGCTGGTAAAACTGGCCCAAGGGGCAAAGATTTCAATATGCGGTGGATCGCGTCCATGGTGGCTGAGGCCCATCGCATCTTGATGCGGGGCGGTGTCTTCATGTATCCACGAGACACCAAAGACGCCAGCAAGGCGGGACGCTTGCGTTTGTTATACGAAGCAAATCCGATTGGCATGCTGATGGAGCAGGCCGGAGGCCGGGCGAGTACTGGAGAGATCCCGATGCTCGATGTTCAGCCCACTGGCTTGCATCAACGTATTGGCTTGGTATTTGGTTCAAAAAATGAGGTGGAGCGCATCGAGCGTTATCACCGCGAACCCACTCCCGATATTTCAGATATCGGTGACACGCCGTTATTCACGGCCCGTAGTTTGTTTCGTGACTAAGCCATCGATCACAAAGCTATTCCTGTTTGATTTTCGGAGAAGACCATGTCAGAACGTCACCCCATCATCGCCATTACGGGCTCCTCTGGCGCCGGCACCTCTACAGTAACGCGCACATTCTCAAATATCTTTCGTCGTGAAGGTGTCAAGGCCGCCATCATCGAGGGGGATAGTTTTCATCGTTTCGATCGGACCGAAATGAAGCAGCGCCAGGCCGAGGCAGAACAGGCGGGGAACAAGCATTTCAGCCACTTTGGGCCTGATAACAACCTGTTCGACGAGATTGAAAACCTTTTTAAAACCTACAGTCAAAATGGCTCCGGAAAATTTCGTAAATACCTGCACAATGCCGAGGAGGCCGCACCCTACAAGCAAGAGCCAGGGACATTCACACCCTGGGAAAGCCTGGCGGATGACACGGATATTTTGTTCTATGAGGGTTTGCACGGCGCGGTTGTAACGCCACAAAACAACATCGCGCAGTACCCCGATTTACGTGTAGGCGTCGTGCCTGTGATCAACCTCGAGTGGATTCAAAAGTTGTGGCGAGACAAGCATCAACGGGGCTACAGCACAGAGGCTGTTACTGACACGATTTTGCGTCGTATGCCTGATTACATTCATTACATCTGTCCACAGTTTGAGCACACGCATGTCAACTTTCAACGTGTACCCATGGTTGATACTTCAAATCCTTTTATTGCACGAGATATTCCCTCGGCGGATGAGAGCATGGTGGTCATCCGGTTCGCCAATCCAAAGGGTATTGATTTCCAATATCTTTTGACAATGATTGACGGTAGCTTTATGTCCCGGGCAAACACGATTGCAGTGCCTGGCGGGAAGATGGAGTTGGCCATGCAGTTGATCTTCACGCCATTCGTGTGGCGCATGATCGAGCGCCGCAAGCGCGCTTTCGGTCAAGGGTAAGGGGATTCGTATGACGAACGCAAGTGCTAATGTTGTAACACCCACCCCCATAGCTGAGCGGATGGCACAAGCTATTCGCTTCTTGGCGATTGACGCAGTTGAGACTGCGAAGTCAGGGCACCCCGGTGCGCCGATGGGTATGGCGGAGATAGCGGAGGTTCTGTGGAATCGCCACCTTCGCCATAATCCACGTAACCCAGCTTGGTTCAACCGTGATCGGTTTGTACTTTCAAATGGGCACGGGTCGATGTTGCTTTACGCCTTATTGCACCTGACTGGCTACGACCTGCCCATTGAGCAGATTAAGCAGTTTCGTCAACTCCACAGCATGACCCCTGGCCATCCCGAGGTTGACATCACCCCAGGTGTAGAGACGACTACTGGTCCACTAGGACAGGGCGTTAGCAATGCTGTGGGAATGGCGCTGGCCGAGAGGTTACTGGCCGCAGAATTCAATAAGGAAGCCAGCGAGGAGCCGATAACGATCGTTGACCACTTCACCTACGTCTTTTTGGGTGATGGTTGCATGATGGAGGGTATCAGTCACGAGGCTTGCTCGCTTGCGGGGACGCTTCGTCTTTCCAAATTAATCGCTGTCTACGATGACAACGGTATATCCATTGATGGGCATGTTGAGGGGTGGTTTGCCGATGACACACCTAAGCGCTTTGAAGCCTATGGGTGGCACGTGATTCGAGATGTTGATGGACACGATGCAGCGGCGGTCGACCGTGCCATCGAACGAGCCAAGGCACAGGCTTTGACGGCCGATGGACGACCCACTTTGGTTTGTTGTAAGACCGTGATCGGGCAGGGTTCCCCTAACTTAGCGGGTACCCATGATGTACACGGCGCTGCCCTCGGTCCTCAAGAAATCGCCGAGACGCGTGCAGCGCTTGGTTGGGCTCATGCGCCATTTGAAATCCCTGAAGATATAAAAGCGGCTTGGGACGCTACGGCGCGAGGACAAGCGATGGAAAGCGCATGGCAGAAGCGTTTTGATGCCTACGCCCTAGCGTACCCTAAGGAGGCTGCAGAATTTCAGCGCCGCATGCGAGGTGAGCTACCCGTAGACTTCACAGCGAAGCTGCCTTCGGTATTTGAATCGGTATGTGCGAAATCGGATGCGTTCGCCACCCGTAAGGCAAGCCAAAACGCGCTCGACCTATTAGCGCCGTTGCTACCCGAACTACTCGGCGGAAGCGCGGACCTCACGGGTTCGAACCTCACCAACTTCAAAGGGCACGTGCGGGTGGGGAAAGATCAATGGGGTAACCATTTGTCATATGGGGTACGCGAGTTTGGCATGGCTGCCGTCATGAATGGTATCGCCCTGCATGGCGGGTATATTCCATATGGCGGTACCTTTTTGACGTTCAGCGATTACAGTCGGAACGCAATTCGCATGGCGGCTTTAATGAAGCGCCGCGTTGTTCATGTGTTCACTCACGACTCTATTGGCTTAGGGGAGGATGGACCCACACACCAAAGCGTGGAGCATGTACCGAGCTTGCGCATCATCCCCGGGCTGAATGTGTGGCGACCCGCCGATGGTCTTGAAACAGCAGTTGCTTGGGCCTGCGCCTTGGAGCGTGCTGACGGTCCGAGCGTTTTGTCGCTCTCGCGGCAGGGAGTGCCGCAGTTGCTGACCCACATTAGCGACGCTGCCAAGGTGCGTAGGGGAGGATATGTGTTGTCTGAGATGCCGAATGCGGTCGCGGTGATCGTGGGTACCGGCTCAGAGACTCATCTGGCACTGAAAGCACAAGCTGCGCTAGCGACCGAGGGCATCTCAACTCGCGTGGTCTCCATGCCGTGCAGTAATGTGTTTGATCGACAAGATGCGGCGTATCGATCAGCAGTCCTGCCATTAGATATGCCAGTTGTGGCAGTTGAAGCCGCACATCCAGATTTCTGGCGAAAGTATGTGGGGCGCACTGGTGCCGTCATCGGTATGACGGGTTTTGGTGAGTCAGCGCCTGCAGCAATTCTTTATAAGCACTTCGGCATCACCGCTGAAGCGGTTGCTTCTGCTGTCAAGCAGACGCTCAATGGTGCCACTTAAGGGGGAGGTTATGACGCAAACGAGACCGCTCTCACCGGAATCAATACCGAATTGGCGCGCTATTTTCTTTGACCTTGATGGCACATTGGTTGAGACCGCAGGGGAGATAGCGGACGCCGTGAACGATACGTTGACCGCGTGGCACCTGCCAGCTGTGACTCAGGAACAAGTCGAGGATTGGATTGGTCACGGGACAAAAACACTTTTGATTCAGGCCTTGGCGTATGTCAAAGGTGTCAGCGTAGATGAGATCAATGAAAGTGCATTTTTGAGCGATGTACTACCGACCTTTGATCACCATTACAAGGCTCGCTGCGGTACGCGCAGTCAGTTGTATCCGCACGTTCGCGAGGCACTCGCCTACTTGCGGGAGGCAGGTGTAAAGCTGGCGGTGGTTACCAACAAAGAGGGGCGTTATACCGATACGGTTCTCAAGGCGCAGCGATTGCACGAAGCCTTTGATGCGGTGGTTAGTGGTGACACCTATGATGTTAAGAAACCGAACCCTAAGGCGGTCAGCCAGTTACTTCTCCAATGGCAAATTGACCCCAGTGCCGCGTTATTTGTTGGTGATTCATCGATAGACGCAGCAACTGCGCGCAACGCTGGAATAAAGGTATGGCTACTGCCCTACGGTTACAACATGGGGGCACCAGTGAATGTGTGCGAGCCAGATCGAGTGATTGAGAACTTTGCCCCTCTGATGCATGGGGCTGGTTTCTCGAAATAGCAGATGGAGAAATGCTCTGCACAAACAAGATTTCGACGCTGATGGCGTCAATCGTCTGATCCGTTTACTCAACAGGAGATTCTTATGGCGCTCGTTTCCCTTCGGCAGGTTCTTGATCACGCAGCTGAAAATCAATACGGTGTTCCGGCTTTCAATGTCAATAATTTGGAGCAGGTGCAAGCAATCATGATGGCTGCGCAAGTAACAGACAGCCCCGTCATTTTGCAGCAATTGAGTCACATCCTGATTTACCTGTGGTTTTACATCAGGACCATGGCGCCTCGCCTGCGCAATGCCAACAGTCAATTCGCTCAGGTTTCTCGAGTGTCATGATGGACGGATCATTGATGGATGACGCCAAGACTCCTGCCAGCTATGACTACAACGTCGAGGTGACCCGTAGAGTCTGTGATATGGCCCACGTCGTCGGGGTTTCAGTAGAGGGGGAATTGGGCTGTTTGGGGTCGTTAGAAACTGGCGAGGCGGGAGAAGAAGATGGTGTGGGCGCTGCAGGCGTTCTCACCCATGAACAGATGTTAACGGACCCCGCGCAAGCCAGGGACTTTGTCACATCAACCGGCGTAGATGCCTTGGCGATTGCCATCGGGACGAGCCATGGGGCCTACAAATTCAGCCGCCCACCCACTGGAGAGACACTGGCCATCGCGCGCATCGGTGAAATCCATGCAGCCATTCCCAATACGCATTTGGTCATGCACGGCAGCTCAAGCGTACCGCAAGAGTGGTTGGCGATTATTCGCGAGTTTGGCGGTGAAATTAAGTCAACGTATGGGGTTCCTGTCCAAGAGATTGTGAAAGGTATCGCGAGCGGGGTTCGAAAGGTCAATATCGATACTGATATCCGTTTGGCAATGACCGGTGCGATGCGCCGCCTCATGGCGCAGCAGCCCAGTGAGTTTGATCCGCGCAAAGCGCTCATCGCCGCCAGAGATGCTGCTATGGGCATTTGTCGTGATCGGTTTGAGGCCTTTGGGTGCGCGGGTCAAGGTAGCCGAATCAAGCCTGTCGCGTTGGAAAAGATGGCAGGTCGCTACGTTTGATATTTGGTTTCGATGAGGCAACAACGCTCGGTCGCCTACCATCTTGCAGTTGAGAGGCGTAGGAGTGGCATGCTCGCCATCTTTACCCCTGAAATATTTGATAGATAGATCAGTGTTAATACTCGCGGGAAGTTTTAGTTGTTCAGCGACATATTCAACGGTAGTAGCGGATATTTTGGAGAAACATTAATTTATTCAATAAATTGTGCGGGGATCCAGTAACGCTGTAAGTTGCAAAGAGCGCTCAATTTTTATTGTGGGACGCTCGTTCGAAGCTGCTGTTGCATGCGTTAGAAAGTGGGCGTAGAGTTCATTCACAAGTAATTCCTTGAACGTATCTATGAAGCCTCCACTGACTATCCCAACATGCGTCAAGGAATTTTGCCGACTCAATCGCGAGCGCTTTTTGCCAGGTGCTTCAGATGCAAAGTTCGATGATTTGATGGTTGGTCAAATAATGCTTGTACTAGACCTTATTTCGGAAAAACAGGGGCGGCTTCAGGGGTCTATTGCAAGACTCTCAAGTATTCACAAGCACTCAAAAACGCTTGATAACTCGTCGTTCAAATCACTGGTAGCCTATTTGAGCGAGGCTGGTCTTGTAGATGCGTCAACGAGTGACTACATGATTGCCCGAGCGTCTGATCTGCGTGGATCGGATCTCCCGCTCTCTGTATAGTCGTGGACAGTGGCCTGCCCGGCGGAGTTTTAAGCGCTCCATTGACCCAGTTCGAGTCCCCTCAGTCTTTGAGATGATGCCACCTTTGGTATTGATTGCTGGACTCGTGCTCGGCTACTCCGCACAGATTTCTGTTGTATTGGCAACGTTGGGGGCGTTGGTTGCGCCGCTCATAGCAAAGTCAACCCGTTACCCGTTGATCCGATTAATTGAGATTATTCGAGATTCCTGTCTACAAGCAGCTGTCATAGCAGCGCCGATCGCTGCCATCGGTATCGTGATATCCGTTTCGATACAAACCAATTTGGCGATGAAATTTGCATCAGCTGTTTTAGAAATGGGCGGCGATGGTAGTGTGTTTACCTTGTTGTTTGTCGTGGTGGGTTGCATCATCATGGGCATGGGGTTACCGACAGTCGCTGCATACATCATCGGAGCGATCCTCTACGCCCCTGCGATGCAGAAGTTGGGCTACAGTGAATTGCAGTCCCATTTTTTCGTGATGTATTACTGTATTTTGTCGATGGTCACCCCACCGGTTTCCCTCGCGGCGTTCGCAGCAGGATTTGAGAGCACTTCCATCAGATTCTAGAACCCAATTCCGCTAACGACGCATCCGATATTCAGAGCCATTTCATGTTGATCCTGGATGCAACTTTGCGCTAGACTTGCCGCGCCGTTGCAGTGGAGTTGTAGCCGCACTGTTGCAGGCGTTCCCTTCACTCGGCAGGGGTCACAGGTTCGAACCCTGTACCACCCACCAGTAAAATCAAGCACTTACAGCACCTTAGGGTGCTGTTTTTGTTTGTTGTGGGAAAAATATGGGAAAAGAGTGCTCAATTGAAACATTCAAAAGTGATGCAACAAGGAGACGGGGGAGGGGTTACCTGTCGCTCAGATATTGTTGTACCTGCTCAGATACAAGAAAGGGTAGTTTGAGCAGGTGTTAACGGCTACAGCACCAAGCGGCCCACCTCACCTCCACTGCCGCCTGCGACTGACAATACGGCAATTGGCATTCCCCCTAACCCGTAGACAATTGTCGTAGTGTAGTTTGACACTACTCGTTAACGAGGGTACGAGCTTCGCACTAGGGAAGGTGTAATCAGCGGTCTGGGTTTTCGCTTTTACGCAGCGGGGAACCCTGACCTACTTCTGGCGCTGAGCCGTTGCGAAGTCGAGCACCCGGTTGTTTTACTCAACCAGGCCCTAAGACAGCTTGACGAAGCGTCAGCAGCTTTCACTTGGTCAGATTTCAGTTTGGAAAATATCTGGATTAGGAAAAATACATAATTAATGCTATATTTCAAAGGTTAGATAATAACTATTATTGATGTATTCTCACGGCACTATCTTTATTTAGTAAACAGTTTGTAACCTGTGCGAGTTGGACGCGGTTTCTGGGGTTTGAGTCCCGGCTAAGTAATGCAGCGGCTCTGCTCAAAGGCGACCGCCTTCTTAAATCTTTCCACTATCTCGTCCCTGATCATCGATCTGAATGGGCACTTTACTTAATCCACCTAGGGATCGTATGAAAATCACAGCTAAACTTTTAACCGCACCGGTCATTCTGATAATCGTGACGTTGCTACTTTTCGTTTCGGCCTACACGATTGACGAAGGACAGCGCGGGGTCATTTTGAGGAATGGGGCCCTATCGGGGGAGGCTGGGCCCGGGATGCATTTCAAGATTCCATTGATTGATGCGGTCGAAAAAATCAGTACTCGTACAAAATCGCGCACCTACAACAAGGTTCTAGCCTACAGCAGGGACCAACAGCCAGCCTCTTTGGAGTTGTCCGTCACGTACCGGCTTCCCGTCGATAAGGTAGCGGATATTTATACGCAATTCGGAGGGGAAACCGGATTGGTTAACCGTGTTCTGGATCGTCGTGTTCTTGATGAAGTTAAAAACGTCTTCGGTCAATTTAATGCGGTTACAGCTATTCAAGAGAGGGCCAGATTGGTGACGGATATGACGGATGCATTGCGCGCAGCCGTTGATGCACCAATCACGATTCTTAGCCTTCAGCTTGAGAACATTGATTTTTCAGACATATACGAGCAATCAATTGAACAGCGCATGCTGGCTGAGGTAGAGGTTCAGAAGGTGCGACAAAATGCGGTTCGTGAGGAGGAAACTGCAAAAATAACGGTTACC
>Ga0255765_1005780_pt1 | contig 11538 bp, 11 predicted proteins | sample 041ome_8_FD_179965 | JGI IMG/M metagenome (GOLD analysis project Ga0255765, IMG submission 179965) | Coastal salt marsh microbial communities from the Groves Creek Marsh, Skidaway Island, Georgia - 041407BS metaG (version 2) | ecosystem: Environmental > Aquatic > Marine > Intertidal zone > Salt...
CGAAGATTTTATAATTTTAAGGAATGATGGAACGCCAACATATAATTTATCTGCAACTGTTGATGATCATATAATGAATATGAGCCATATCATTAGAGGAGATGATCATAAGATTAACACTTTCAAACAAATACAAATTTACTTAGCAATGAAATGGGAAGTTCCACAATTTGCACATATACCCCTTATTCATACAAAAGATGGTAAAAAACTATCAAAAAGAGATAATGCGTCAACATTAGATGAGTATTCTAAAATAGGAATATTGCCTGATGCATTAAGAAATTATTTACTTAGGTTGGGCTGGTCTCATGAAGATAAGGAAATATTTACTTTAGAGGAAAGTATTAAGCACTTTAACTTAGAAGGTATAGGAAAATCACCATCCAAACTAGATATGAGTCGAATTTTATCTATGAATGAGCATTATATAAAAAATATTGATGAAAATGATTTATTAAATCAACTAAAAGAATACTGTAAATTATATAAGAGTGAAATTAATTCAGATAAAAAAAACAAGATTAAAAAATCTCTTACTTTCTTAAAAAATAAAGCAAAAACACTAGAAGATATATATAATAATGCTCAATATATTATTTTAGATGAAATAAATTTTAACCAGGATGATATTAAGATTATTGATGATAAAGCAAAAAAAATCATTTCTGCTTTCACGTCTAAATTTGCAAGAGTTGATAGACTTAGCAAAGAAACATTAGAGACAATAGTAAATGAAATAATTAAATCAAATAATACAAATTTTAAAACAGTTGGTCAGCCTTTAAGAATAGTTTTGACAGGTTCAAAATTTGGACCTGGTTTATATGATATAATAATTTCACTAGGAAAAGAGGAGGTTATTAAAAGATTAACTAATAAGAAATTTAGTTAATATGGATGAAGCTTCATCAGTAGATGAAGTTTTTGATCTAATTTTAGTTAAAGTTTTATCACACTCATTAATTTGTTTTTTCATTAATTTAGGATTTTTTAAAAAATAAACAACACAATTGTAAATCTCTCTAGCATTACATTCTTTTTGTATTAGTTCGGGAATTATTTCTTTGTTATTAATAATATTGATGATATTTGCAAATTTTATTTTTACCAACATTTTAACAATAAAAAAATTCAAAAAATTCATTTTATAAATAATTATAGAAGGAACTTTTGCATTACAAATTTCTAGAGAAACAGTTCCGGATTTAGAAACTGCAAAAAAAGACTTATTTAGAATTTGTTTTTTAATATTTTCGTCAGAAATAACTTCAACATTTTTTAAATGTGTATTATGAACATTTTTACTAATTAGATTTTTATTATCCACAGTGGCATGAAAAATGAAAGTAAAATTTTTAAATCTTTTATTCATCATATTAATGAAATCAATCAGGATAGGTAGAAGTAAATTTACTTCAGATGATCTACTTCCAGGAAAAAGAGAGATAATTTTTTTTTCATTTGATATAATAGCGGATAGATCAATTTTGTTTTTTGACACTTGTTCTAACAATGGATGACCAACAAAAGTATTTGGAATATTTTCTTTATCAAAATATTTCTTTTCAAAATCAAATAATAATAAAATATGATCTAAAAACTTTTTAAATTTTTTTACCCTGCCTTCTCTCCATACCCATATCTGTGGAGCCACATAATGAATGGTTTTTATTTGATCATTTAATTTTTTTACTTTTTCCACAACTCTTAGTGTAAAATCAGGACTATCTACACTAAACAAAATATCTGGTTTAAATCTTATTATTTCTTCTACAGTTTTATTTATTTTATTATTTATTTTAAAAATATTTAACAAAACACTAGTAAAACCGATGTGAGTAATTTCTTTAAGATTAAAAATAGATTTTATTCCTAAAGATTTTAAATGTATTCCACCAACACAAGAATATTGAATATTAGGATTATTTTTTTTAAGTTTATATATAACTTTAGAGGCAAGTTTATCTCCAGAAGGTTCACCTGTTAATATAAAGATTTTTTTCATTTTACTGAAATAAACATTTTATTTTTATTTGCAAATTTTATACATTTGATTTTATCTAAAAAAACATGTTGTTTGCTTTTTATTACAATGCCCTTTAATCCAGTAGTCTTACATTGTATAATAGTTTTTAATCCAATAGTTGGTAGATCTACTCTTAAATCTTGTTTTTTTTTGGGGAACTTAACTAAAACTCCATGATTTCTAAATTTTTTGCTTTTGATTCTTTCAAGCATTTTTTTAGTCCCATCTTTTCCTTCTATAGAAACTACTTTTTTGTTTCTAACTACTACAGCTTGGCTAAAATTATATTGTCCTAAATTATTTAATGTTTTAATTGCTTTTTTAATATCAAATTCGTCTTGTTTGTTAGGTTTAATCTTTGAATAATTGCCTTTTGTTAATGTTAGTTCTGGATTAAATTTAAGTGAATTTTCTGTTTTTATTTTATTTTGAGCCAGTATCTTAATAATTTCTTTAAGTATCGCTGCATCTCCAAGCTTAGAAGCCTTGATTATTCTAGGTATATAATAAATTCCTTTTAAATCTAATTTCAACTTAGAAAAAATTGGCTTATTTACTTTTCCAGCAAATAAAACTTTTTTACAATTATTTTCTCTAAGAATATTAATAATTTTACCGAATTGACCTACTGATACAGCAAAGGATTTTTTATCTTTTTTAAATTTCTTTGATTTTGATAAATCAATTATCAAATATTTTATTTTATTTTTTTTGATTGTTTTTAGAATTTCCTTTGGAAAATCAGTATCACCAAAAATTAATCCTATCATCTTATGAGAATGGTGAGCAAATAGATCTTTTTTTATCTTTTGTTATAAATTTAATCACATCTTTGACTAATGGATTTTCTTGAAAAGAGTCATTTAAGTTAGTTAAATTTTCATTAATATTTTTTGTAGCAAAAATTTCTTTATAAGCTTCAATTAAGCCTAAAATATCCTTATTTTCATACTTGGCTCTTCTCAACCCAATTAGGTTCAATCCTTGCAATGAATTTCTATTTCCAGTTGATAATCCATAAGGTATTACGTCATGTAATACACCAGTCATTCCACCAATCATTGCCATTTTTCCAATCCTGGTGAATTGTTGAACAGCAGAATTACCACCTATAACAACATTGTCCTCAATAATCACGTGACCACCTAAAGGCACATTATTTGCAATTATTACATTATTACCAACATTACAGTCATGAGCGATATGTGATGAAATCATAAATAAACAGTTATTTCCAATAACCGTTTTGCCTCCACCATTAACTGTGCCAGGATTTATTGTTACATACTCTCTAATTTTGTTATTATCACCAATTGTTAAATTGGTTAGCTCACCATTATATTTTAAGTCCTGTGGATCATTTATTGAAACAAAAGGATAAATTTTATTTCTCTTTCCAATTTTTACTCTTGCTGAAATATTTACATGAGAATAAATGACTGTATTTTCACCAATTTCTACATTTGGACCAATTACACAATATGGTCCAATCTCAACATTTGAGGCTATTTTTGCCATAGGATCTATTATTGCTGTTTTATGGATCATTTATTATCTTTGATAAATTTTTTTAAATCTTTAGCAGGGTATCCCATTTGTTTAGAATTATCAGGAATATTCTTTATAACACCAGATCCACCTCCTATTTGTACATTATTGCCAATTTTTAAGTGCCCAGATATACCTGCTTGACCACCAATCATTACATTGTTTCCAATTACTGAGCTACCAGCAAAACCTACTTGTCCTGCAATGATACAATTTTCTCCAATTTTATTATTGTGCGCGATATGAACCTGGTTATCAATAAATGTATTCTTACCAATTATAGTATTAGATATAGAGCCTCTGTCTATTGTAGATCCACAACCTATTTCACAATTATCTTCAATTATCACAATGCCAATGTGTGGATATTTAATATTTTTTTTTTTGCTTGGAAAAAAACCAAAGCCTTTTTTTCCAATTACACACCCATCTAAAATAGAAATATTATTTTTAATTAAAGTGTTTCTAATAATCACATTAGATCCTATTGAGCAATTATCTCCAATTACAACATTGCTTTCAATTATTGAGTTATGTCCTATTGAGCAATTTTTGCCTATTTTTACATTTTTTCCTATCAATACATTATTTCCATGTCTTAATTTTTTATAAAAAAGTGTCTTTTCAATATTCAGTGCCAAAGGATCAAAGTCATCTGTAATAGCATTTGGATAAAAAAGTTTAGTTATCATTGCAGTAGAAACCAAAACATTTTCAACAACAATAGGTTTACAATTATCAGGTAAAATATTTGATAATTGTTTAGTGGTTAAACAATAAGATGCTTTTGTTAAAGCAGCTATAGCCTCATATTTTTTTGAATGAAAAAAAGTAATATCTTTATCGGTAGCAGAATTAATATCTTTGATATCAAAGATTTTTATATCTCCATAGTTATAATTATTAACAACATCTATTGATTTTAAAATATCACAAATTTTTATAGGTCCTTTATTTTCAAAAAATGGATTAATCATTAATTAACCTTACTATCAAAAATTCTAATGATTTGTTTATCAATAATTATTACTAATTATTTTCTATCAACAATTGTTGCTGACCATATTGCATCAGCCATTTTTTTGCCTTCTACAAAGGCCTCACCTTTATATTTCCAAACTCTTCCGTGAGATCTTATAGCTTCAATATTTAGTTCCAATTTACAGTCTGGTATAACTGGATTTCTAAATCGTGCTTTTTCAATACTCATTAAAAAAACTAATTTATTTTGATACTCATTTCTATCGATACCATGAGCCGTTAAAGCAGCAGCTGCTTGACCAAAAGCTTCAACTATCAATACACCTGGCATTACTGGATTACCAGGAAAATGTCCATTTACAAAAAAAGAGTCTTTCTTAACATTTAAAACAGCTGTCGCAGATTTTAATTTTTTGATTTCTCTTAACTCATCAATAAGCAACATAGGGTCTCTATGCGGTATTAGCTCAATTATTTGGGATTTTGATAAAATCATACCTATTTTATAATTAATTTATTTTGTTATCATTTAATAAGTCTATAATCTCTTTCGTTATATCTAGACTATTTTTGCCAATCAACAAATTTTCTTTTTTAATTATTAAATCTATTGAATTTTCTTTAGAATATTTCTCAATAATTGGTAGCAAATAGTTAAAAAATTCTTTTTCAGCTTTTAATCGAAAAATATTAAGTTCATCTTGGTTGGCTTTAATTGATTCATTATATCTTTTAATTTCATTTTCTAACTTACTTAATTTAATATTGTAATTCTCAGAACTTAAAACATTTTTTTTATTTGACAGATCATTTTTTTCAATATCAACTTTATTTTTATAATCTTTGATTTGATTTTCTATTGATGAAGATTTTTCCTTTAATTTAGAATTGTAATCTATGCCAAACCAAGATTCTTTGAATACTTTGTTAAGATCAATAAATGCAATAATTACATTAGCATTAGATTTAGTATTTGAAAAAGAAATAGAAATTAAAATGAAAAAAATTATAAGTCTTCTAAGCATTAAAAATTGGTTCCAATATTAAATCTGAAAGTTTCAGTTTTATCTGATGATTTTTTTGTTATTGGTTGAGTTAATGAAAAACTTAACGGACCAATGGGTGTTAATAAATTAAAACCTATTCCTGTCGATGATCTAAAATAATTAGAATCATCAATTGAGCTATTATAATCAACACCCCATATATTGGCCACGTCTATAAAATAATTGAAATCTATATTTTCTAGAGTGGGTAAAATACCTGGTAAATTAGTAGATAAATTTAAAGAAAATATATTATTTCCACCTATATGGTCTGAATTATCAATTGGACCTACTTTTCCTTTTTCAAATCCTCTTAGACGATTATAAGGTATAAATGCTCTTTTTGAAATTCTTACATCACTACCGTTGATTGAATTTACATTCTTCAGTAAAATACTTGCTTTACCAATCATATCAGAATTAGAATTTAAAGGTTGGAATTTTGTTATTGTTAAACTATTAGATAATTCATAATTATTAGAAATTAGAGGCAATTGCTGATTAAATAAAGTTCTAATACCTGATGTGGTATTAAATGATGAATCTCTTAAATCATAATCTATAGAATAATTAAAATAAAAATCTTCATAATTACCTTCTTGTTTTTTTAATGATGTAGATGCATTAGAATTAGTTTCAAGTTTTTCCAGTGAAAAATCTATTTCGGGATTAAAGTAAAAATTTTCAAACTGTTCAAATTTTGTACCTATTGAAAATCCAACATCTTTCATTTTATATCCATAATCTGAAAGATTATCGGTTGATGTTGATTTAATACTAGTAAATAGTGTGTTTTCGCTATAATTAAAATTTGGTTTAATATATGTTAATCTACCTTTAACTCCTTGTGTAGAAACCTCTAAATCTGAGTTTAATGTAATTCCCTTACCTAAAAAATTTTTTTCAATAATACTACCTCCAATAACACCTCCACTGGTACCATATCCAGCTCCTAATGAAATTTCACCTGTAGGTTTTTCTTCAACACTTATATTTATAGTTTTAAGATTTTTATCATAATTTTCTTCTACATTGCTTTTAACATTACTAAATATATCTAGAGATTTGATTTGATTAATCGATTTATTAAATAATATTTCATTGAAGGGATCACCCTCATCAACAATTAATTGATTTCTAATTACGTCCTCATAAGTGTTATAATTTCCAAATATATTAATCTTATCGACATAAAATTTTTTACTTTCAGTTATTTTAAAATTAAAATTTAATTTATTTTCATTAACTACAAATTCTTCAACCTCAGCAGTAATAAAATCATAAAGATTTAATGTAGCCAAATAGTCAATTTCATCTAAAATTTTGGAAATTGATTGAAACGAATATTTTTCATTTTTTAATTCATCAAAAATTTTTTCAACCTTAATAAAATCACTTCTATTATAGTCGTCAGGCAAAGATAATGTAAAATTATTAAAAAAATATTTTTTTCCTGCATCAATATTAAAAATTAGTCTAAAATAACCATCATCATCTAGTTCAGCAAAAGAATCTAAGACTTTTACATTGTAATAACCTTGGTTTTTATAGAAATTTAATAATAATCTTTTATCCAAATCAATTAATGATTGATTAAGAAAAACTTTATTAGACACAAATTTCCAAAACTTATTTTCTTCTGATGCAATAATTTCAATTAATTTTTGATCTTTTATTTTTTTATCGCCTAGAAAAATAATCTCTTTTATTTTTGCTTTCTTTCCAAGGTTAACATCTAAAAATATTTTAACAGAATTTAAATCATAATTAAAATCATAAGAAGAATTTATTTCTGCAAAATAATAACCATTACTTTTTAAAATATTATACATATTTGAAATATCTTTTTCTAATTGAGGTTCAGAGAAAGAAATTCTATTTTTTGACTGGATTTTTGATAAAATAAATTCGACTAAACTACTCTTTTTTATACCATTGATTGTTAATTCCTCTATGATTGGATTTTCAATAACAGCAATCTCAAGTATACCATTATTAAAATTAAATTTTATATCTTTAAAAAAATTTGATTCATAAAGTTTTTTTAATTTTCTATTTAATACCACCGAATTAAACTCATCATTTAATGATATATCTGCTAAAACCATTATTGTTTCTTTAGAAATTCTTTTATTACCTTCAACTTCTATTAAAGATATTGTTTCAGCACGAACGTTTGAAAGTATAAAAAATGAGCAAATTAATAATTTTAAAATAAATTTAGACATTAATTATTTGTATATACCTAATGAATTAATTTTTAAACTCACATAATTCATCAATTTGAATATTTTGTTAATATTATTAGCTGGTTTTTTTTTTAATCTTTTAAATTCCTCTAAATTTGAAATTTTTTTTATAGAATTAATTAATTGTAAATAATTTATTTTTTTTTTTAAAAATTGATCAACAAAAAAATCATTAATTATTATCAAGGCAGTTTCATATAAGGAATTTTTATTAGGCATGTCATTAAGTATGGAAACTAGGGGAAATTGTTTTATATTAATATTTTTCAAATTTAGATTATTTAATTTATCCAAGTTTATTGATTTTGGATTTTTTATAGAATTTTGATTATTAAAAATTGAGTTAAAAATAGGTATCTTCATATCTGGATTGTGAGCTGCAATTTTAATTAATCCATTTTTGAATTTTATAATTGCATGAATATAAGATTTGGGATGAGTTAGAATAGATATTTTATTATAAGGTATATTAAATATATTTTTTGCTTCGATGACTTCAAAAACCTTATTCATCATAGTAGATGAATCTATAGATATTTTTTTTCCCATTTTCCAGTTAGGATGTCTTAGTGCTTTTTTGATTGTTATTTTATTATAATCTTTTTTATTATAATTTATAAATGGCCCACCAGATGCCGTTATATAAATTCTTTCAATCTCATTTATTGAATGATTTCTTAGAAGAGTAAATATTGAGTAATGCTCAGAGTCAATCGGAACAAAATTAACTTTATTTTTTTTTATATTTTTTTTAATTAAATTCCATCCAGAAACTAAAGACTCTTTATTAACTATAGCTAAATTTTTAGTATAATTTGATAATATTAATGATGGTTTTAATCCATATATTCCAGAAATTGCAACCATTGCATAATAGATTTTTTTTTTTTTATTTATTAAGCGAATAGACTCAAATGAGTCGTAAATTTTTATTCCAGAATTTTCAAATTTTTTTTTGGTAAAAACTGATATATTATTATTAGGTATAATTACATTTTTACATGAAAATTTTTTAGCTTGTTTTAACAATTTATCTATATTTTTGTATGCTGATAAAACTAGAACTTCAAAATTGTTTTTATATTTTTGGATAATTTTAAGGGTATTTGTTCCTATAGAACCCGTAGAACCAAGTATAATTATTTTCTTTTTCATCTAATTTAAATTAAAAAATATATAAAAAAAAGGTAATGCAAAAATGACACCGTCGGTACGATCTAAAATTCCACCATGTCCAGGAATTAAATTTCCAGTATCTTTCAAATTAGATTTTCTTTTAAAAAAAGATATTGTTAAATCCCCTGCTTGACTTACAGTTGAAATAATTAAAATAAATACATAATTTATTTCTATAACTTGAATATTTTTAAAAAATAACTGAAATAAAAAAAGATAAATATAAGTCGTAATTATTGAAAAAATATAACCTCCAAGAATTCCCGAATAAGTTTTTTTAGGACTAATTTTTCCTAACTTTGGACCTTTAAAAATATTACCAAATAAAAAACCCCCAATATCAGATCCGATTGTTACTGAAACAATAAATAAAAACAAAAATAGCCCATCTTCACTCATACTTCTAAGTTTATAGGCAGTATAATAGGAAAAAATTAAAAAAATTATACCTGGGTAAAAATAAAATTTACCATAACTCATATTTTTCCATTCAAGAAAAGAGAAAATAAAACAAAAAAATATTAAAATACTAAATAAAAAATTACCTTTAATTATTAAAAAAAAAATTAGAGGTGCCAAGACTAATGAGCTTATAATTCTAATAAAAGTATTATTTTTAATCATTATAATGCACCAAAATTTCTTTTTAATTTTTTATATCTTGTAATAATTTTTCTAAAATCTAATTCATTAAAATCTGGCCACAACTTTTTTTCAAAAAAGATTTCTGTATAAGACAATTGCCATAGTAAAAAATTACTAAGTCTATGTGTGTTTCCTGTTCTTATTAGGATCTCAGGATCAGGAATATTTTTAGTATATAAATTCATAGATAAATTATTTTCATTCATTTCCATTTTTTTTTTAAGAATTTTCTTAACAGAATTTATTATTTCTGATCGAGAACCATAATTTAATGCTAAATTAACTTGAATATTTTTATAATGTTTAGTTTCAGTTTCACATCGTTTTAATAAATCTTTTAATTTTTTATTAATATTTTTTGAACCTAAAATTTTAAGACAAATTTTCTTTTTTTTTAATAATTTAATTTTTTTTTTAAAAAAATTTTTTAAAATATAAAATAATTAATTAACTTCTGTTTTAGGTCTCTTCCAATTTTCAGTTGAAAAAACAAAGAGTGTTAAATATTTAATATTTAAATTAATTGCCTCTTCAATTATTTTTACAGCAGAATTTAGCCCTTCTTTATGACCTTGATTTCTAGATTTTTTATTTTGTAAACCCCACCTACCATTACCATCCATTATAATGGCTACATGATTTAATGGGTTCATATTGTCATTATTTCTTTTTCTTTGGATGAAACTTTATTTTCTACAGATAAGATATGTTTGTCGGTAATTTCCTGAATTTTTTTTTGGAAAGATTTTTCATCATCTTCACTAATTTCTTTCAATTTTAATTTTTTTTTTAATTCCTCATTCCCATCTCTTCTTATATTTCTTATCGCAATCTTACATTTTTCACCCATAGATTTGATCATTTTTTTTAACTCAGTTCTTCTTTCTTCATTAAGCTCTGGAACAGGTAATCTTATTAACTGACCATCAATTTGTGGATTTAAACCAAGTTCTGATTTTTTTATTGCAGAGTCTACTAAAGGAACATTGGCTTGATCCCAAACTTGAATGTTGATCATCCTTGGTTCTGGTGTTGTAATACTTCCAATTTGATTAATTGGCATCTGTTGACCGTACACTTCCACTTTAATAAGATCTAACATGGCAGCATTAGCTCTTCCAGTTCTTAATGATGATAATTCCTTAGAAAAAACCTCTATGGCTTTATCCATTTTAAGATTATATGATTTTTCATCAAACATTATTCGCCAATCTTAATTCTATAAAACTCTTTAATTTTCAAATCCGTAATTGATAATTCTTTAATTATATCTTTAACTTTTTTCTTGGGTTCCATTACCCAAGCTTGTGTCATAAGTGCATTTTCCTCTTTAAATTTATTCATTTTACCAATACTTATTTTTTCAGCAATATCCTTTGGCTTACCTGAATTTTTAAGTTCTTCAGTAACTAACTCTAATTCTTTATCAATAATAGCTTGATCAATTAAAGAAGAATCTAAAGCTAATGGGTTAGAAGCAGCAATATGCATTGAAAGTTGTTTACCAAAGTTTTTAACGGTCTCTGAATTATTTTTAGTTTCTAACGAAACTATAACTGCTAATTTTGCTAAATTATCTTTAACTATTGTGTGTAAATATTGACAATTTACTGAGCCAGAGTTTTGTAATGTTTTAACTTTTCCAATAGTTATTTTTTCACCAATTTTTGCAATTAACGCTACTAAATTATTTTCAACTGTATCACCATTTTTCATTTTTGAATATTTTAAAACTTCCACATCTGAACTATGCTGGTTATTTAATTCACTTATCTCTTTTACAAATGAGGTAAAATCATCATTTTTAGCAACAAAATCTGTTTCACAGTTTACTTCTATAAATGACATTTTATTTTCATCACCG
>Ga0255765_1005789_pt1 | contig 11525 bp, 3 predicted proteins | sample 041ome_8_FD_179965 | JGI IMG/M metagenome (GOLD analysis project Ga0255765, IMG submission 179965) | Coastal salt marsh microbial communities from the Groves Creek Marsh, Skidaway Island, Georgia - 041407BS metaG (version 2) | ecosystem: Environmental > Aquatic > Marine > Intertidal zone > Salt...
ATGGCCATGCCTTTCTCCATAATTGGTTGTTAGTCATATTCAAACCTTTTTTCAAATGTGACCAGCCATTTATACTATGATGCCCTATAAAATACAATCCGAATGCAACTAAAAGTGGCATAAAAGTACCTAATATCACGATGTAAACAACATCTCGTAATTGGGAATAGCGTCGATAAATACAGGTAAAAAAGACCATCAAAAATGCACTAAAAAACACGGCCCATTTAACCGTAGTAAATCCTAAAAATGGTTTACCCTCTGGCAATTTGGCAAGGTCAAAATAAGGCAAGAATTCATTCAATTCTGTGAGATGAAGGGTTAGAATAGAGACTAATAACCATAATCCCCAAGAAAACGACTTCCAATTCCCCTCTATATTCAGTTCACGAAAATCACTTTCTCCGAAGTGCCAAGCAGAATATCCAAGAAATAAAATCAAGGCGACTGGCGCATTTATTTGCCAAATCACATACATGAGTCCCATGAGTCCCAAATACTTTAAAATAAAAGAAGCGGTAAAATTGGTTTTCTCACCACGTGATTCTAAAATATGATCCATTGCACCATGTGGGATTCCAACAATAATCAAACCCAATCCTAATAAACTACTCCCTATTATCCCAAAATCCATAAAAAACAATACAGAAAGGACCAAGGCCAACCAAAGAGAAAATCGGTTTTTAAAACTTAATAAAATCCTGCTTCTGATGTCTTTTATTGCCGCTGAGATAAACGGTCTCTTTGGCAAACTCATAAGAATTGGAATTTCGCCAAATACTGTACTTTTTTCCTCCAGAAATTTCAATACTTTATTCGCTTTTATAGTATTAAATAATCGTCCAAATATCTCTGAACCTAAAGCAGGCTCTTTTTGAAGAACTTTTAATAGTAGGCGATCATAAAAGGCAAATCGACCGCTATCACGGCTGTCGTCTCGATGAAAACGCCAATCATGTCCTTTTTTTGCGTTTTCGACCAATTTAATTGAATCCAATACCATGGATTTAAAGGCATAACCGGTACTGGGCTTTATTCTTCCCGCACGACCACCTGTACTCACAATATGTCGACTTAAATAGGGTTTTGGCAGTGCCGCAGAACTCATAGGAATAACGCCATATTCCTCATTCACTTTTTTTGCTGAACCAAAATTTTGCTTAATATATTCGAATAGAATCGGGTCAGCTTCTTCTTTGGTTATTACCCTTTCGCCAAATCGCGTTAATTCAACCAACGCTTTATTCCTCCCAAAAGGTAAAACATACATAAATTGGGTACTTTCTAATTGCGGAACATTAAAATCCATCATTGTGAATGTTTCCGGATCAAGATTATCATGCTCTAGCTCTACAACCCAACCATAAAAAGATTGGTTTAAGTGCGCTTGATGTGTCTCACAATTCTCAAATTTTGGCGTTCTGGAATCAAAGGTTTCTGAAGCCGTATATACATCGCCATTTTCACAATTTATTTTATACGGATACTCATTTAATTCAATATCGGATACGCGATTGCAGATTTGGACTACTCCTAATCGCTCGCTAATCTCCGATGAAAATTTAAATAAATCCTCACTTCTTATATGATAATATTGATAAGGTTTAATATCACTTAAACTGCCATTAATGTTTACGTTTTCCCAAGACGCAGAAACCAATCGTGCCACTCCCATGTGGTTCAATTCTGATTCTGTGGCCCAAAAACAAAATGTCTTATCCGTATTATACGTTCCCTTTTCGTAAGAATTTGGATCGATATACCCTATTTTTTTGCCATTGAGCATACCGGCCTCAAAAAGCTTTACCAATAAAATGGAATTCGCTGCTCCCATCCCCAAAAAGAGAAAATCAAAATGATTTTGGGAATTAATCTGCCGTTCCATAAAAGGGGTATCTTTATGAATAGCAATCGATACCCGATTTTTGTTCATTTATTTTTATTGAAATTATATCAAATAATATCCATTCTCATCTTCCTCAAGTAAAAAATCTCATTCTCCCTTTTATTTTTCTAATGGCGAAAATTCCATCGTGCATAATAGAACTCCATTCTTTGTAATTTCGCCAAATTATTTATATTCACGACGACAATATGAAAATGCGAGGGGATCAAATTCAAGAAAGATTTAAGTCAGGTTTAAAACTATTTTCCATCTTGATAATGTGCGCGATAACTGGGTCAAGCCATGCTCAATGGCAGATTACTCAAGCCAAAAAACAAAGCAAAGGTTTTGATTATTACGGTTTACGCGTGGCTTATTTACAAAACGGCGATTATATCGTTGCTGGTAACTTGGTTGATACCATTTATCTCGATAAAAACAATACCATCATTCCAACAGGAAGCTCTGGAATCTATCTCGCCCGATTCCATTCATCGGATTCTCTGATATGGAAATCGGTTTTCGAAACTACAAGTTCAACCAGTTCGGTGAGTTTAACAGAAGACATCAAGATCATCAACAACGACAACATCGTATTAGCAGGTTCATTTAAAGGATCGATTCGATTTCCTAATGGAGCCAGCAAATCTAGCAGTTCCACCGATGCATTTTGGATGCGCTACACAACAAATGGAAAATTACGCGCTCTAAATACCTATGCAAAAGCAATTAATAGTGCTTTAGCCGTAAATTCAGACTTGACGGTTGCCATTGGGGGCAGAACGCTTTCTAATCCTGCAGGTGCTTTCATTTGCCTATATGATTCAAGCGGGAATTTCAAATCTGGAGGCAACCATGTTTTTAAAGGAACCTCTCAAAATCGCGATATCGTAAATGCCTTGTGCTTTGGACCCGACAATGCCCTTTATTTCTCGGGAAAAGCCAATGGCGATAGCATTGGATATGGAAGTTTCTCAACCTATATCGATGCACCCAATAACATCAATCAATACAATTTGTTCTTTGGGAAATTTTCTAAAACAAACCAATTGGTTTGGCTGAAAGGGGGAATTCCAATGGGTAAAACCCGACCCTTTGGATTTGACATGAAACAAATGTTATTCCAACCAAAACTCAATCGCATATTATTTAGCGGCAAATTTGAGGGTGCCAATTACCAGATTGGAAAAGATACCTTAGCAACAACCTCTCTTGTTAATAGCGACAGTCGAAAGCCTATCATATTGTGTACGGACACATCTGGAAATTTAATTTGGCACACGAGTCTAGGTCTCAACCACGAAAATCAACGTGGAGAAATATTCACTTTAACACCCGGATCCAACAAATATTGGGTAACAGCGGATGTCGAACATTATCTCAATACGCCGTTAAAGTTGGGTGATGTAGAATTCAAATTCAATAATAAAGCATTTCTGTTATTAGAAATGGATTCCTTCGGAAGTATTCAAAGTGCTTTCGGTACGGATCCTACACAGAAATACAAAGTCAATAATGTACTCAGCACTACATTTCACCCTAATTACGGTTTAAAATTGTCCCTGGTTAACAATGCCTCAGATTCAATTTGGCTAACTCCAACCCGAATAGAAAAAGGGTCTTATATACTATCTGGGTTCCCATGTTATTTGAAAGCAGAAATCAAAACCCAAACCAAAGAAATATGCAATAACGAGAGTTCCATCCAGATTGGAGCTACACCTCAAGGAGGCTACTTTTCAGGTGCTGTAATCAGTGAAACAGGCACCATTCAACCTAATAAATTCAACAAAGGAACTTACTATTATTCTTATCAAATTGAAGACAATAACCGTTGTAAAAGTGTTGCCATTGATTCTATCGTAATTCACGAACCCACACCCGTGAAATTTACAAATCTAGACAGTGTTTTCTGTCCTAAAGATACCCTTATAGTTCTCAAATCTAATGTTTCAGGAGGTAGCTATTTGGGCAATGGAGTTCAAGGGAATACATTCAACCCTTCAAAAGCAGGAACGGGAATTCACACACTTTTTTACAACTTTATTAATAGTAATAATTGTAAATCGGCAGATACGACGCAAGTTAGGGTTAGAAAACAATCCGAATGTGCAACCAATTCCAGTAATGTTGAATCCAAAAGTCATTTTAACATTTACCCCAACCCATCGAAAGGGAATATACACATTGATTTTGATATGAATAATGCAAGGGCCATGTCTATTAGATCAATTGATGGAAAAGTATTAAAACAATTAATAGCACCATTTGGTGAAAATAAAATAGATGTAGATTCCCTTCCAAATGGAATTTATTATTGTCTAATTGAAACAAATACCGGAATACTACATATTGCAAAGTTCATTGTTTCAAATGATTAGTATTTTATTTATAATTGCTTAAGTTTGTTAAGTTAGAATAAACTTAAATTATTATTTTAATCTTACTAATTTTCATTACAAAAAATGATAATTAGGCGAACATATTCTTTAATTATGATAAAAAAACTAAGTCTCGTATTGATCTTAATCAACTTTTGGAATGCCACATACGCTCAATCTAATGATGTTGCTTTGAATTTTGACGGCATCGATGACTATGTAAGCACCAAATATAACGGGATCTTGGATTCAGGATCGAGAAGTATGGAAGCTTGGATCCGCACTACAGGCAACTATGATCCTAACAACGGCGGCAAGCAAGGCGTAATAGCCAATTACGGCACCATGAGTAATACCAATCGCTTTACATTTTGCGTGTTGTTCAATAATGCCATTCGCATAGAAGTTGGAGGTAACGGACTTTCTGGAACCATTGCGGTTAACGATGGCGATTGGCACCATGTAGCCGTAACCTACGACCCAAAAGATTCCTTGGATTACAGGCTTTACGTGGATGGAACTTTGGACATTGCGGGAAATCTAAAAATTGCCACAAATACAATAACCACAACCCCTCTGCAATTTGGTATGCGAATAGACAATATCAATCTATTCGAAGGCGATATTGATGAATTTAGGATGTACAACTATGCCCTAACACCCACAGAAATCAATAATAATATGGATCGCGAATTGTGCGATCTGCCCAAAGGTATTTTGGTCTATTATAAGTTCAATGAAGGCAAAGCCAATACATTTAACTACTCCAAAAAGACGGCCACGGATTATTCAGGCAATAATTACCACGGGACATTAAACTACTTCACCCTGTCGGGAACTGCCTCAAATTGGATTACAGGATCAGGCATCAAAGGGGGTCCAAGTGAAACACGAATTCAAATGTTCGATTGCGACACCGTTATTTCTCCAACTAAGAAATACAAGTGGACTCGAGATGGCCTTTTTAGAGATACGTTTGAAAGTTATTATGGCTGTGATTCTGTAATTTTAGTAAGCGTCGACATTGGCAATGATAGTATTTCAATACCCCAATTTGCGTGTGGAAGTTTCACGAGCCCTTTGGGCAAAACCGTTAGTACTGATACCATCATTACCGAATATTATACATCGATTAAGGGTTGTGATTCTATCGTTTCCTATGAAGTATACATTCTACCCGTTTTCGACACCATAATTCCCGTTCTTGCATGTGAAAAATTCCAAACGCCATTGGGGCATTTGGTTACCAAAGATTCAATTGTAAGTGACTCTTTCACATCCCTTAATGGCTGTGACTCTGTCGTTAACTATTATGTTACCATTAACCGAAATCAATATCGAAGCGATACCCTAATGGGTTGTGATTCGGTTAGTTTATTGGGGAAAACCTATTTCAAATCGCAACTAATCCAAAATACATATGAAACGTACACAGGATGTGATTCCTTTCAAACTACTTGGATTCGGGTTAATTTTAGCCAAGAAATCCCAATGAACATCACTACTTGTGATTCCTTTGTATCCGATGCGGGTATTGTTTATCGTGAAACGGGGCAATACACCGAAAGCTATTCCAATGTAAGGGGATGCGACTCTACGAGAGTATACAATCTGAAAATTGGAGAATCAAAAATAATAAGAGATACTGTTTACTCTTGCGAAAGATATTGGTTAAGAGATTCAAGTTACACCAAATCTACAATCGTTGAATGGATCGGAAAAACCTACACAAAATGCGATTCTTTCCATATTACCTATTTAGACATAACAGCAATTAATAAGGACGTTACGGTAAACGATTCTGTGCTATTTTTAAATGAAACCCTTTGGGATAGTATTACATGGTACGATTGTAAAACATCTGAGCAAGTTGGGGAGAAAAACAAAGCCAGCTTATTGATACCCTACACCGGTATTTTTAAAGCGAAAATATTCAGAAATTCCTGCGAATCGGTAACCGATTGCTACAGCAGCGAAAGAACCAATAAAACGTCTAAGTCAAATTTGAGTCCAATTGGCATTTTCCCAAATCCTAGTAATGGAAATATCGAAATCAAGGGGATTCAAAAGGGTGATTTTATTTCTATTCACGACTTAAATGGAAAATCGGTTTCTTTTATTCAAGATTCCAATCAACCCAATATGATTTATGACATTCAAGCAACGGGATTGGTTATTGTAAAAATATATTCTAAGGATTTACGATATAATCATTCAGAATTGCTAATTCTCGAGTAATCATGATTTACTTTGAAATATGAAAACAGGTGTTCTTAAAACTGGCAAGATTTTACATCTTGTTCTTACCTTAACTTTTTTTGCTTGCTTCTCACTGTACGGTCAGTTAAAAACTCCCGTTTTATACCAACCTTTAGATAAATCTACCGGCACCCCGACAGGGATGCAATTGGAAGTCAAGTCAGAAAGTGTAAAATTCTATGCCTTTGAATACTCTGAAGATGCATCCATGAAAAATGCCATAAGAGTTGAAGTTACGCGCGGCACGTATTACACTCGTTATTGGTTGAATAAACTCAAATTGAATACCCAATATTATTGGCGGGCCAAATCTATTTCTGCTACCGATTCATCTAATTGGACTGCGGTATGGTCATTCAAAACAGGAGATAAGTTAAAACGGTATGCACCGAGTCAAAATCCCGCAAAAACGTCTTCTTCATTTTTATATTTATCATGTTATAGAGCTGCAGGTTTTGATAGTTTTGAGTTTCAATTCGATACTGTTAAAAGTTTCAATTCTAAGCATTTAAGAACGGTTACTCTTCCAGATACATTCGATTGGTTTTACATTGAAACCATTCAAGATAATTTCCTTTTTGGGAAAACATATTTCTGGCGTGTAAGGGGTTTCCCGGAAGCCACCACCACATGGACCGATACCGGATCGTTCCAAATTATGGATTCCATTACAACCAAATATCCTTCTACTGCCTTTTTGCAAAATGTTAAAATCAATTTTGAATTTACCTCGGTCTATTTCAAACAACCCTTTCAAGTTCAAATTGACACCATCCCAACATTCAATTCTCCCTTATTAATAGATACCATAGCTTCTGAAGGAACCAAACAATTCGAAACCGACGCCTTCGAGATTCGGAACCTCAACTATGAAACCTATTATTATTACCGAGTTAGAGCCATTAGTGAGGCCGATTCTTCAAAATGGACTTATAGTGCTTTTAAAACAAAAGGTTTTGGAACCGATATATTGGCTGCCGAGAATTATTCAGATCCAATTGTTCCCATTAAAATTCGGAATTCAATAGATGGATCCACCGGTTATCAGATAGAAGTAGATTCCAGTATTTCCTTCAACAGTCAAGAGAAACAGACTTTCTTCTCACCTGCGGGTTTAGATACCGCGGTGAACTTGTTCTTTGGCAAAACCTATTACACGCGCGGCCGTCCCTATCATGAAAAAGACTCGGGAGAATGGACGCGCACACGACCCATCAATATCATCATTTTCCCTAGTTCTTATTTCCCATTTACCACCTCAACCGTTCATATAACCGATAGTTTTCAGTTTGCAACCAGAACCGGTGTTGACGGTTTCCAAATTCAAGCTACGCAAGCGAATCATTACGACACCACCCTTTTCCTTGATACCATTATCTCCGAATTCAAGCCGAGTTCAACCCATAATATTAAAGGACATCGATTTAAATTCGCTACCCGATATGAATGGAGAATACGAGGTTGGCATGATCGGGACACCTCCATATGGAGCAACTCAAAACCCTTCACAACCGTTAAATCACCGGTACAATTAAGACCTTTTAATTCTAACTTCCTTGGTACACCAGCAAGAACTGAGTTCAAATGGGAACCCTTGAAAGGAGGTGTGCGTTATCAACTTTGGTTGGATACCAATACCAATTTCAATTCTCCTATTTTTCTGGATACCATAACCGATTCTCTTTCTTTAGTGGTTTCCCAATTGCTGTTCAAACCACTTTATTATTGGAAAATAAGGGCCTTAACCGATGACGATACCAGTCAATGGAGCGAGGTTTGGACATTTAAAGTGCTGACGGCTCGATTGAATCTACCCAGAAATAACGCCAAAAACATTTCTTTATACAGCCTAGATTGGAATAGTGTAGAAGGTACCACTGGGTATATTTTAGAGGTTGATACGAGTGCCAATTTCTCGAACCCTTTCCGCGCCCAAGAATTAAAAGAACTTTCCTTCTTTCACTACTTCGAAACCTATCCGAAATTTGTTGATTTTAATACCAAAATTTATTGGAGGGTCAAACTCTTTCACGAAAAAGACACCACTGAGTGGAGTGATGTTTGGAACTTTACCACACGCCCTAGATATGCTCCCACATTAAGCAGTCCGATTGATTCTGCCAGCGAAGTCAGTATTTTCAATCAGTTAAAGTGGCTCGCCTATTCTGGAGCCTCTAGTTATACCGTACAATATAGTTTGAACCCTGAATTCACAGGTGCCGTACAAAATATCGTAAGCGGAACTTTATTAAACGTTACTTTAAAGCCCTCAACACGCTATTACTGGCGCGTAAGAGGTAGAAATTCTGATGGTAACGAATTCTATGATTTCAGCGAAACTTGGACCTTTACCACGGATGAAGGCATACCGCAACCCAAATTGCTGACGCCGGGAAATAATTCAAGCAACCAAGAGTTAAATGTTACTTTTAGCTGGGAAAAATTCACTCCCTCCACCATCTATCGCGTGGAGATTTCAGAAGACCCCAACTTCAGTTCATTTGTTACTAAAAATTCTACCACAGGAAATACGAAATTCACCCACCTCAAAGGACAAACCACGTATTATTGGCGTGTAAAAACCTTCAATGGAACTGTGGAAAGTCCTTGGAGTGAAATATGGAAGTTCACCACCACTTTCGTAAACAGTACCGATTTTCAAACTGCAAATTGGGTAAGGCTTCAACCGAATCCAACGAGCGGATTATTTAAAATAATTACCGATCATCCAAATACCCATATTCATCAAATAAAGGATGCACAGGGACGTATTGTTCAACAATTCAATTTGGGAACACCCCTACCGGAATTCATTAATTTAAGTGCATTGCCTGCTGGTTTGTATTTCATCGAAATCAGTTGTAACAACTTCAGTTCTACCCTAAAATTGATTAAAGAATAGTTTTGATCGGTTATGGAGGATTTTCTCAATGCGACTAACATTAACATTACTCACACAATTACTATTCTAAAACACGCCTATCTTTGACTCAAGCATGAAAAATTTATTTAAGTCCTTCCTGATAATTCTCTTTGCATTACCATTGGTTGCTAATGCGCAATTAAGCGGCACTTATACGCTTGGTGGTAGTGGAACAAAGAACTTCTCAACTTGGCAGGAACTGTCAGACTCTATAAGTTTGAAAGGTGTTAGTGGCAAAGTTACAATCTTAGTAAAATCAAACTTATCCATTAGTAACACCCTTACTTTTAAGCAACCTAAATCCAATACCCTTTCGTCCACAAATACGTTAACCATTGACGGGAATGGATATACTATTTCAGGAAATTTAAAAAGAGAATTGGTCCTTTTAGATGGTATTGACTACGTTAATTTCAAACATCTCAACTTCCAAAATACTTCCACAAATGGAAATTCTATTGGTTTAAGATTTACCAACCAAGCCGATTATAACACCATCGATAGTTGTTCCATTCTTTTAGGGAAAATAACACATGACGCCAACGATACAGGAGCTTACATCGCATTTTCCCAAAACGATTCCTTGGTAATGGCTAACTCCAGTACCAATAATGGAATCGGAAATATTATATCCTACTGTACCATGAAAACAAGTGGAGGTGTTGGTCCAAGATATGCTGTAATCAATCAGCAATCTTCAAAGACGTACTTAAAAACCGAGACCCAAAATCAATTCATCCATAATAAAATCCAAAACTTTTATAATGGTGTTTTTTACATGCGATATGTGAGAGGTGAAATTATATCGGGAAATAGTATCGATCGTTCGGATGCAAGTTCAAATGACAATCCAGATAGTACGCTTGTGATTTTCCACCTACAAGATATGAAGTCTGCAGGTGTGCATAATGAAATATCCAATAATACGATATCAAACTTACCGTATTACAGCACATCCCTATCAACGGCTAATACATCGGCTTACAACTTTATTGGATTCAAACTGGATAATGCAGGCGGCAACGACACGACTTTCCTAAAAATCAACAATAACCATTTCAACAATATTTATCTCGCTAATTCCTTTACAGGGATCATAAGTGATGGAGATTCATGCCTACAATTTAACGAAAACACATTCAACCGAGTATTTACCGAAGCGGGAAATTCTTTTGGTGTATCCTTCACAAAAAATCACAACTTCCAATTAAAAAAGAATCAATTTAGAAATTCAGAGTTTTCCATTTCTGGGAAAGGCTATACGCAAATCTTTTATCTCTACAACAATTCCAATAGTAGCAATTTTGCAAATACCTTAGATTTTAACATGGTGGATTCCGTGTCAGCATATTACTTGGATGCCTTCTATATCTATGGAACCAGCGATTATAATTTAACCGGTAACACCATAACGAATAACACAATTAATTCAAGCGATTGGACTTCCTTTAAGGCCATTTATTGCATTCAAACAGGGCAGACAAACGTTGTTAGTAATTTGATTGCTAACAACTATAATAAAGGTCAATCCCTTTTGGTTTACTCCGAAAATTATAGTGCCCTAAACGAATATAATTTCTATTATAATACGGTGGTCAATAATGACTCCTTTTCAAGTTGGACTGGAGAAAATTATATCTCATTCTTTTATAATTACGGCGATGTAAACTACGTCGGCAATATTGTAGAAGCAAAGGGCAAAGCGGGTGTGTACATGAATTTCATTAACAACACAGGTTTAATTGCCGATAATAATATTTATAGCGGAGGTAAATTTTCAAGCGAGTATTGGCATGCCGACGGAAACGATTATTATAATTTCAACGATTGGGTTGCAGATACCAAGGTGGGTCCAAGCAATTATAAAGTATCTCCTAAATTCATCAATCCTGGTAAATCAGACTTCAGATCGGGTGCTTCAAAAAACCAAAATTCAACTAAGGAAACATCACTAAGTAGTCTGGATCTTTATGGAAACAAACGCCAAGATAATTATCACGATATCGGAGCTATTGAATCTGTTTTCGACCTTGGATTGAACGTTCAAAAGATTAACAAATCTGATACACTTTGTTCG
>Ga0255765_1005791_pt1 | contig 11519 bp, 9 predicted proteins | sample 041ome_8_FD_179965 | JGI IMG/M metagenome (GOLD analysis project Ga0255765, IMG submission 179965) | Coastal salt marsh microbial communities from the Groves Creek Marsh, Skidaway Island, Georgia - 041407BS metaG (version 2) | ecosystem: Environmental > Aquatic > Marine > Intertidal zone > Salt...
TGGAATATCAAGGCGAATTATACATCGCGCTTGGAGAGGTTGAGAAAGCAAAAGCAAACTTAACTAAAATAGATGATATTTGCTGGACCGAATGCTCTGAACTGCGTGAATTAAAGAAAGCAATAGAACAGGCTGTGAACTAAACAAAGATAGATAGTGTTCATACCACTATCTGTAGCGTTTCGGCTTATCTCTATCCATCATAAGCTGAACCGCATCTGCAAGACTATGTAACGCCTGACGATTTCTTTTGAGGTCTGAATTAAGAGAAACAATTATATCGCCGTCGCTACGAATGCGAGGGGCTTCATAATCGTGGTATTCACTCACTAATTCTGTTATCTTTTGAAGTAATTCTGCCTCAGTTTTTATCGATTCAGATTGGGTAATATTGGTATTCCCACCCGTATAATTTTTCTCATTACTCATAAAATTACCTAACGCATGGGTTTTCTTCAAACAAATAACGTCATTAACTGCCTTGCAAATTAAGTATGTAAGTGACTGTTAGTAATTTCAAACAAAAAAACGCCGCATAATGCTCATTCATAAAATAGTAATAATAAAAACAAGCCATAAATAAGCGGGGCAAAGGCCCCGCTTTTTATAAATGGTGGGTGGTGAGGGGCTCGAACCCCCGACCTATTCGGTGTAAACGAATTGCTCTCCCAGCTGAGCTAACCACCCAAATTCGATTAGAACTTAACATGTACCTAAACAATAAAAAAAAATTTAGTTATTTACAGCAGCTTTCAATGGTGCCCCAGCCTTAAATTTTGGCTGCTTAGAAGCCGCAATCTGGATTGTTTCACCCGTTCTTGGGTTACGTCCTGTAGTAGCAGCGCGTGCTGCAACAGAGAAAGTGCCAAAGCCAACGATTCTAACTTCATCACCACTTTTTAATGCGCCTTCAATAGAAGCAAACACCGCATCAACTGCTCTTGCAGCGTCTGCTTTCGTGAGTGAAGAATGGTCTGCAACAGATGCGACTAGGTCGTTCTTATTCATTGAGTTATCCCTTTCTTTTTTTAGTTATAAGGCAAGACAATAGGCGCAACCATAAGTTAGATCAACCAAAATATATCAATTTTAATCTATAATTAACGCTTTAGGGTCAATGAGCAACAATATCTGAGACAGAATTCGATTCCGGCGGGATAGGTGATGAAATTTCTTCAACTAAAGGTTCTGGTTTCTGCACAAATGCAATATGTACCACCTCGTCAATCACCGATACTGGCATAATAGCGAGCTCTGATTTAACATTATCTGGTATTTCTTCCAAATCCTTCTCATTATCCTTAGGAATAATGACTGTTTTAATTCCGCCTCTTAATGCGGCAAGTAATTTTTCTTTAAGTCCGCCAATCGGCAATACGTGTCCTCTAAGCGTAATCTCACCCGTCATAGCAACGTCTTTCTTAACGGGAAGACCAAGATGCGCTGAAATAATGGAAGTCACCATTGCAACACCTGCGGACGGTCCATCTTTAGGGGTTGCCCCTTCTGGAACATGCACGTGTATATCATGTTTCTCAGCAATGGATAAATCTATTCCAAAGTTTTTTGCTTTAGACTTTACAAAAAACTCAGCAGCCTGAATAGATTCCTTCATCACCTCGCCAAGCTTTCCTGTAGACGTTATTTTACCCTTGCCTGGTACTCGTACAGACTCAACCTGTAATAATTCACCACCAACTTTCGTCCAGGCGAGCCCTGTTACAACACCAACCTGATCTATAGCATCAATTTCACCAAACTTGAATTTTCTGACGCCCATAAACACAGTCAAGTTCTCAGCAGTGATAGACAGGCTCTCCTGGTCCCCAGCTAAGATTTTTGTAAGTGCTTTGCGAACGATACGAGCAAGCGAGCGCTCAAGAGCACGAACGCCAGCTTCTCTTGTATAGTATCTTATCACATCTCTTATGGCATCTTGTGATACCGATACTTCACCTGTTTTTATCCCATGTTCGCCAAACTGTCTTGGCAGAAGATGGTTTGTCGCAATTTCAATTTTTTCATCTTCTGTATAACCAGATAGCTGGATAATTTCCATTCTATCAAGCAATGGCTCTGGCATATTCAGGCTATTCGCTGTTGTTATAAACATTACGTTTGAAAGGTCAAAATCTACCTCAAGATAGTGGTCCTGAAATGTATTATTTTGTGCTGGGTCTAGTACTTCTAGCAATGCAGAACTCGGATCTCCGCGCCAATCAGCGCCGAGTTTATCAATTTCATCTAACAAAAATAGAGGGTTATTCTTCTCTGCTCTTTTCATACCATGTATTATCTTGCCTGGTAGGGACCCTATATAGGTTCTGCGATGGCCTCTTATCTCTGCCTCGTCTCTAACCCCCCCAAGCGCCATTCTAACAAATTGCCTGCCTGATGCCCGTGCGATACTCTTGCCTAAAGATGTTTTTCCCACACCAGGAGGGCCCACAAGACATATTATCGGGCCTTTATTCTTCTTTGTTCTTTGCTGAACCGCAAGAAACTCAATAATACGCTCTTTCACCTTCTCAAGACCATGATGATCATCATCTAGTATTTTGCGTGCCTGCTGAATATCGATCTTTAAGCGACTTGCTTTCTTCCAAGGCAAAGCAACCATCCAATCAAGATAATTTCTTACAACAGTAGCTTCGGCACTCATCTGCCCCATGTTGCGCAACTTCTTTAACTCGTTAGTTGCCTTTTCCTTGGCTTCTTTTGGCAATTTAGCCTTTATGATTTTTTCTTCGATATCATCAATTTCATTTTTACCATCTTCGGTCTCACCAAGTTCTTTTTGAATAGCCTTCATTTGCTCATTCAAATAATATTCGCGCTGAGTTTTTTCCATTTGGCGTTTGACGCGGCTTCTTATTCTGCGTTCAACCTGCAATACGCTAATCTCTCCATCCATTAACTCATACAATTTCTCAAGTCGCACTCGAACGTCTAATTTTTCCAATAATTGCTGTTTATCCTCAATACTCACAGCTACGTGAGAGGCTAATGTATCCGCAATTTTGTTTGTATCTTCTAATTGATTTACAGAGGTTAATACTTCTGTTGCAATTTTCTTATTTAATTTTATGTAATCCTCGAAATGATGAATTGCAGCTCTTCCAAGCGCTATCACCTCTGGATCTGTGACCTTGGTTTCTGGGGCTTCCACAATGTCAGCCATCAAAAACTCACCAGAATTATCAATCTTGTTGACCTGCGCCCTACCTCCGCCTTCAACAAGCACCTTAACAGTACCATCAGGTAATTTTAACAATTGTAAGATAGAGCCGAGGGTACCAATGCGATACAGATCATCTGCTGACGGTTCCTCAGTACTAGCGTCAGTTTGTGTTAATAAAAGAATTTGCTTATTTTGAGCCATAACAGCTTCAAGCGCTCGCACTGATTTCTCGCGCCCAACAAAAAGAGGTACTATCATATGTGGAAAAACGACAATATCCCGTAATGGTAGGATCGGGATAGTTTGAATTTCATCGATATCAGACATTAAAAATTCCTTCTGGATAGCTCATTTAGCGCTTAAAAAAACCAAAAACTGGATTTTACTTTTTTCAAATAAAAAAAACGCCAAAATTGCATCTTCTATTGTTAAAATCACTAGGTATAATGTGATGTTTTAATCACAGATTTCAAGAGCGCAATTTGGATGACCTTAAAGTGCAAAGTCAACAGGCACAAATCACATTGGATAATTGATATTTGGATATAGAAAACGGCTCAATAAAGGAGCAATAAATCACACAAGACAAAAATATTCAAACCATTAAGATCTAAGATTTTTCATTTTTATCTCTTAATAAAAACAATGTTTAAGCGCCAGAATCTTGCTTAGAAACTGAAGAATGAACCAGCAATGGAGGTGCGTTAGAGACAACAACATCTTCGTTAATCACGACACTGTCAATATCTGAGGTTGTTGGAATATCAAACATCGTATCCATCAAAATATTTTCAAGGATTGAGCGCAAACCACGCGCGCCAGTTTTGCGCTCAATTGCGCGTCTTGCGATAGCTCTTAACGCATCATCTCTGAATTCAAGTTCAACCTCATCCATTTCAAAAAGCGCTTTATATTGCTTTGTTAATGCATTTTTAGGTTCGACAAGGATTTGAACTAGAGCGTCTTCATCCAAATCTTCTAATGTAGCAATAACCGGCAATCTGCCAATAAATTCTGGTATGAGACCGAATTTCACAAGATCTTCTGGCTCAATTTTGGTGAGTATTTCACCAACTTTGGTTTCATCTTTATCTCGAACAGTAGCACCAAAACCAATTCCAGTGCTGTTTGTTCTATCAGATATTAACCGCTCGAGGCCCGCAAATGCGCCACCACATATAAACAAGATATTGGTAGTATCAACCTGAAGAAACTCTTGCTGAGGGTGTTTTCGTCCCCCTTGCGGTGGAACCGATGCAACAGTGCCTTCCATTATCTTCAGCAAGGCTTGTTGAACGCCCTCACCTGATACATCGCGCGTAATTGACGGGTTATCTGATTTCCGGCTAATTTTATCAACCTCATCAATGTAAACAATGCCACGTTGCGCTTTTTCAACATTGTAATCAGCTGATTGCAATAATTTAAGAATAATGTTTTCAACATCTTCGCCAACATAGCCTGCCTCAGTAAGCGTTGTTGCATCTGCCATCGTGAAAGGCACATCTAAGATTCGCGCAAGCGTCTGTGCAAGAAGTGTTTTACCCGAACCAGTTGGGCCAACCAGCATAATATTCGATTTAGAGATCTCAAGATCTCCGACCTTACCTGCATTTGCCAATCTTTTATAATGGTTATGGACAGCCACAGATAAAACACGCTTTGCTTTTTCCTGGCCAATAACATAATCATCTAACACTATTTTGATATCGAGTGGCGATGGGACACCTTCCCCGCCCTTCACGAAACTGCTTTTATGCTCTTCGCGTATGATATCCATGCATAATTCGACACATTCGTCACAGATAAATACGGTCGGCCCAGCGATGAGTTTTTTAACCTCATGCTGACTTTTCCCACAAAATGAGCAAAATAACGTAGATTTGCTATCCTCTGTCGATTTTGCCATCTTTAATTTGCCCTCATAAGGTTCATAAAACTAAACTTACTTGATCTAATATTATTAAATTAATGCCTCTTGTCATTAAAACTCAACAAAAAACAATATATTTTTAACGCTGTATATTTTTTAGCCTGTTATTTAGCTTTTTTCAGGGGCGGGACGTTTTGTGACCACCTCGTCAATCAATCCCATTTCTTTTGCTTCAGTTGGTGACATGAATGTGTCACGCTCCATGATTTTTTCAATTTGTTTCAAGGTTTTTCCAGAATGCTTTTCATAGATTTTGTTAAGCCTACTTCTCAAACTGATTATTTCTTTGGCATGAATTTCAATATCTGTTGCCTGACCTTGAAAACCGCCTGATGGCTGATGAGTCATAATTCGGGCATTTGGTAAACAATGACGCTTGCCAGCTGCACCAGCAGTAAGCAACAAAGAGCCCATTGAGGCTGCTTGTCCAATACATACTGTCGATACATCTGGTCTGATATATTCCATGGTATCGTAAATGGCCATACCTGAGGTCACTACTCCGCCTGGAGAGTTTATATACATAAATATATCTTTTGATGGATTTTCTGATTCAAGAAACAATAATTGAGCGCAAATCACCGACGCCATCATGTCTTCAACAGGGCCATTTAAAAAGATAATACGCTCTTTTAGCAGACGAGAATAAATATCATATGAACGCTCACCCCGATTAGTTTGCTCAACAACCATTGGGATCAATGCAGATGTTTCTTGTGGCACAGTGCCTATCATTGCTACCTCTTTTTTTTATTCACCTAAAATAATGCGCTTAATTTAGATCAGCCATAAATGGATAAGCCTAATGTGCGCATCTTTAAACTAAAGCGATTTATTCCCAGTGCCAAGATGTCTGACCAAAAAATCTGATTTTATGATTTTTTAGCAGCCTCTTTTTTTGCTGCTTTCTTTGCAGAAGGCTTCTTTTTAGCGACCGCTACATTTGAACCAGTTTTGTCTTTTACTGACTTCGCCTTAGCAGCTTTTTTGGCAGCTTTTTTGGCAGAAGGCTTCTTTGCTGCTTTTTGGGCCAGTTTTTTGACATCATTACTGTTACCAACAACTTCTGGCTTATATAAAGCATCCATATTTGTTTCAAAGTCTGTAACTTTAGCAAGCTCGACAATATAATCAATCACCTTATCCTCAAACAAAGGACCCGCAAGCTGCTGCGCTGCTTCAGGGTTTTTCTGATAATATTCTACAATCTGCTGTTCTTGTCCTGGATAATTCTTGGCCTGCTCAAAAATGGCGCGCTTTGTGTCTTCTTCGGATACTTTTATGTTGTTAGAACGCCCTATCTCCGTGAGCATCAATCCCAATCTTACTCTTCTGGTTGCAATCACATTCGCTTCTTTCTTAGAAGCTTCATCAAGGCCTTCATCTGCAGCATGTTTATGTTTATGGTCATGTGCATGATCATGATCATGATCATGGTCATGATCGTCGTTATTCTCAATCCCCAGCTCTGATTTCATAGAGCGAGCAACAACATCATATTCGGAGGAAAGTAATGTTGGCGGAACATCAAAATCAGCTTGTTCGTTCAACTGATCCAAAATATTTTTCTTTAGCATTTGGCGCAATGCTGGCTGATGCTGCGAGCTCAGCTGGTTTCTTACTGCTTCTTCCAAAGCTGGCAATTTCTCGAACCCCAATTTTTTGGCAAGCGCGTCATCTAATAAAGGCTCTCCTTTGGTTCTGACTTCTTTAACGGTAACGGCAAAAACAGATAGTTTTCCAGCAAGGTGAGCTGCTTGATAATCCTCTGGAAATGGGACGTTGATATTTATTTTATCGCCTGCTTTAACTCCAACCAACCCATCTTCGAATCCAGGAATGAATGAGTTACTTCCAAGTTCCAATGAGTGGTCTTGTGCAGCGCCACCGTCAAACGGAACACCTTTAATAGATCCTTCAAAATCAATTACAACAACATCACCAAGAGCGGCCTGATATCCTTTTTTTGCTTCCACGGTTGGACTATTTTCAGATGCAAGTCGCTGCATCGTCTCACTGACTTCAGCCTCATCTATTGGCAATGTCGGTCGCTCTATTGATAAAGCCGAGATATCTGGTAATTCAATTTGTGGCAAGATTTCGCATTTCAACTTGGCTTCAAGATCGCTGCCATCTTCATATGCCGTAATATCAAGTGATGGCTGACTTGCAAGGTTAAGATCATTCGATTCTATAGCTTTACGAGCTGCCTCATCAAGCATGGCTTGTATTACCTCGCCTTTGGATTGCTCACCATACCGCGCTTTAACAACAGAAATAGGAACCTTTCCTGGACGAAAACCAGGCATTTTCACTTGTTTGGAAATCTCATTTAATTTAGCGTCCACACGTGCTTTAATATCGCTTGCGTTAATTGCAATCTTGAACTCACGGGCAAGCCCTTCATTAAGTGATAATGTAATTTCCATGCTCTATATTTCCTAATTTGTTTTTAACGCGCCTGATATTGTTTAAGTTCGACCAATAATATCTACCAAGAATTTGGCCATGATGTTTGTGTTTACAGACCCTTAAAATGGTGCGAGTAAAATGGTGCGGGCGGAGGGACTTGAACCCCCACATCGTTAGATACCAGAACCTAAATCTGGCGCGTCTACCAATTTCGCCACGCCCGCAACGATAATAATGATGCATCGCTACAAAAATAACATCGCTTCGTCAACATCAATAACGCATAACTCCTAAATTGTAGCTAGAATTTCATTATTCTTACTGTTTTTGCTTTGAATAGTGGTGAATGGCGATAAAAAGCAGATGATGGGGCGAGTGACCGGATTTGAACCGGCGACATCCAATACCACAAACTGGCGCTCTAACCAACTGAGCTACACCCGCCATCAACATCTAATGACAACTCTGCCAACTAGAATAAAAGGTAATACAGCAAGAGAATTTTTGTTGCAACACCCTATCGTCATAGATGATATAGATTAACTAAAAAAAAGAAGTGTGAGGCATAAATATGCTTAATAAAATGCTTAATGAGAACCTCTTAAACCTAAATACAGAAACTGCGTTCAGCGTTCTTGCAAGAGCAGGAGAGCTTGAAAAGGCAGGATTTTCAATCGTGAATCTTGGAATAGGACAGCCAGATTTCAGCACCCCTGCCCATATTGTTGAAGCTGGCATCAAGGCGCTTAAAGATGGCGCTCATGGCTACACCCCCTCAATGGGCCTTGTGTCTCTGCGAGAAGCCGTATGGCAGGATTTAACCGAACGTTATGGATATTGCCCTCCCATTAGCCAGATACAGATAACACCTGGCGGCAAACCGGTTATATTTATGGCTGCGATGATTTATGGCGGCAGGGAAAAGGAAATCATATTACCTGATCCCAGTTTTCCTATTTACGCATCATCAGTGGCCTATTCTGGTGCGAAGCCTATTACCTATGGTCTTGATGAAGAAACTGGATTCGCTTTTAATGCAGATGAGATTTTGAGCAAAATCACCAGCCGCACAAGTATGATTATAATAAATTCGCCTCACAATCCCACTGGCGGCATAACGCCTGCGTCAGAGATTAGCAAACTTGTAGACGGATTGCTAAGCTATCCAGATATCACTTTATTTTCAGATGAAATTTATGACAGACTTGTCTTTGAAACTCCGCCACATTCTCTTCTTTCCTATCCAGAAATACGCGATAGGCTTATCATATTAAATGGCTGGTCGAAAACCTATGCCATGACAGGCTGGCGCATCGGTTTTGGTATTTGGCCAGAACAGAGCATGGAATTTGCAGATAAAATTGGCGTTAATTACCATTCTTGCGTAAACGCCGCTACTCAATATGCAGCACTAGCAGCCACGGTTGGGGATCAGAGCTGCGTTGAGAACATGCGTGTCATATTTAAACGCAGAGCAACATTAATAACGGAAAAATTGAATAATATAACAGGAATAAACTGCCAGTTACCAGGCGGTGCTTTTTACGCTTTCCCAAATATAACAGGTCTTAGGCTTGCCTCGGAAGATATACAAACCATTCTTCTTGAAGATTACGGGGTTGCTGGTCTGGCAGGAACCGCTTTCGGCCATAATGGCGAAGGGTACCTTAGACTTTCCTCTGCAAACTCAGATGAATTAATACTAAAAGCCTGTAATATGATAGCACAGCTTGCAAATAGTCACGCTTAAAGATTGCATAAATTTTATGCAAAAACTCAAATATTTATCCCCAGCTGGTCAGATAGTTGCATGTTGCAATTGGAGTAGTTAATTTCAGGTGTTATTCGATTAAGTGGGTTTAAAACAAGTTGGTGTAATCCTCCTATCGAATGTAAAAAAATGCATTTTCAGGGTCAGTGAATATCATGCGGCCTATGGCAAACAAAAAGGAACGACCATCCTTATCTTTTATAAAATAGCGGGAAAGACATTATGAAAAAAATTGAAGCTATAATAAAGCCGTTCAAACTAGATGAAGTTAAAGAGGCACTTCATGAAGTTGGAATACAAGGCATCACAGTTATCGAGGCAAAGGGATTCGGCAGACAAAAAGGCCATACGGAGTTATATCGAGGCGCAGAATATGTCGTTGATTTCTTGCCCAAAGTAAAAATTGAAGTCGTAATTGAAGATTCGATGCTAGACACAGTGGTAGAAGCGGTTCAGAACGCTGCTAAAACAGGGCGCATTGGAGATGGTAAAATTTTTATATCCTCAATTGATGAGGCTATCCGAATCCGTACCGGAGAAAAAGGCGGAGAGGCGGTTTAATTTTTGCTTGAGATTCCTTCACTAATAAAAGTATAAAAGCATTATAAGTTTTTGTATTTATTTTATAAATTTAAAAATAATATGGCATGAAAGGATTTAAAATGTCAGACGTAAAAAAAATTATGGAAATGATAAAAGAAAACGATGTGACATATGTAGATGTGCGCTTTACCGATCCGCGCGGTAAGATGCAGCATTTATCGCAACATGTGGATACAATTGACGAAGAGTCATTGGAAGAAGGTTTCATGTTTGATGGCTCCTCCATTGCTGGTTGGAAAGCTATTAACGAATCAGATATGTTGCTAAAGCCTGATTTATACCGTGCCTATATGGATCCGTTTTTTGCACAACCAACTTTAGCGCTTTTTTGCGATGTTTTGGAGCCATCATCAGGGCAGCCATATTCTCGTGACCCGCGCTCAACAGCTAAGGCAGCAATTGCGCATATGGAATCTACAGGCGTTGCTGATACTGCTTTCTTCGGACCAGAGGCTGAATTTTTCTTGTTCGAAGATGTTAAGATGGAAGTTTCTATGAACCGTGGATACTATGAGGTTGACTCATCCGAAGGTCCGTATAACAGCGCAAAAAGCTATGATGAAGGTAATCTTGGACATCGCCCTGGTGTCAAAGGCGGATATTTTCCTGTGCCACCTGTTGATTCAGGACAGGATGTGCGAAGCGAAATGTTATCTGTCATGGCAGATATGGGCGTACCAGTGGAAAAACATCACCATGAGGTTGCCCCATCCCAGCATGAATTAGGAATGAAGTTTGGTGAGTTGGTTGAAACAGCAGATAACCTTCAACTCTATAAATACTCTGTACAGCAGGTTGCCAATGCTTATGGACTTTCTGCGACTTTCATGCCGAAACCTATTGCGGGTGATAATGGCTCTGGTATGCATGTGCATCAATCATTATGGACTGATGGCAAGCCCTTATTCGCAGGTAACTCTTATGCTGATTTATCAGAAAGCGCGTTATTCTACATAGGCGGTATCATCAAGCACGCAAAAGCCCTAAACGCTTTTACAAACCCCTCAACAAACTCCTACAAAAGACTAATACCAGGGTATGAAGCACCTGTGCTACTTGCATATTCAGCACGCAACCGCTCTGCATCATGCAGAATTCCTTTTGTTTCTAGCCCTAATGGAAAGCGTGTTGAAGTTCGCTTCCCAGATGCAATGGCTAACCCATATCTTGCCTTTTCTGCGATGCTTATGGCTGGCCTTGACGGTATTAAAAATAAAATTCATCCAGGTGATGCAATGGATAAGGATTTATATGACTTGCCAGCTGAAGAGCTTGAGCAAATCCCAACGGTTTGTGGGTCTCTTCGTGAGGCGCTTGAGAGCCTCAACGCTGATAGAGCTTTCTTAACAGATGGGGATGTGTTCACAGATGACCAAATAGATGGCTATATTGATCTTAAAATGGAAGAAGTCATCAATCTTGAACACACACCTGCCCCGATTGAGTTTAAAATGTATTACTCTTTATGACCGTTATTTATCATCTAAAAAATTTAAAAACTCCGAAATTAATGTTTCGGGGTTTTTTTTATACTTTTTTGCCAAATTGCTATATTATTTTTATGAATATTGTATTTCAAATTAACGTTCTAATACTAAATCCAGTATAATCATACCATG
>Ga0255765_1005793_pt1 | contig 11515 bp, 5 predicted proteins | sample 041ome_8_FD_179965 | JGI IMG/M metagenome (GOLD analysis project Ga0255765, IMG submission 179965) | Coastal salt marsh microbial communities from the Groves Creek Marsh, Skidaway Island, Georgia - 041407BS metaG (version 2) | ecosystem: Environmental > Aquatic > Marine > Intertidal zone > Salt...
CGCGCGCGGTGTGACGACGGCGTGACGCGATCGCGATCGCGACACGCACGCCGAAGCGCGCGAGGGACACCTAACCGCCGCACGCGGTGATCATGAGCGAGAACGTGCGCGTGCTCGTGCGCGTGCGCCCGCCGAACGCGCGTGAGCTCGATGGCGGGTACGCGAAATCCATTCACGCGCACAGCGACACGCAATTAAGCGTCACGCGCGCCGGATCTGCGGCGCATGCGGGGGCGCAGGGGACGACGTCGTCGTCATCGTTTGCGTATGATTACGTGTGCGATGAGACGCAGAGTCAGGAGGCGATATTTGAGCGCGTGGGGGCGCCCATCGTGGATGGCGTCGTGGAGGGGTTTCACGGGTGCGTGCTCGCGTACGGGCAAACGGGCGCGGGGAAGACGTATACGATGCAAGGGGTGGATTACGACGACGATGGGCGTGATGACGACGATGGGCGTGATGGGTGTGGTGATGGCGGCGATGTCGCCATGGGTGGTGGCGGTGAGGTGGATTTGAACGCCGCGCACGCCGGGTTGATTCCGCGCGTGTTGCGTCGGTTATTCGCGCGCGTGGAGAGCGAACGCGCGCGCGTCGCCGAGGCGGGTGGTGACGCGGAATTTGACGTCAAGTGTTCGTACTTGGAGATTTATAACGAAACGTTGAGGGATTTGTTGATGAATTCCGAGTACGATGGTCCGGCGCCTAATATTCGCGAGGATAACAAGCGCGGGACGTTTGTGGAGAATTTGTTGGAGGAGCGCGTGGTGGGCGCTGAGCAAACGTACGAGACATTCTTACGCGGCGCCGCGAATCGACGGGTTGGGCAGACGAATATGAATGCTGATTCATCTCGTTCGCACAGCGTGTTTACAATTTCCGTGGAGAGTCGCACCAAGGCGAATCCCACGGCGCCGGTGACGAAGAAGAGCGCGTTGTTGCACTTGGTGGATTTAGCCGGGAGTGAGCGACAAAAGAGCACCGATGCCGCGGGAGAGCGTTTGAAAGAAGCGAGCGCGATCAACAAGTCGCTTTCGGCGCTGGGGAACGTGATCAAGGCGTTGGTGGACTTGGCTGACGGTAAAGAGCGACACGTGCCGTATCGCGATTCCAAGCTGACGTTTTTACTCAAAGACGCGCTCGGCGGGCGCGCACGATGTTCGCTTCTCGCGTGTGTTTCTCCCGCACATGTTAACGTGGAAGAAACTTTGTCGACTTTAAAGTTTGCGCAGCGCGCCAAGTTGGTGAAGGTTCGCGCCGTGGCGAATGAAGAAGCCGTTGGTTCTTCTAGCGAGCTCGCCGCCGAGGTGAGTCGACTGCGCGCGTTGCTCGCCGAAGGCGGCGGTGATGGTGGCATGAACACCAAGGTCAAAATCTTAGAACTCGAGGCGATTATGGCCAAAGCCAATCGAGCGGCAAGTGCGGCGGCGAAAGATAGCGAAGGCGAACTCGAAAAGCTCAAAGCCAAGCTCGCGGACGCCAAGGAGCTGTGCACGTGCTTGGATAAAAATTTGCAGTCAGCTAAGATGGTGATTCGTTTGCGCGACGAAGCGTTGAAGAAAAAGGCGCTCACGCCCGAGTTGCTCGACGCTGAGCACGCTGAACTTCGGAAGCAAGTCGAACATCCTCCCGAAGTCGTGCGCGTGCGCATGGAGCTCGCGGCGTTGCAAGAGCGCGCCGACGCGTTGCAAGCAGAGAACGAGCGTTCGGCAAACCGTGGTCGATTAGCCACTGCAGAAGCAGAATTGAAGGACTTGCGTAAGCTTGTCGTCGCCGAAGGCGAACTCACGGCCAAGGCACTGGACGAAAAAGCTGAGGCGTTGGCGGCACACGCGCAAATCGAGCAACGTAACAAAATTTTGGAAGCCGCCATCGAAGCCGCCGAACGACGCGCGGTGGAGAGCGAGGAAGCCGCTGAGTCTGCACGTACGGCGCAAGCTGCTGCTGAAGTACTCGAACACGAACATAAGATGAACAAACAAGCCGCCGAGGCTGATCGCGCGCGCATCGAAGCGACTTTTGCCGAGAATAAGGAAGTCATGGAGGAAATGTTTGGTAAGCTAGAAACGTTGATGGCGTACAAGGTACAAGCTGATCGCGAAAAGGCTGAACTCGAAATCCTCGTCGCCGAAGCGACGGCAAAAGCCGCAGGTGCGAGCTCATCGTTCGAAGAAACCACCGCGGCACTCGCTGCGGCGCGCAAGCAACTCGAACAATCCAAGGCTGACATCGACGCGGCGCTCGACGAGCAACGCGCCGAGCACGAAAAAGCCTTGTCCGCGCACGTGGCTGAACACCAAGCCAAGCTTGCGGCGATGTCTAGCGCACATCAAAGCGCACTACGCGCACTCGAGTCCTCCCGCGATGCCGAGATCGCAGCCGTGGTTAACGCCCAAGCCGAAGCCGTGAATAAAGCCAAGGAGGACGCTGAGAGCGCATTTGACGCCGAGCGCGCGGCGCACGCTGTGGCGTTGAGCGCGCAAGCGGCTGAGCTCGAAGCCAAATTTGCCAAGCAGTTGACTGATGTTCAAACCGCGCACGAAGCTTCTCTCGCGGCGCTACACAGCGAGCATGTCGAAGCCGAAGCCAAAATCCGCGCAGACATGCGCGCCGCGCAGGCGGAATTGGTTGACGCGCACGCGTCAAAGTTTTCGGCCCAGGCCGAAGCGTTCGCGGAACAAATCGAGAAAATCAATGCCACGCACGCATCGGCGATTGAAGCGCTCGAAGTCAAGCATGCGGGTGAAATGGCTGCTTTCAAGGAACGACTGGCGATTGCCGAAGCGCGCGACGTAGCCGAGGACACGATGAATTGCAAAGAACATTTTGCTGAGCTCGCAGCTGTGAAGACACAGCACGACGAAGCGCTTGAGACGCTTGAGAACGAGTACAAGGCTCAAATCGCTGCGCTGGAGCACACTCTCGAACAGCGCCAAGACGCAGAGATGCGCTTAACGGCACGCGTCGAGGAGATGAAGGCGACTCACGCACGTGAGATTGATGAGCTCCGCTCTCAAATGGCAGCCATGGATGAGACGCAAGTTGATGTCGAAGAATCTTTGCGAGTGAAAATCACGGAGGAGTCGAACAAGGTACTCGAAGACGTTCGTGCGGATCATGAGATTGCCCTCGAGGAACAAAAGAGTACGCTCAGCGCGGCGTTTGCGGCGGATATTCGCAATGCGGAGAAGAAGCTCGCCATGGCGAAAGAAGAAGTGAACAAAGCAAAAACCGCAGCCGCGGCTGAGTTCACCGCCGCGGGCCACGCACAAATGCAAATTCGCCAGCTTCAAGCCGACCTCGAAGCCAAGGATGATGAATTGAAAAATTTGGAGCGGAGGTTGGCGTCGGCGTCGAGAAGCGATTCAGACACTACCGGTGAGGACGCTTCGTGGGCCGCAGATGCGCAGTCTAGAGCAGATGCGAGATTAGAAGTAGCAAAGGCAGCGAGAAAGCGTGCTGAAGAGCGGGCGGCAGACATGGAGGCGAAGATGACTGCGCTCATGAATGATGTTGAAGATGCTCAAAAGGCTGCCGCGGCATCCAAAACCAAATCATCCGCGGCGCACGCGCGCATCGAGTCTCTAGAAGTCGCTTTGCACGCGGCGAAGACGGAGATTGCTCAACTCAAAGGTATCGATCCACCGGTGATGGCATCAAGGACGCCGTCGCGCACGCCAGCGTTGAAACGCCCGGCGCCGGGCAGAACGCCAGGGAAAACGCCCGGCACAATGGGCACGGCGCGGCGCATTTTAAGCGCTGTGAACGCCGCCGCTGCGCCTGGTAGCCCATCCACAGACGCCGGACAACCGCTAAAAAAGCACATGCGATTCGAAAGTCCAGCGAAATCCGATACCAGCACCCGGCCAGTACTGTCTCGCCGCCCAGAATTGGAAGGTATTCGACGCGGCACGGGCCGACTTTTGTCCAAGCCAGCGATGCGCGTTCAACAAAATCCGCCCCCGTCATCGACGGAATGATCGTCTCAAAAGACAACTGTTGCAATAAATAAATTCTTATGACATATTAATACATGTGTACACGTCAACGCCGACGCGACACGCCGCTTCTTCTAACTATTTCGTTCTATATCGCTCGAGTCGACTGACTCCAACCAAATCCGTGAGGCGTCTACGGCGACGACTTCCCATCACCTCCACCCGAGGCATGTCCACGCACGATGCGATCCATAACTTCCTTCACGCGCGCCGCGCTCGACGCACCCTCCACAGCATCCGCCAACGCGTGTTCAGCCTCGTACGTGTCCCGAATCTGCATCTCCCCGAGCTCGCCCAATCGATTCGCCAACTCCGTCGACACCCGGTCCGCCTCCTCCAGCGCTGCCGAGTTCGCCTCCATCTCTTCCTTTGAAAACTTCAGGAACTCTGCGAGGTCAGCCTCGGCGGCGCGATTCGTGCGCTCCATCGCCGCGAGTTCATCCGCCGTGCGCTGTATCGCCGCCCGCTCCGCGCGAATGTGCTCCAACGCCCGCGTCTGCGCGCGGTACGTCTTTATAGCGTTTATGATGGCGCGAAATACCATTTCACTCGTCTCCCGACGTCGCACGTGCGCGAACACGCGTGCGGTGATACCCGCGTGCGGTGAGCTGTCGTTTGAAGTTTAAAAATTAAAGTTCAACGACCGCATTGAATGACGCAGCCTTGCGCCGCACGACGACGACGATGGAGCACACGATGATGGATACGACGAACACGACGGCGCCGATGGAATTCGCGCCCGCGCCCGCGAAGCCGACGCCGCCGACGACGACGCCGACGACGACCAGCACCGCCCCAGCGAAGCGTGAGCGCAAAAAAGTAGAAGTCTTCGCCCCGGTCGTGGAAGAGAAGAAGGAGCTCGACATCAAGCGCGGACGCGGGACGAAGCTCGCCGATATCCCGAACGTTGCGTTTAAGCTGTCGAAGATTTCTCGCAAGGAGGATATCTTGAAGTTTTTGTACCGCATCTTGTATAAGGGGGTGCCGAAGCAGCAAACGGTGAAGGCGCGCATCGGCGAGTTTAGCGGGTGGGTGTTTGAAGCGGATGGTGAGCGCGAGATGAAGATTGATTTGCTCACTCGTGCGTATAAGGATACATTGCATGAGTTGTTGGATTTGTTTGAGCTTGCGCGCGGGACGGGTGCGGATGGGAAGAAGGAGGCGCAAGTGGAGCGTTTAGCCGCGTTTTTGGACGCACCGAGCGCGAGCGGGAAGAAATCGCTCGCCGAGGTGGAAGAGAAGAAGAAGGCGGCGAGAGATCGTAAACGTGCGCGCACTGAAGCGAAGAAAGCCAAGGCACCGAAGCGTGCGAGCGGTGGATCGGATAAACAGGCGGCTTTGATTAAGAAGCTCAAGGCGGAGAACGCAGCGTTAAAGGCAAAAATCGCCAAATTGACGGGCGAAAAGGAACCCAAAGCCGAAGGTGACGATGAGGAGGAAGACGACGACGACGACGAAGAAGAAGAAGAAGAAGAAGAAGAAGAAGAAGAAGAAGACGAGGACGAGGACGAGGACGAGGACGAAGACGAAGACGAATCTGATTCCGATGAAGAATTTAAGGCTTCAGCGAAAAAGCCGAAACAGGCGCCCCGGGCCAAGGCGGCGCCGACGCCGAAACCCGCGCCAAAGCCCGCGCCGAAGCCCGCGTCGCCAGCCCCAGCGCCAAAGCCTGTGTCGCCAGCCCCAGCGCCAAAGCCCGCGGCGCCGGCTCCAGCGCCCGCACCTACGCCAGCACCACAGCAACCGTCGAGCGAAGCCATCAAAGACGCCATCAAGAGCTTGCTCAAAGATGCAAACATGGAGGAAGTCTCGATGAAAACCATTCGTCAGTCTCTCGAGACCCAATTTGCGGTTTCTCTTTCCGAACGCAAGAACGAAATCAAACAATACGTTTCGGATGTGTTGGACAATTAAAATGTAAGAACCTACCGCATGATTTGCGACTACTAAATTTTACGATGCTAGAGCGAGAGTTCATCCTCGTCCGCACGCGGCGTCGACCTCGTCGACAGTCTTTTTCAGAAACTCTTTGAACTCTTGATCACCCGAACGCGCGGCGCATTTCTCACACACGTCTCGCCATGGTTTTACTAACACGCGCTCGGCTCGAAACATGTCGACGAGCACATCGACGCGGCCGAGCGTGGTGGCGATCAAGAGCGACCAATCCGTGCACCGGGCCGTTCGCGCGACGTCGAGCAACGCGTTCGCTCGCGCCGTATCCGTACTCGATGTCGACAAATCGAACACGTCTCCCGCGAGCAGGCTATCTTTACTTTCATTTCTGCGCCGTTGCGCAGCACTCGCTGTGGCTTTTTCTCGCCGCTCGGCTACGCGGCGTCGTAAAGACATCACCGCGGCTTCGAGCGCCGTGGAAAAGTTGTCAATGTACGCCGAGCCGCCCGCAGTGGTTTCATGCGTAAAATACCCGATGCCATCGAACGAGGTGTCGGAGACGAACGCCCCCATGTTGAAAATATCCTTCTCTCGCGCTAATGCGTCTAAGTGGGCCTTTAAAATCCCTTGCTCCGTGACGTCAAGCGTGAGCTCGCGGTCCGCTCGAGCGCCGAGCGCCAGTACGCTATTCGGCGGCGGCACGATGATATTTAATACGCGCCCAATTAAACCAGGCTTGACGTCTTCTTCTCCACTCGCCGTCACGCGCACGGGTCTCAACAAGAACTTGATGACATCCTCGACTAGGCGGTAATCGTGCGCCGCGAGTGCCTCGCGCATGACTTCAATCGCGACGGCGCGGCCGGCGACTTCACCTTCGAGTTTATCAACGACGAGAATGTAACACGCGGCGATTCGCAATCTATCAGCCCTCAATGCGTGACGACACAAATCACTTGGCGACCCAGCGGCGGTAAATAACGCTTCCCAACGCGTGTTGTCCGTTTTACGCGCCACGGAGACGACAATCTCGAGATAATTTGGAAGCTCTCGCAACAACGCCAACGACTGTTTCAACGCCGCGTGCGTCATCGCGTCACGATTGGCGCTCTCGAGTGCGGTGAACAGCAACCATTCAAGCGCGTGCGTGAAGTATGGCGTCTGTCGTCTCTCAGCTCGAGCGAATCGCAACGCCGCATCGTGACTTCCAGCGCTCAATAATTTGCGCAACACGCACGGGACAATGGTGTGCGACTTTGGCGCTATGGAAAAATACGGCGACTCTCCATGAGCATCGGAAAACGATAGCTTTTGTGCGACGCCGACGATACGACTGAGACGCACACTTACATGCACCGGGTAGAGCTCGCGATCGAACTCGAGTTCGGGATTCTTCGTCGAACGGTCGACGTCGACGCACACCGCGCCCAGGCGAAAGATTTGCCGCGCGCCGTCGCGCGGAAAATAGCAAATGCGCATGCCGTCGGCACCGTACGCAAACACGCACCCGCGGTCGACGGGGTTTTCCAATGACACCGAGGCGCCATTGCTCAGATCCTCCGCGCTCTCAAATCCACTGCTACTTTCGTCGCCGTCGTCCCGATTCTGGCCCGCGGCGCTCGATTCCCGCGCTCGAGGCGACACCCAAAAGTCCGTCACGTCTCGTAATATTGTCACCGGCGCGTGATTGTCCGTTAAATCCACGAGCAGCAGTTCTCGTGCATTCGTGAGCACGAGCGCCTCACTCGGAGCGTCACCCGCAATATCCGGCGTCAGAGCGCACGCGACGAGCGCGCGACCGTTTCGCGTCGTCGTCATTCGCCGCTGCCCCGACGACTCTCGCACCGGATGCACCGCGCCTTCGTCTCCGTGCATGTCGAACTTATACACCGCCATTTCACCACTTTCAAAACCCACCACGAAATGCGATCCACACGCGCTCAAGTGCGTGGGCTCGGCTGGAAGAGGCAGCGACCCCAACGTCGCCGAACCGCCCAAGCGATCCCGCGAATAAAACTGCACGCGGTGCGACACCTTGAGCGATGTGCTAAACAACCGAGGCTTGCCAAACCTCGCGGCGACGGCTAAAATTGGACTACGCGCGTTGCCGCGCGGGACGTCGATCCACGTCAATGCGAGCGCTTCGAATTCGTGTTCTTCGGCGACGCTGCCAAACATGGTCCACTTTTCATCCCTGGCGTTGTACGCGACGCATCCGCGCGCGCCAGCGACGGCGATGCGACTGCCATCGGCGCTGGCGCACGCTAACCGCATGGGCCATTGCGCGTCTACGTATGCCGCTGGACATATCGCTTGATGGATATGGAGTTGACCGTTCGCGTTGGCGCGAATGACGAACGCTCTGTCGTCGGCGAGCAAGACGTGCGCTTCGCCGTCAGATATCTGCGCATTCGTGTCGTCTGCGACGCTGCTTCGCGCGCAAATTTGTGGCGCTGAAATATTTCTCACGAGCGAGTACTCCAAAAGCTTGGCGACGCCGCCGGTGTGGTGCTGGTCGTCGACGAGACATACGAAGAAGAGGCTCAATCCGCCGACACCCCACGCCGGGACGCCGAGACACGCGCCAACGCGCGGCTCATCCTCGTCGTCGTCGCCGTCATTGCCTTTGAGGTCGTCCGCAAACGTCACGTTTCGTCGCGGGTTTCCATGAGCACCACCAGCAGCGCCGTGATGGAGCGAACACATTAACAAGCATCCAGAATTGCTCCACACGCCGATGCCTCGCCGACGCCATCCCGCCGCGAGCGCGACTCCGTCGTTGGACCATTTCATATGCGCCACCGCGCCCGTGTCCTCCACTCCGAACCCAAACGCGCGCACGTTCAACACACGTCTCGGTTTACTCGCCTCGGCGGTCATCGCATCGTCATACATGCGTATTTCACCATCCGCGGTGCCAAGCGCCAACGCACGCGTCCGTCGATGAAACGCCGCGCACGTCGACGGACACGGAAACGCGTCAATCCAATTCATCGCGCGCACGCCCCCGTCGCCATCAATTTCCGCCGCACACACCGCACCCGAGTCAAAACGAACCACACACGTGGACGTGCTCGCGCACCAATCCACGCTCGTCGCTCCGCCATCCGATTCCCGACGTCTGACGTCCGCCGCTCGCGTCTCCGTCCCGCGGCTCCAGTCGATAAACACCACGCGCCCGCGATCGGTTCCGAGCACGAATTCGAGCTCATCCGACGCCACGCACGTCGCACGTTCACCGTCATCGAGTGCGAGCACGCGCTCGAGCTCGACGTCGCCAGTGACGTCGCCGTTCAACGGAGCTCGGCTCGACGTCGCTCGAAACGCGTGCGCCTCGCCCTTCTCCGTCACCGCGCAAGCGCGCGCCATCACGCGCTCCTCGACGTCGCGCGCGGCGGTGCGCGCATACGATGGCGACGGTGCCGATGCGGCGCGGCGCAGGCGACGCAGATCGTCGACGTCGTCGTCGGGGGCGTCTTCTTGCCACGCGAGCGCGACGTAGGCGTCGTCGGCGTCCGCGCGCCACTCGCCAATCGCGCAACCGCGCGGGCCGAGCTCGCGGAATGCGATGACGGGACCGGAGAAGGCGGCGATGAAGGCGCCTTCGCGGTGCGCAGCGCATCCGTGGCGCGCGTCGCGACGACGCGACGACGGTGATGGTGCTGCTGCTGATGACTGTTGATTCGGTCGGGACTTTTCGTCGTCGTCATCGCGCGCCGACGCCGCGGTGGTGGACGCGTCGGCGTCGGCGATGCGTGCGGCGAAGACGTCGGTGCGTTCGCGCTCGCGGACGTCGCCGATGGCGCTCGCGCGCGCCCACGCGCGGGCGAGGTACATGTTGGCTACGGGCGCGTCGCGCTCTGAGGCTCAGCCTCAAAGCGCCGGATGATACGACGCATTTGACGCATAAAACGACGTGGTATATGTGATGCACATGTATATGGAAATGTATCGCTCAGCGACGACGAGGCTATGGTGGCTACTGCTAGGTCTACGCGTCGACGCGGGCGTAAAACGCGCGCTCGAGCGCTTCGAGTTCATCCGCGCTTTTCGCTTTTCGTACGCGCGCTACAAGCTCACGACGCGCGTCGTTCACGATTGCCGCCACGTGTGCGCGCGATGATGCGTCGGCGCGCGCGATGGCGAGCGATACGGCTTTACGCGACCGCACGTCGACGGCGTGCGCGGCGTTTCGGCGCGTCTCTTCGCGCGCCGACTCCAATTCCTCCGCCGTACGCAATTTCTTCGGCGCCGCGCCCCACGCGGCGACGATGGATGCCCACGCGACGGCAACGTCGTAACCGCATGCGTGTGTATCGATGCGCACGGTGGGAAACGACGACAATGACAGGGAAGATCCGTCATCGAGCCGCAAACGCGTCGGCGGCGCTTCAAATGTCCGTCTGGCGCGCGAAAACGCTTCATCTGGAACCCGATCGCTCGCGCGCCTCGCGTTTCGCTCGCGCGCGATATCGACACCGCCGGCAGGAATGTGACCATTCTCGTCATCCCCGGCGACGACGTACGCGCACACGCACGCGGCGCCGCGCTCGCGCGCGATTTGAAACCATTCCCAGCGCATCGACGCGTAATAGTTATTATCGTCCGCGAACACCACGCGGCGCACGCGACGCCGACGCCGACTCGTCGACGCTCCACCACCATCATCACCACCATCCTCATCGCGCAGGAGCTCCGCCGCGCGCGCGCGCGCTTGCGCCCGCGCCGACTTCCACGCCTCGGCGTCGAACGCGTCCTCGGGACGCGCGCCCGCGGCGTCACGCAGCGCGCGCTCGTGCGCATCCACGCTCACATGATGCGCCTCAAACGACGACACACACGACATCGATGGCATCACCGCCTCGCCGGCGTCAATCATCGCGCACACCGCGCGCGCGAACGTCGTTTTGCCGCTTCCTGGAACACCGCAGAGCACCACCAACACGTCACTCGCCTCGCGCGCGCCGCCGCCGACGCCGCCAACGCCGCCGACGCCGCCACCACCGCCATCGCCATCGCCGCGCGGCGCATGCGCCCGCGACGCGCGCGCCTCGTCCATCCCACCGCCACTCGCGTCGCGCACTGTCGACGCTCGAATGCGACGCATCGATGCGTGCACGCCGTGAAAAAACGCCCACGACGCGCGCCATGGCGTCGCCGCGCCGCGCGTCGGCGCGCACGCACGCCACCCGCATCATCATCATCGTCCACGCCATCGTTCCTTCCCGCACGCGCGCGTCGTCGCGACGCGACGATGACGATCGATGTGCAATCGATTGAAGTTCAATCGTCACGCCGAGTCCAAACCACACGTCGCCCATCGAAAGCGACAGAATATCGATCGAGTGCGTGACACATATCGATGAAAATATCGATCGATGAAAATATCGATCGATCGATCGATGACGGTGGCGCCGCCGTCGCGTCGTCGTTCGTCGCCATTCGTCGACGCCGACGGCGTCCGTTCGCGCGCGAACAGACGCAGAGCGGTGCGCGAGACGCACGCGCGCGCGTGGTTCTCTCGCGCGGCGACGACGACGGCGCGACGGCGACGGCGACGACGACGCGGCGCGACGGCGGCGGCGACGCGCGTGGACGATCTGTGCGAGATCTGTGATGGCATC
>Ga0255765_1005824_pt1 | contig 11473 bp, 7 predicted proteins | sample 041ome_8_FD_179965 | JGI IMG/M metagenome (GOLD analysis project Ga0255765, IMG submission 179965) | Coastal salt marsh microbial communities from the Groves Creek Marsh, Skidaway Island, Georgia - 041407BS metaG (version 2) | ecosystem: Environmental > Aquatic > Marine > Intertidal zone > Salt...
TATCATCTTTATGCCCTGGCTGTGCGGTCCCTCATTACTTCCGGGTTTTCGGCTGGTGGCATGGTGACAGTCCTGGTGATGACAGCGGTATTCATGGGGGTATGCCTGTTTATTCCTCTGGAAACCAAAGAGTCGACCTCCGAGACCTGAGCGGGGTAAATTGCCATTAGTCCGGGTAGTGAAATCTCTCATTATCCTTGCATCTTCCCTTTGTTCCCTCTTGTGAAGTGCGCCTAACTTGCTGAAATTACTCCACTAAATCCTTTATTGATTCTTATTTCTCCCACCAAAAAAAGATACACTCGTCGGTCAACGCATTGCTCTTTGTGAAAACAATGTGAATAGATCAAAATCAGGTAAACCCACAATACTGTTGCAGCGTTTAGAGTCTGTTAGCGGTATGGATTAATATTGTAAAGCGGCTGAATAATAGTATGAACACAAGTGAAGTAGAGTCAGAAACGCCAGTAAACACCAGACGTGGCGTCCGTAAGTTCTGGATTGTTGCTGTCGGCCTGGTGCTGTGTGGTGCCGGAGGCTGGTATTACTGGCAGTCCGACTCCCAACAGGAAGCCACGAATCAGCCGCTAATAGTGACCGTGCAAATAGGCAATATAGAAAACACCATCACTGCGGCCGGTAGTCTGCAACCCTTTGACTTTGTAGACGTAGGTGCCCAGGTGAATGGCATTCTGGAAACCTTGCATGTGGATATTGGCGACGTCGTGGAAGAAGGCCAATTGATGGCTGAAATAGATGCCCGAATTCAGTTAGCCAGAGTGGAAGCCAGTCGTGCCAGTATTGAAGCGCTGGAAGCACAAATTGCCGCCCGTAACGCATCCCTTGCCCTGGCTCGGGCCAATGCCCGCCGTCAGGAACGACTGCGGGATGCCGATGCCACCAGTGAGCTGGACTATGACAATGCCGTTAATAATCTGGCGTCTGCAGAAGCCGGCCTGATCCAGCTGGAAAAACAGATTATTCAGAGCAAAGCCAGCCTGGAAAGTGATGAGACTCAGCTTGAGTTTTCAAGAATCTATGCCCCTTCAGCCGGTACGGTGGTTTCGCTGGATATGAATGAAGGCCGCACCATAAACGCCAACCAGCAGGCGCCAACCATCCTGAGAATTGCTGATTTGACTACCATGACCGTCGAAACTGAGATATCGGAAGCGGATATCAGCAGTATCAGGAAAGGCATGCCGGTCTATTTCACGACGCTTGGTGGAGGAAGTCGACGCTGGTATTCCACTGTGCGGCAGATACTGCCTACCCCGATAGTTGAAAATAATGTGGTGCTATACACCGGCCTGTTTGATATCGATAACAGTGATGGCTCTTTGCTTTCTGATATGACTGCCCAGGTATATTTTGTTACTTCTTCAGCAGAAAATGTGCCCACTGTCCCGGTCGGCGCCTTAACCTTCATTGATCAGCCAGGTGCTGGCGGCTTTCCTGGCGCCGGGGCCGCAGGAAGACCTGCTGCTTTCGGGGGAGCGGGTAATGCAGCTGGCAGGCCAGGACCCGGCGCAGGAAGAGGTAACCCCCAGGCTGCTCCTGCAAGACGACTGGCAACCGTTCGTGTAGTTACCAGCAATGGTAATCTTGAAGAGCGTGAAATTATGGTTGGTGTCACCAGTCGTATAGCCGCTGAAGTCATTTCCGGCCTAGAGGTCGGTGATGAAGTGGTAGCCGGTATTTTGCAAAATATCCCAGGTTCATCCGCGCCCGGTGGTGAACCGGATCGGCGTGAAATGTTCCGCGCCATGGGTGGTTTCCGTTGAGCACAGACGCTCTTCATCCTGATACATCTTTTTCTGCTGGTGAATTGAATAAACAGCCAGCAAGCTCTGTGAGCAAAAAAAATACCACCGAAATCAGTGGTGAAGTTGCCATCCCGCTGATTGAATTGAAAAAAATCCACCGTATTTTCTCCACTGATGGTGGCGTCGAAGTCCATGCGCTGCGTGGTATTGATCTAAAAATTTACCCGGGTGAGTTTCTTGCCATTGTTGGCCAGTCCGGTTCCGGTAAATCCACACTGATGAACCTGCTTGGCTGTCTGGATCGTCCTACCAAAGGCACTTATTTATTTGCCGGTCGCGATATCAAAAGTTTTGATGCTGATGGTCTGGCCTGGTTGCGCCGTGAAGCGTTTGGCTTTGTATTTCAGAGTTATAACCTGCTAAACAACTCTACCGCAGAGGAGAATGTTGAGGTGCCGGCGATTTATGCCGGCCTGAATCACAATGACAGACGTATGCGCGGGGAAGCCTTGTTAACGTCTCTTGGCCTCGGTGATCGCCTGGATCATAGGCCCACTCAACTTTCTGGCGGTCAGCAACAGCGAGTTTCCATTGCCCGCGCCATGATGAATGGCGGCAAGGTTATTTTGGCGGATGAGCCTACCGGTGCCCTGGATACCCAGAGTGGTATCGAAGTTATGGCCTTGCTGGAAAGTCTGGCCCGTGATGGGCATACCGTCATCCTTATTACCCATGACAATGAAGTCGCCTCCCATGCGGATAGAGTCATTGAGTTTCGTGATGGGGAAATAATTAATGATAGCGGACATGCTGAAGGCGTCATTGACCCCAAACAGAATAAAACCCTGCGGGATTTATTTCTCAGCCGAAAAGTTGCCTCGCCAATGGCTGGTATTGGTGAATCCATTCGTATGGCGATGCGTTCCCTGAAAGCCAATATTTTCAGAACCATTCTGACCTTGTTGGGAATCGTGATCGGCGTGGCATCTGTCGTTGCCATGCTGGCCATCGGTGAAGGGGCGCGTGAGGACATTGTTGACCGCATTTCTTCAATTGGTACCAACAGACTGACATTACAGCCGGCGCGTGTGCCCGGCCAGCGCCGCAGCCTGCCGTCAACACTCACGCTTGAAGATGCTGATGCGGTAGGTCAGGAATTGCCCAATATACTGGGCGCCATGCCGGAATTACAAAGTAACTATACCGTCAGATATCAGCGTCTGGATTATTCGACTCAGGTAACGGCAACCACCGAGAATATGCCTGACCTGAGTGCCTGGCCTTTAGCCAAGGGCATATTTTTTACCCGCGAAGACAGTGATCGCTATACCCCGGTAGCCGTCCTCGGTGCCACCGTAACTAACGAGCTTTTTCCCGCCGGGGCAGAACCGCTCGGCGAATATATTCTGATCAAGAATATCCCTTTTCTGGTGATTGGCGTGATGACTACAAAGGGTGCCTCGTCCAATGGCAATGATCAGGATGATGTGGTTTTTGTGCCGTTTAAAACAGGGGCACTGCGTTTGATGGGTGAAAGCAATGCGCGCAGTATTTCCGTGTATGTCGATGATGTGGACGAAATTGAAGCCACAGAGCAAAACCTCATTCAGTATATGATTGCGCGTCATGGCAGTGAAGACTTTCGCATTTTCAATGCGGCTCAATTGCTGGAGACCATTACCGCTTCCCAGGATACCTTTACCATCTTGCTAGGTTCAGTAGCGGCCATTTCACTGCTCGTTGGTGGCATAGGTGTGATGAATATCATGCTGGTATCGGTGACTGAAAGGACCCGCGAAATTGGTATTCGTATGGCCACGGGTGCAAGACAAATGGATATTATGTCCCAGTTCCTTTCTGAAGCAATTGTGGTGTCTGGAGTGGGCGGTGTTATAGGTGTCATCACCGGTGTCACCGTTGGCTATATTCTTATTTTCTTTGAAGTGTCGATCAAGTTTACAGCGATGCCAATGATATTAGCCTTTAGTTGCGCTACTGCCACTGGGTTGATTTTTGGGTTTGCGCCGGCCCGAAAAGCAGCACAACTTGATCCGGTTGTGGCACTGGCGAACGAGTAACTTATGATGTACAGCCTGCGTTCTTTTCTATTTTCACTTGCCTGCATGGGATCTCTCGTCAGCTGTACGCTGACCGAGTTACCTCAGCTATCGGACGCTGATGTGCCGGAAAATTGGCAAGGACCAGTGGTTGAAGAGGCCGATATATGGCCGGAAACCGATTGGTGGAATGCCTTCAACGATGAAGAGCTGAGCAATATCATCTCTCAGGTTCAGGAAAATAATCTGGACCTGGAAAATAACCGTCGTAATCTAGAGTCAGCCCAGATTGCACTGAGGGAAGCGGGCTTTAACCTGCTGCCAACCCCTTTGGTAAATCTGGGGACGGGGGCCAGTTATAACGAAACAAGAGTCGATGGTTCCGAAACATCATCCAGCCCCAACGAACCATTTAGCCTGGGTGCCACGTTTACTTATAACGACATCCTCAGCAAGCCAGCTGCATATGACCGGGCTGTTGCAGATTATGATTTCCGCGTAGCCCAGGTTGCTGATGTAGCGCTTAATACCCTGGGAACTGCAGCCTCAACTTATTTCCAGCTACTGCTGACGCGGGATAAGGTCGAGGCATCCATGCAGAATGTGGAAAATGCTGAAGCGATTTATCGAATAGCCCAGGCCAGAGTTGACGCCGGTGTTGCCGTGCCCATTGAAGCCCTGCAACAGCAGATTGCACTTGATCGTGAGCGTAACAACCTGCGCAGTTTTATTCAGAATGACCTGGCTACGCGATCATCTTTGGCCTTGTTGCTGGGAAGATCTCTGCAGAATTTTGAGGTGGCCGGGCAGACATTGCAGAACATAGAAGTGCCTCTGGTTAAGCCCGGACTGCCGTCGGAGTTGCTGGTCAGACGACCGGATCTGGTTCAGGCTGAAGCCAATTTGCGCAGTGCCCGTGCCAGTGTCGATATCGTAAAGACCGATTTATTCCCGCAAATTTCCCTCACCGGAGGCATTAACGCATCCAGTACTTCACTTTCTGAACTGGTGAGTGATCCTGATACCATCCTCAATATAAATGCCAACCTGATACAAACCCTGCTTGATAATGGCCAGCGTTTTCGAAATATCGACCAGGCCAGAATCACCATGGAAAATAATCTGAACAACTATCGCCGTGCTGTTATTGGTGCCTTTAATGAAGTGGAAGTGTTATTAAGCAATATTGAATTACTGGAAGCACAGGGTGTGGTGGCATTGCAGAACCTGGAGGCTGCGGAAGAAGCGTTTCGTATTGCCGAGGTTAGATACCAGGAAGGTGTGGCCGATTTCCAGACTGTGCTGATCGCGCAAAACACATTGTTTTCAACCCGCAACAGTTATCTCGATAATAAATTACTGCGTCTTAATACCATCACCGGTTTATTCCAGGCGCTTGGTGGGGGATGGCAGGCGGAGGAATAGTTACAAGTTACAAGTCTCAAGAGGCAAGCAACCACTCTCTCAGGCTTCAATGGTTTTCTGTAGGTCGGATAAGGACCGCAGGGACGCATCCGACAAGGCGATCATTGATCGCCTTTTTTGCGACTTGCGACTTGCGCTTGCGCTCCGCGCTCGCGCGTCAATGGCGGGTAATTTTTTTCTCGATTACTGTCATTGCCTGATCCAGACGTGCTTCGATATTGCCGCAGATGATACTGTAGTCTAGCTGGTAAAAATCAAGCTTGTCCTGATACAGGGCAAACAATTCTTCACGATCATCAGGATTTTCGCGCAATGGATCTGCTTCCCAGGGTACGTCATAGTGACAAAGCAAATAGTGACGTTTGTGGGTCACAATATTGGCGGCAAAGCTATCGAGGATCCACTGGTGGCATGTTCCAAAACGCACTTCACTCCAGATAATCAGCACCAGCAGGTCTGTATCACAAAGTAGCAGCTCAGGGTTTTTGCCCAGAGCGAGTTGCTCCAGTCGATGCTGTTCTCCGGCTATTTCAAGCAGGTCTGGTTCGCTGTAATGGAAGTGGCTGTCGCGACCCAGTCTTTGATTCAGGTATTCACGGGAGATTTCCGGCACAACATGTGCCCGCAACATTTCCCCGAGGCCTGAGGCCAATGTGGTTTTGCCGCAAGATTCCGGTCCTGTCAGGACTATGATGTTACTTGATAATTCACTGATGCCTGTTTCCTCCGGCAAACTCTAATCCTTTATTGTTTCATCAGTTTATAATTCTAGCAGGTGTTTGAGTTATCGCTTTAATTGTTCTACGGGTTCCCAGTTTCCATGTAGCAGTTGCTTCAGGCTAACATCAGGAGCAGAGAAACATTTTATTTCTGTTGGTATTGATGTTGATTCAAGTCTTGGCAGAATAAACGTGAGTGACACCGTTGTCCATGATCCGGAGTATCGGGTCTGGGGGAAAAAATCAGTTTACAAAAAAAGGGCCGCATGGCGACCCTTTTTGAAATATTTACCTGCACCCTAGTTCAGGGGGTTACCTTCCTCGTCAAGCTCGACAATAGGGTAGCCCAGTGCAAGCAGTGAATCCTCGATTACGGCCTTGTCACCAACTACAAGGATTTTCATTTTTTCTACTGGCAGATGTTCGCGTGCCAGCTCCTGTACCTGTTGTGCGGTTAATGCAGAGATAACAGTTTGCTGCTGTTTCACAAAATCAGCCTCCAGGTCATAGGTAATAATCTGGTCCAGCAGACGGGCTTTCTGCCCCGGGGTTTCATAATCCCGTGCTTCACTCTGACCAATGGCATCCTTGGTGAATTGCAGCTCTGCCGAGGTAATACCATTGTCCCGGTAATTGGTGATTTCATTAATGAATTGCACCACCGAGTCAGCAGTTGTATCGGTACGTACACTGGCAGAAGCGGTAAATGGTCCTGGTATCTTGCTGCCAGTGAAACTGCTGCGCGCACCATAGGTGTAGCCCTTGTCTTCACGCAGGTTAAGATTAATGCGACTGTTAAATGCGCCACCAAGAATATAGTTCATCAATGAACGCTCCCAGTAGTCTCCGGCAGCATCATAAGTCAGGTCAGTCAGATAGCCGACACGAATTTCGGACTGTGCCGCACCAGGTTTGTCCACCAGGTACAGTGTAGTCTCATTTACGTTAGTACCAGCGGGTTGTTGATTGAGACTGACATTTTCATTGGGTAATGCCTGGAGAAAATCCAGCTTGGCAATGACTTGTTGCTGGGGAAGGTCGCCGACAATGGAAACCTTGAGGGCCTGACTCACCAGGTTCTTGCGAGCAAAGGCTTCGATGTCTTCCAGAGTAATGCTTTGCAGGGTGGGTATAGTACCTGCAGCAGAAACGGCATAGGCATGTTCTTCGCCATAAACCAGTTTTGGGTAAACCATGCCGGCAATACCGGAAGGCTCTTCCTTGCTTGCCTCAATATTTTCAATTTGCTGCTGACGCAGGCGATCGAGATCATCCTGGGTGTATGAAGACCGAAACAGTCGTTCTTCAAGCAGATCAAGCGTTGCATCGACATTTCGTAACAAAGACTGAACACTGATATTAAAGCTGTCACTTCCTGAGCCTACTGAAATACGGCTACCCAGTTTATCCAGTTCAATTTCAAACTCCTCGGCACTGAAATTCTCTGTGCCTTCATTCATCATTTGCGCCGTAAGGCTGGCAACGCCGTATTTGTCTGCTGACTCCAGCAGGTGCCCACCATCAAAATTCAGCCGCAGACTAACCAGCGGGACTTCTGCATTGGCGGTGCCAATTACTTCTATGCCGTTGCTCAATTCCTGGCGCCAGTAGTCTGGCATGGAAACCAGAGGATTGGGCGGCGGAGTGGGGCGTATGCTGCGATCAAAAGATTCCGGTGCATCGCGTTCTTCCAGGTTTTCAATAGTGCTCTGTATCTGGGAAAGCCGAGCAGGAATAGTGAAATTATCCGGCTTGGCAACAATATCTTCCCCGCCTTCCGGTACTACGCTCAGGTAAATGGCAGGTTTTTCCTTGATATAGGTGTTATATACCCGTAACACGTCTTCCATGGTCAGGGCACGGATATCATCCAGTTCTTTCTGAATCTGGTTAGGGTCACCAAGAAAGGTTTCGTTGGAGGCCAGTTGTCGGACCTTGCCGCTGACACTGGCGAGGCTGTTTATCAAACCTGCTTCCTGGGTTGCTTTATAGATCTGGATATCATCATCACTGATGGAGTCAGCGTTGAAAGACTCAATAATATTACGCATTTCGGTTTCAAAATCTGCCAGTGGTGTTCCGGGAAATGGCAGAACAAGGAAGATGAGCATGCCGGCCAGTTCCTGCATGTAATTAAAGCCACTGGCCTGAATAGCTTTCTGGGTGAGTATGAATTCCTTGTAGAAAAAGGATTTCCTGCCCACGGTAATGATTTCACTCATGGCTTCTAGGGCAACACGATCTGGATGATCCATGGGGATTGTTGGATAAGCGATGAATAGTCCGGGGAAGCGGATGTTTCTGTCGACATAGGAAATATAACGATCAGCATCCAGCGAGGCGGCTTGCTTTACATCATTTTCCACAGCAGGACCTGGCGGGATTTCACCGAAATATTTCACCACCAGATCCATTGCTTCTTCGACATTCACATAACCACCAATGGTAAGAGTGGCGTTATTGGGGCCATACCAGCGCAGAAAGAATTTCTTCAGATCATCCAGCGTGGCGGCATCCAGGTCTTCAATAAAACCAATGGGCATCCAGGAGTAGGGGTGCTCGGGAGGGAACATGGCAGTAAACATTTTTTCCGACCACAAGCCATAAGGGGAATTCTCGTAATTCTGGCCGCGCTCATTTTTTACGGTATCACGCTGTACTTCAAATTTTTCCTGCGTGACAGCGTCAAGGAAATAACCCATGCGGTCAGACTCCAGCCAGAGCATGGTTTCCAGTTGATTGCTGGGGACGGTTTCGAAATAGTTGGTACGGTCAAAGCTGGTAGTGCCGTTCATGGTGCCACCAGACTCAGTAACGATGCCGATGTGCTGTTCATCTGCCACATGTTCTGATCCCTGAAACATCATATGCTCAAAGAAATGGGCAAAGCCGGAACGTTGAGGCTCCTCTCTGGCTGACCCTACATGGTAGGTTACATCCACATGCACCAGCGGGTCCGACATATCTTCATGGATAATGACGGTGAGGCCGTTATCCAGTTCATACTTGCTGTAGGGAATGACTATTTCTCCACTGTCAGCATCAACGCGTTCAATTAAGGTATAACCTGAACTTGCACTTGGGGCTGATTCAGAGACCACATCAGACTCGGGTGCTGAAGATTCAGAACACGCCGTAAGGATCAGAATAGCCAGTGAGGCTATGAGTGCTTGAAAGCTCTTGCTGAAAACGTTGAGAGGAAAATGCATCCCTGGCTCCTTAACAAAATATGGATAAATAAGATAAAGCAGACAGCAGATTAAAGCATATCGCCATAGTCTCTCCAAGAACCGGAGAATCCCTGGAAAATTTCATTGAGTTTATGTTAATCAGCCAAGAAGTATGGGGTGCAAAATACAGGAGCTGATTGATTTCAGCTTACAGAATTTATTAATCAGTGGAAGTCTGGGTTAATATAGCCGTTTCAGGAAAGATCAATTCATCTTGCTGTAAAGCAAGTAACTTCTCAGAGAATAGTCAAATATCATGGCCACCCAGTTAGTGAAACTCAGGCAGGTACCGGCGGATGAGCTGGAAGAGATTTATGCCCTGATGGAAGCTCATGAAATTGAGGTGTATGAAACCGGAGCAGGCAACTGGGGAATTTCCATGCCGGCCCTATGGCTGAGTAACGATGATCAGCTGGAGCAGGCCAAGGATTTACTGAAGCAACATGAAGAAGAGCGTTTCCAGCGCATGCGTAGTGAGTATGAAGCGCTGAAAGAAGAGGGTAAGGCCAGGACCTTTCTAGACATTGCCAGAGAAAACCCTGTCAGGTATGTGGCCTATATCGTGATGATAGCCGGCCTGGTATATATTTCGATTGTGCCTTTCTGGGCGCTTCTCGGCGAATAGAAAATCAAAGGTAGTATATTTATGAGTCATCCCATTATTGCAGTGCAGCCGCTGGACTTTCACTGGCAAACTCTTGACCCGTTCCTGTTCTGTGCCTTTCATCAGGATAATTTTCCCCATGGTAATGGAGAGCTAGGGCCAGCGGCTTCTCTTGCCGGCCGCAATCTCGGGCAGGATTTTGAGAAAAAGGATGGCTGGCGAATGTATCATGGCGATAAGGTGCCGGGGTTTCCAGGGCATCCCCACCGTGGCTTTGAAACCATCACAATCGTTCAGAATGGGCTGGTGGATCATGCCGACTCTCTGGGCGCGGCCGGGCGTTATGGCGATGGTGATGTGCAGTGGATGACGGCAGGAAAGGGAGTGCAGCACAGTGAAATGTTTCCCCTGCTTAATGAGTCCGGGGAAAATCCCCTGTTATTGTTTCAGATCTGGCTGAATCTTCCGGCCAGCAGCAAGATGGTTGAACCCCATTTCACCATGTTCTGGAATAAGGATGTGCCGGTTGTTGAAAGCAGGGATGAACAGGGAAAAAGTATTCGCATCGAATTAATTGCCGGGGAACTTTCAGGTATCCACGCCCCCGCTCCACCACCAGATTCCTGGGCTGCGAATCCTGAAAATAACGTGGCAGTATGGCTTATTGAATTGGAGCAGGGTGCAAAGTGGACATTGCCGGCATCAGCCGCGGGCCTTAATCGTGTGTTATATTTTTACGAAGGTGAAAGCATTACTGCGGCCGGGCAGCAAGTTGCGGTTAGTCAGGGTTTGCAATTACATTCAGACCAGACTCTGGACATTACCTGTAACGGGGCGACAGCAAAAATGCTGCTTTTGCAGGGACAGCCGATTGCGGAGCCTGTCGCCCAGTATGGTCCCTTTGTAATGAACTCCCGGGAAGAGTTACAGCAAACCTTTCAGGATTATCAGCGCGACCAGTTTGGCGGCTGGCCCTGGGAACGCAATGATCAGGTGCATGGTGATAGCGGCAGGTTCGCCCGCTATGCTGACGGAAGCGAAGAAAAGCCGGATTAATAACTGACAAAAGATAGCGTTAATGCAAATACGAAAAAGAAAATATAAAAGATAAAAACAACAAGTAAGAAGGATCAAAGATGGAACAGGAACTACAGCAAGCCCAGGAAATTTATAACCTCATAGTCGAATTCATGGTGAATTACAGCTTCCAGATTGTGGGCGCCATCATCATTGTGTTGCTGGGTATGTTTGTCGGTAAAAAAGTGTCCGGTTTAATTGAAAACCTGATGATAAGAAAAAACATAGATGTCACGCTGAGTCATTTCGCCGCGGGCTTTGTGAAGATTCTTATTGTAGCAATGACGGCGATTATCGCTTTGGGAAAAATTGGTATCAGTGTCACGCCCTTTGTTGCCGCCATCGGTGCGGTGTCTTTGGGTGCTGGTTTGGCTTTGCAGGGTCTGCTGTCAAACTATGGCGCCGGGCTTAGTATCATTGTGGCACGACCATTTATTGTTGGAGATACCATCTCTGTGCAAGGCGTCACTGGCATTGTTAAAGAAGTGAAGCTTGCCTATACCGTGCTGAGTAATGAAGATGAAGTAAATATAATGATTCCCAATAAATATATTGTCGGCGAGATCATTCACAATTTCCGCACTAACAGTATTAT
>Ga0255765_1005831_pt1 | contig 11462 bp, 8 predicted proteins | sample 041ome_8_FD_179965 | JGI IMG/M metagenome (GOLD analysis project Ga0255765, IMG submission 179965) | Coastal salt marsh microbial communities from the Groves Creek Marsh, Skidaway Island, Georgia - 041407BS metaG (version 2) | ecosystem: Environmental > Aquatic > Marine > Intertidal zone > Salt...
GAGATAGACCATCTTGAAGGCAAGCTGTTCGTCGACTACCTGTCGCCACTGAAGCGACAACGCATTCGCAGCAAGCTCGTCAAAGAACAGAAACGCCGCGACTGATCGATGTCGACATCGCTTAAAGTGGTATTCGCGGGCACCCCGGACTTCGCCGCCCGACATCTTCAGGGTCTGATTGATTCTCCCCACCAAATTGTTGCGGTGATGAGCCAGCCCGATCGGCCCGCGGGCCGCGGAAAGCGCCTTCAATCCTCCCCCGTTAAGGCCATGGCGCTCGATGCAGACCTGCCTCTATGGCAACCAGCGTCACTGAAAAGCGCTGACAGCGAGACCATCCTGTCGCAATACGATGCCGACATTCTGGTGGTAGTAGCCTACGGCCTGATTCTGCCTGCTGTCATATTGGGTATTCCGCGGCTGGGGTGCCTCAACGTTCATGCCTCCCTATTACCCCGGTGGCGCGGCGCGGCGCCTGTTCAGCGCGCCATCGAGGCAGGAGACACCGAGACGGGCGTCAGCATCATGGCGATGGAACCTGGCCTGGACACCGGGCCCGTGCTCCTTGCCCGAACACTCCCCATCAGCGCTGATCACACCAGCGGCAAACTCCTCGATGACCTCGCTCAACTCGGTGTCACCGCTCTGATCGAGAGTCTTGAGAACATCGACACCCTATTGGTCTCGGTAGCGCCGCAGGATGACAGTGTGGCCACCTACGCCCATAAAATCGCCAAGCAAGAGGGTGCGCTCGACTGGTCAGCCGCCGCCACCGTGCTGGCACGGAGAGTGCGAGCGTTTCATCCAGCTCCCGGGTGTTTCACGGACCTTGGGGGCGACAGACTCAAGGTGTTATCAGCTCATGCCATCGATGAATCTCATCGAGGCACTGCGGGCGAGATCATCGCAGCGGATGAGCACGGTATCCGGGTAGGCTGCGGTGAGGGGCAGCTGGTCATCACCGAAGCGCAACTTCCCGGCGCCAAGGCGCAATCTGTGGCCACACTCCTGCGCGGTCATCAGGCGCGATTTCAACCCGGGCAGCGCCTCGGCGACACGAGCCGCGGCTGACGGTGTCCTCGCCACGGGCCGTTGCGGCAGACATCATTGGTCGGGTGCTGGCCGGACAATCATTAAACCGGCTGCTGCCGGATGCTCTCGACGCGGCAGCCATAGCACAGCGGCCGCTGTGTCAGGAGTTGGTGTACGGCACACTACGGGAATGGCCCTGTCTTGAGGCAACCTGCCTTAGCTTCCTCGCCAAACCGCTGCGACGGAAAGACCAGGACATCATGGCCCTGCTGTGCATCGGGCTGTATGAACTTGAACACCTGAGCACCCCCGCCCACGCAGTCGTTTCGGAGACCGTCAACGCCACCCGCGCACTGAAAAAGCCGTGGGCCAAAGGGGTGGTTAACGGCGTGCTGCGCACCTACCAACGGCAGGAGAATGTGGCCGCTGAGGTGCTGTCACCGGCGGCGCAGCGGGCATTGCCTGCCTGGTTGCACACCGAGCTGTGCGTTCAATATGACGGCGCAGCAGAGCAGATCGCCTTGGCCGCTCGGCATCGACCGCCCATGACCTTGAGGGTTAACCAGCTCAAAAGCACTCGGGATGATTACTTGCGGCAACTGACAGACGCCGAGATTAAGGCGACACCCTGTGCCGTGTCACGCGACGGCGTCGTGCTCAGTCGCCCGGTCGATGTGGGGTCGTTGCCGGGGTTTACCGAAGGTGTCGCCAGCGTTCAGGACAGCGCCGCCCAACTGGTCGCTCGCCTGTTGACGCCCCAGGCCGGCGAACGGATTCTCGACGCCTGCGCGGCACCGGGGGGTAAGGCCTGTCATCTGCTCGAGCTCCAGCCCGCCATTGAAGAGCTGGTCGCCCTGGACATCAGCGAGCCCCGACTGCAGCGCGTCATTGAAAACACCGCCCGGCTGGATCTCCGCCTGACACCGCTCGTAGCCGATGCCAGCGACCTACCGGAGGCGCTAATAGCCAAACCCTTCGATGCCATTCTGGCCGACGTGCCCTGCTCGGCGACCGGCGTCATTAGACGGAACCCAGACATCAAAATCCTCAGGGAGCCCGGCGACATCGCAGGTTTTGCCAGCCAACAATTGGCGATATTGGCGGGGCTATGGCCGGCACTAAAGCCAGGGGGCCGACTGCTGTATGTCACCTGTTCCTTATTGGCCGCGGAAAACGACGAGGTCGTCAGCCAGTTCGCCGCCCAATGCGGGGCGCATACCGATGCGGTAACGCTCGATACCGGCACGCCGCGCCAACATGGCTGGCAGACTGTGCCAGACCAGCACGGTGGCGATGGGCTTTACTTTGCGCTGTTGCGAAAGCCTGCTGAATAACACTGCAAACCCCTCCACCAACGTAAGTAATCCACATGGCGTGGCGGGTTTCACTTGGTTTAAGGTGTGCCCGGGTCGTTGGGAGGGTCCAGAGGCCGGTGAAGATTATTATCCTCGGAGCGGGGCAAGTTGGCGGCACGCTGGCTGAACACCTCGCCGATGAGCAAAACGACATCACAGTCGTCGACGAGCACGCCGCCACCCTGAAGCGACTTCAGGAGCGTCTGGATATCCGGACGGTGCTGGGCAACGGGGCTCACCCATCCACATTAATGAACGCAGGCGCAGAAGACGCCGACATGCTGATTGCCGTCACCGACAGTGACGAGATCAACATGCTGGCCTGTTCGGTTGCCTTCACGCTTTACCGCACACCCACAAAAATCAGCCGTGTGCGCTCAGCAGACTATCTCGCCAAACATAAGGCGCTATTTGAGTCGGGTGCCATCCCGGTCGATGTCATCATCGGCCCAGAGCACCTCGTCACAAAAAATATCGAGCAGTTGATCGCCAACCCCGGCTCACTACAGGTGCTCGATTTTGCCGATGGCCGGATCCGGCTGGTCGCCGTGAGGGCCGTCGCTGGCGGACCTATCGTCGGGCGGGAACTGCAAGAGATTCGCGAACACATGCCCCGGGTGGACACCCGGGTCGCGGCGATCTTCAGACGCGGCGGAGACCCCATCATTCCCGAGGGCGCGACGGTGGTTGAGCCCGATGACGAAGTGTTTTTTATTGCCGCCAGAGAACATATCCGGGCCGTGACATCCGAGCTTCGCGAGGTCGATAAGCCCTACAACCGGATAATGATTGCAGGGGGCGGCAACATTGGCGCCACCCTCGCAAAGCGTCTCGAAAAGGACTATCAGGTCAAGGTCATCGAGCGCTCCTATGACCGGTGCCGGGTGCTGTCAGACATGCTGGAAAACAGCATCGTGCTGCACGGCAGCGGCAATGAACCGCTGCTACTCCAACAAGAAAACATCGAAAACACCGATGTCTTTTGTGCGCTGACGGACAATGACGAATCCAACATCATGATGTCCATGCTGGCAAAACGGCTTGGCGCAAAAAAAGTGATCACACTGATAACAAACTCAGCCTATGCAGACCTAATTGGCGAGGAAATCGACATCGCCATCTCACCACAGCAAATCACCATCAGCAGCCTGCTCATGCACGTTCGACGCGGTGATATCAACGCCGTGCACTCACTGCGGCGTGGCGCGGCTGAGGCCATTGAAGTGACGGCGCATGGGGACACGCGATCATCCAAGGTCGTGGGACGCCGGCTGGATGAGTTGAAACTGCCCTCCAGTGTGACAGTCGGGGCCATCCTCCGGGGAGAAGCGGTGCTGATAGCACACGGCCATGTGGTGATAGAAGCCGATGACCATGTCATCCTCTTCTTGACCGACCGCACGCAGATTTCGGCCGTCGAAAAATTGTTTGCTGTGGGATTCGGCTTCATCTGATGCAATTCGCCATGGCGTTCAAGATCATCGGCGTACTGCTGATCCTGTTCAGCACCGCTATGTTGCCCTCGCTGCTCCTGTCGCTGATCGCCAAAGATGGTATCGAGTCCGCCTTTGCCACGGGGCTCGCGACAACACTTTTTGCGGGCGTGATGCTGTGGCTGCCGACGCGGCACCTGAGCCGCGATCTGAATATCCGCGACGGATTCATGGTCACCGCTCTATTTTGGATAGTGCTGGGTTTGTTCGGCGCCATACCGCTGTGGCTCGCCCCTGATCTCGCACTGACCCCAGTCGGCGCTATTTTCGAATCGATCTCGGGCCTCACCACCACCGGCGCAACGGTGATTACCGGCCTCGACAGCTTGCCCCAGTCGTTACTGTTCTACCGGCAGCTACTGCAATGGCTCGGCGGCATCGGCATTATTGTGCTGGCAGTGGCGATCCTACCCATGCTCGGCATCGGCGGCATGCAGCTATACCGGGCCGAAAGCGCAGGCCCGTCCAAAGATCGCAAGCTGACCCCGCGGATCACCAGCACCGCCAAGGCCCTGTTCGGTATCTACTTGCTGTTAACCATCGCCTGCACGGCCAGCTATTTCGCTGCGGGTATGTCAATGTTCGACGCGATCTGCCACGCTTTTTCCACTGTGGCGATCGGCGGCTTCTCCACCCACGACGCCAGTCTGGGGCACTACGAGCAGAATCGTGTGCTGCTAGTAAGCTCAGTATTCATGCTGCTATCGGCCATTAACTTCGGGCTGCACTTCATCGCGCTTCAGCGCCGCAGCGTACGCGTCTATGCCCGGGATTCCGAGACGGCATTTTTTATCACGGTGATTACCTCGGCGACAATCGTGGTCTGTTGCCTGCTGCTGACCACCGGAACCCTCAGCTCCGAGGACAGTGTGATTCACGGGCTGTTCCAAACCATCTCGATCGCCACCACAACCGGATTCACCACACAGGACTTTTCCGTCTGGCCGCTGTTTTTACCAATACTCCTGTTAATACTGAGCTTCATGGGTGGCTGTGTGGGCTCCACCGGCGGCGGCATGAAGGCCATGCGCATTCTGCTCATATTTCGTCAGGGTATGCGGGAATTGCGGCAGTTGCTTCACCCCAATGCTGTGATCCCCTTGAAGCTGGATGCGCGGCGAGTGCAAACCGAAGTGATCAGTGCCGTGTGGAGTTTCTTTGCGGTGTATATGTTCTGTTTTGTTCTGATCTGGCTGGCCCTGCTGGCAACCAACCTCGACTTTATCTCCGCATTCTCCGCTGTGGTCGCCACGATGAACAATCTGGGGCCGGGGCTAGGCGAAGTCGCCAATCACTATGGCGCCGTCAGCGAACCGGGCAAGCTGATTCTTTGCCTCGCCATGCTCATGGGCCGCCTGGAGGTATTTACCCTGCTGGTATTGCTGACGCCCGCGTTCTGGCGACATTAATCTCCCGCTGCCAGCACTCTGCTATTTGTTTATCGAATACTTTGCAACACGGCAAGTTGTGAGTTCGAGGGTGAGCGTCGCTATTTAGATCCCCGCGCTTGTTGAATGACCTCATAGGCGGCTGTGATTTCCTGGGCCCGCTCGGTCGCGACCCGGAGTAGTTCATCGGGCACGCCCTCAGCGATGAGCTTGTCCGGGTGGTTCTCACTCATCAGCTTGCGATAGCGGCGCTTGATCTCTGCATCCGAGGCGTCAGCAGTCAGGCCCAGTGCAGCATAAGCCGTGTTCAGCTCCGTCTCGGCACTACGGGGGCGATAACCCCCTCCGGTACTCGATTGGCGATAACCGCCCTGCTGGAACTGGGCCTGCGCGTTGACCATGGAAATCAGCTGGTCCACCTCACGCCGCGGCAAGCCCAGCAATTCTGCTAATCGATATAACGCACCGCGTTCTGTTTCGGAGAAGGTGCCATCGGCCAATGCAATACCCACCAGAAAGGCCATCAGCGTATGCTGTGCCTGACGTCGAGGGCCCAAACAGTCGTTGAACTTGGCAACGGTGGGAGCAGGATCAAAGCCGGGCGCTGACCCTTTTTTAAAGTGCTCGATCGCACTGCGACGCTGGGCGGCATTGAGCCGAAGCTGAACAAACAGCGCCTCGGTTTGGGCGACCTCTGCCTCCGACACGCGGCCATCCGCTTTGGCGACAAACCCCAACAAGGTGAACGTGGTTTCAAAAAACTGTGCGCGCATGATGTGCACGGCTTCGGGCCCGGAAAGCTGCAGTGCGCGCCATAACCCCCTGTCAAAAGCGTGGCCCAACACCAAACCAAACAGTAGCCCCGCCGGCCCAAACGCCATGAACCCAATGAGACCGGCGATCACTTTCCCCGTAACCTGTGTCATCTCTTGAGGCCCGCCTCATTTTGCAAGGGCATGATCGACCAATCGTAATGATCAACCAACCCTTTGGGCCGGCATCGAAAACGCTTGTACTGCCACTGGTATTGCCGCTCATTCCCGGCGATCAGCTTTTCTACCCCAAGATTGATCGCGCTCAGTGCTTCGAAGGTGTCATCGCTTTGAACGCCAGGTTCCGCAGGTCGGTACACCGCGCGAAAACCTTTTTCGGTCCGCAGCACAGTCCCCATCACCGGCGCGGCTCGCGACTTTCTAATGAGGTTGGACGCCAATGCGGCGGTGAAACACTCGACACCGAAGAAAGGCGCGTTGAGACCGGCATTTTCATCATTAGGCACCTGGTCAGGCAGGATGCCAGTGATACCACCTGCTCGCACCGAGCGAACCAGCTCGGCGATACCGCGCGGCGTGGTGGGCACCAGCTTCCCGCCAGTGCACTGGCGGCCGCGATGCACAAGCTCGTCGAGTTTTTTCAGGGGTATTGGCTCGTAGAGCGCCACCAGATTACCCAAAGTCGCCAAGTGCATGCCCAAGAGCTCCCAATTACCCAGATGAGGGCCCAGAACAATGACGCCTCGCCCTGAGGCCAGCGGTTCCGTCACGCAACCGAGGCCATCGACTTCAAGCAGTGCGGCAGTTTTTCCCCACGGCTGTGTCCACACCCGGCCCATTTCAGCCATGAGTTCGCCGGTCGATTGCACGCTTTGCCGTGCCACCACCCGCCGCTTGTGGGGTGTCCACTTGGGGTACGCCAATTCTAGATTGCGAACAGCTACTCGCCGCATCCGGCCGTTGAAATGATAAAGACCGACCCCGACCGCTCTACCCAAGGCGCGTGCCCAGCCAAGGGGCATGAGGCGCGTCACTCCGATCATCAACCTGATGAGCAAAATGACGGTCCACTCTAGCCAGAGGGGTTTGGGTGATACAGGCATAGGTTAAGGGGAATTTGCCGGGGTCAGTGTTGGAAAGGTGATTATGGCGCGGGCAACGCAGTTATACTAACTACTCTCGTCGACTTTAGGTTGTACTTCGTGGCGCCTGCAACATTTCAAGAGGTTATTCTGCGGTTGCAGGAATACTGGGCCAACCAGGGCTGCGTAGTGCTGCAACCTCTGGACATGGAAGTGGGCGCTGGCACTTTCCATCCAGCCACCTTCCTGCGCGCACTCGGCCCCGAAAACTGGAACGCGGCCTACGTTCAGCCGAGCCGCCGCCCCGCTGACGGCCGATATGGCGAAAATCCCAATCGCTTGCAGCACTACTATCAGTTTCAGGTCGTCATGAAGCCCTCCCCGGCCGATTTTCAGGATCTTTACCTCGGTAGCCTGTTCGCGCTGGGCATCGACCCATTGGTCCACGACATCCGTTTTGTCGAAGACAACTGGGAATCACCCACTTTGGGCGCATGGGGCCTGGGTTGGGAGGTGTGGCTGAACGGCATGGAAGTCAGCCAGTTCACCTACTTTCAGCAGGCAGGTGGGCTGGAGTGCCACCCCGTCACTGGTGAGCTGACCTACGGTCTGGAGCGCATCGCGATGTACCTGCAGGGCGTCGAGTCGGTCTATGACCTCATCTGGGCAAACACCCCTTCCGGGCCCGTCACCTACGGCGATGTGTACCACCAGAACGAAGTGGAAATGTCGACCTTTAACTTTGTTGAAGCCGATGTCGACTACCTGTTTACCCAGTTTGAGTTCTGTGAGCGCGAAGCGATGCGGCTGGCAGAGAGGCAATTGCCGCTGCCCGCCTACGAGCACGTGATGAAGGCATCCCACACCTTCAATTTGCTCGATGCCCGCCACGCCATTGGTGTAACAGAGCGACAACGCTACATCTTGCGGGTCCGCGCGTTGGCGCGGGCGGCTGCAGAAGCCTATGTGGCAGCTCGGGGAGCGCTCGGCTTCCCACAGGCTGATCCTGACCTTGCCGCCGCCGCGCTCGCGCAGCTGGAAGCGGCTGCAGGTGCTGAATCATGAGCGCCGCCGATCTTTTATTTGAACTGGGAACCGAAGAATTGCCGGCTGGTGAGATCTCCGCCATGGCCACCGCTTTGTGTCAGGGCGTGACCGATGGACTGACAGAAGCCAACCTCGCCTTCACGGGAGCACACCATTTTTCAACGCCGCGACGCCTGACAGTGTGGGTCGAAAACGTGGCGATTAAAGGGCCAGATAGCGAGCAACAGGTGGTGGGACCACCCGTCTCTGCCGCCAAGGATGATAGCGGCGCATGGACTAAGGCGGCAGAGGGTTTTGCACGCAAACAGGGCATCTCGGCCGACGACCTCATAGTCGTTGAGGAGCAGGGGGTAGAGCGTGTCGCCGCTCATGTCTCGCAAAAAGGCGCGCAGGCCACCGAGGTGATTCCGGACATTATCGCCAACGCGGTCGCTGGCATACCCGTTTCAAAGCGCATGCGCTGGGGGCGCTCTCGCGACGAGTTTTTACGCCCGGTGCAGTGGCTGGTGTTGCTTCTTGGAGATGCCGTCCTGCCACTTCAGTTGTTTGGACTTAAAAGTGGCCGGGAAAGTCGTGGTCACCGCTTCCATCACAACACGCCCGTGGCAATCAGTTCACCGGCGGCGTATCGGGATACCCTGCGCGAGGCACGGGTGCTGGTCGATATGGACGAGCGACGCGCACTGATCGCGGAACAAGTCCTCGCTCTGGCAAATAAGGGCGAAGCGGTGGCGCTGTCTGAAGACCTGCTCGATGAGGTCACCGGGCTTGTGGAATGGCCATCGGCCTTGCGGGGCAGTTTCGATCAGGAGTTTTTGGCAGTCCCCGCGCAAGCGCTGATCTCAGCGATGAAGACCCATCAGAAATACTTTCATCTCAACGATGCGAGCAGTGGGTCATTGCTGCCCGCTTTCATCACTGTCGCCAATATCGAGAGTAAGCAGCCAGAACAGGTTGTATCGGGAAACGAGCGCGTCATCCGACCCCGGTTGAGCGATGCGGCCTTTTTCTTTGCCAACGACAAGCAAACGTCGCTGATCTCGCGACAGGACCGTCTGGGCAGCGTTGTGTTTCAACACCATTTGGGGAGCCTGCTGGACAAGACCCGTCGGGTAGTCGCTATCGCGAAGCAGGTGGCAAACGCCATCGGCGCAGACGAGACGACAACACTCAGAGCAGCCGAGCTCAGCAAATGCGACCTGGTAGCAGAAATGGTGCTTGAGTTCCCCGATCTACAAGGTATCGCCGGCGCAGAGTATGCGCGTCATGACGAAGAGCTTGGCGCTGTGGCAGAGGCCATTGAGTACCACTATTACCCACGGTTTGCCGGTGACGAGCTGCCCCCAACTCCCGAAGCGACGGCCGTCGCGCTGGCGGACCGCCTTGATACATTGATTGGGATTTTTGGCATTGGCGAGCCCCCTACCGGCTCTAAAGATCCTTTTGCCTTGCGCAGGGCATCTCTGGCTGTGATCAGGATGCTCATCGATCTCAAAAAGCCGCTTTCTTTGACCGAGCTGTTGCAGGGCGCATTCGAGCAACATACCGCTGAGCTGGCTCCGGACACGGCCGACGCCGTATCACACTACATCACTGAACGGCTGGGCAACTGGTACGACGACGATGGGATCCATATTTCCGTGGTGCGTGCGGCGCTGGCGGCGGGCGCCACCGATCTGTTCGATATCGATCTGCGCGTGCGTGCGCTGAACGCTTTTGCCAAAACCGAAACGGCCGAACATCTCGCCGCAGCCAATAAACGGGTCGCCAATATTCTGGCAAAAGCTGACGAACTCGACGGCACTCCCGCCGACTCCAACCTCTTCGTCCATGAGGCCGAGCACGCACTGCACGAAGCGGTCAGCCGGGTCGGGTCGACACTAAGACCGCTTCTGGCAGATCGAAACTATCAAAGCGCGCTCGATGAGCTCGCCCAACTCCGCGGACCTGTAGACGCGTTTTTTGACGGCGTCATGGTCAATGCGGAGGACCCTGCTGAACGCTCGAATCGGTTGCGACTTCTCGGTGGTTTGCGAGCACTGTTTACACAGGTCGCTGATCTGGCGTTGCTGTCATCGGCGGCTGAATGACCAGTGAGCCGCTGTTCTGGTTGGGCTTGGCGGCGGCCAGCGGAGCGGGCTTACTACTGAGCTTGCTGCAACTGCAAAAGCGGCGACAGGAACTGACGGCAGCACAATCAGAGGCCATCGCCCAAAAAACCGTCGCAGCCCTGGCTGTCGAGCGCAATCAGGCCCTTGAATCTGAGTTGACGACACTGCAGCAGGAGTTGTCCTCGGTAAAGGCGCAGCTCAGCGCCCAAGATGCCACTCTTTCTGAACGCGATGCCCATCATCAGAACCAAATGAAATGGTTGGAAGAATCCCGCACCACGCTTCGCGCTGAGTTAGAGGTGATCGGCCAAAAACTGCTCGCATCGTCCGGCAAGGCGCTGGAGACCACTAATCAAAAAAGCCTCGATAGCCTGTTGAAGCCGCTCGCAGAAAAAATTGATCAGTTTCAAACACGAGTCAATCAGGTGCATACCGATATGGTGCGCAACAGCGCATCGCTGGGCGAGCAGATCAAACATCTCGAGTCGGTGGGCGTGTCCATGTCGGGCGAGGCACAAAACCTGACCCGCGCGCTGAAAGGCGACAAAAAGCTGGTGGGTAACTGGGGTGAGGCCCAGCTGGAAAAAACCCTCGAGCTCGCTGGTCTTCGGCGGGGTGAGCACTACGATGCACAAGTCGCCATCAGGGATGAGCAGGGTGATCGTCACCTCCCTGATTTTGTCATTCGGTTGCCCGAGGGGAAAAACCTGGTCATCGACAGCAAAGTGTCACTGGTCGACTACGAGCGGGCCGTGACAGCTGAAACCGATGCTGAACGGAGCAGTGCGCTGGAAGCACATGCAAAGGCTGTGAGAAACCATATCGATACGCTGTCAGCCAAGGACTATGCGAACCTGCCGGGAATGGAGAGTCCTGATTTTGTAATGATGTTCATGCCGGTAGAGCCGGCTTACATTGAAGTGATGCGTAGCCAGCGAGAGCTGTTTAATCACGGGTACCAGAAAAATGTGGTGTTGGTCTCCCACACCACGCTAATGCCTATCCTTAGGACCGTCGCGAACCTGTGGATGATCGAACACAGCAACCGTGAGGCGAGGGAGATCAGTGAGCGGGCGGGAGACATTTATAACACCGTCTGCCTTTTGGGTGATCGGCTCTATGCGCTTGGCACATCCATCTCGACCACCGCCAACAAATATAATGACGTGGTCAAAGCGACT
>Ga0255765_1005842_pt1 | contig 11444 bp, 5 predicted proteins | sample 041ome_8_FD_179965 | JGI IMG/M metagenome (GOLD analysis project Ga0255765, IMG submission 179965) | Coastal salt marsh microbial communities from the Groves Creek Marsh, Skidaway Island, Georgia - 041407BS metaG (version 2) | ecosystem: Environmental > Aquatic > Marine > Intertidal zone > Salt...
AAGAACCACTTGTTCCGTCTGTTCCATCTGTTCCTGAAGAGCCTGAAGTTCCTGAAGAACCTGAAGTTCCTGAAGAACCACTTGTTCCGTCTGTTCCGTCTGTTCCGCTTGAGCCTGAAGTTCCTGATGAACCGCTTGTTCCTGATGAACCGCTTGTTCCATCTGTTCCGTCTGTTCCAGATGAGCCTGAAGTTCCGCTTGAACCACTTGTTCCTGAACTGCCTGAAGTACCATCTGTACCATCAGTTCCTGAAGAACCGCTTGTTCCAGATGAGCCTGAAGTTCCGCTTGAACCACTTGTTCCGTCTGTTCCGTCTGTTCCAGATGAGCCTGAAGTTCCTGAAGAACCACTTGTTCCTGAACTGCCTGAAGTTCCGTCTGTTCCATCAGTTCCAGATGAGCCTGAAGTTCCGCTTGAACCACTTGTTCCGTCTGTTCCGTCTGTTCCGCTTGAGCCTGAAGTTCCGCTTGAACCACTTGTTCCGCTTGAGCCTGAAGTTCCGTCTGTTCCGTCTGTTCCGCTTGAGCCTGAAGTTCCGCTTGAGCCTGAAGTTCCTGAAGAACCACTTGTTCCGTCTGTTCCGTCTGTTCCGCTTGAACCACTTGTTCCACTTGAACCTGAAGTTCCTGAAGAACCGCTTGTTCCATCTGTTCCATCTGTTCCTGAAGAGCCTGAAGTTCCTGAAGAACCTGAAGTTCCTGAAGAACCACTTGTTCCGTCTGTTCCGTCTGTTCCGCTTGAGCCTGAAGTTCCGCTTGAGCCTGAAGTTCCTGAAGAACCTGAAGTTCCTGAAGAACCACTTGTTCCGTCTGTTCCGTCTGTTCCGCTTGAGCCTGAAGTTCCGCTTGTTCCTGAAGAACCAGATGTTCCTGAGCTACCTGATGTTCCGTCTGTACCATCTGTTCCAGATGAGCCTGAAGTTCCTGAAGAACCACTTGTTCCTGAACTGCCTGAAGTTCCGTCTGTTCCATCTGTTCCTGAAGAACCACTTGTTCCTGAGCTGCCTGAAGTACCTGAGCTTCCTGAAGTACCTGAGCTTCCTGAGGTACCGTCCGTACCATCTGTTCCTGAAGAACCACTTGTTCCTGAACTACCTGAAGTTCCGTCTGTTCCGTCTGTTCCGCTTGAACCACTTGTTCCACTTGAACCTGAAGTTCCGTCTGTTCCATCTGTTCCGCTTGAACCACTTGTTCCACTTGAACCTGAAGTTCCGTCTGTTCCATCTGTTCCAGATGAGCCTGAAGTTCCTGATGAACCGCTTGTTCCGTCTGTTCCATCTGTTCCAGATGAGCCTGAAGTTCCTGAAGAACCGCTTGTTCCGTCTGTTCCGTCTGTTCCGCTTGAGCCTGAAGTTCCTGAAGAACCACTTGTTCCTGAACTGCCTGAAGTACCATCTGTACCATCAGTTCCTGAAGAACCGCTTGTTCCGCTTGAACCGCTTGTTCCTGATGAACCGCTTGTTCCTGATGAACCGCTTGTTCCGTCTGTTCCGTCTGTTCCGCTTGAGCCTGAAGTTCCTGAAGAACCACTTGTTCCTGATGAACCGCTTGTTCCATCTGTTCCGTCTGTTCCAGATGAGCCTGAAGTTCCTGAAGAACCACTTGTTCCTGAGCTGCCTGAAGTACCTGAGCTTCCTGAGGTACCGTCCGTACCATCTGTTCCTGAAGAACCACTTGTTCCTGAACTACCTGAAGTTCCGTCTGTTCCGTCTGTTCCAGATGAGCCTGAAGTTCCTGAAGAACCACTTGTTCCTGAACTGCCTGAAGTACCATCGGTTCCGTCTGTTCCTGAAGAACCAGAAGTTCCGCTTGAACCGCTTGTTCCGTCTGTACCATCTGTTCCTGAAGAACCAGAAGTTCCGCTTGAACCTGAAGTTCCTGAAGATCCGCTTGTTCCGTCTGTACCATCTGTTCCTGAAGAACCAGAAGTTCCGCTTGAACCTGAAGTTCCTGAAGATCCGCTTGTTCCATCGGTTCCGTCTGTTCCTGAACTTCCACTTGTTCCAGAAGAGCCACTTGTTCCTGAAGATCCGCTCGTGCCTGAGCTTCCTGAAGTTCCATCTGTACCTGAGCTTCCGCTTGTTCCTGAAGAACCAGAAGTTCCGCTTGAACCTGAAGTTCCTGAAGATCCGCTTGTTCCATCGGTTCCGTCTGTACCACTTGAGCCTGAAGTTCCTGAAGAACCGCTTGTTCCTGAAGAACCCGAAGTTCCATCTGTTCCGTCTGTACCACTTGAGCCTGAAGTTCCTGAAGATCCAGAAGTACCGTCTGTACCGTCTGTTCCGCTTGAGCCTGAAGTTCCATCTGTTCCATCTGTACCACTTGAACCGCTTGTTCCGTCTGTACCATCCGTTCCAGATGAGCCTGAAGTTCCGCTTGAACCGCTTGTTCCGTCTGTTCCGTCTGTTCCTGAAGATCCAGAAGTACCTGAAGAACCGCTTGTTCCTGAAGAACCGCTTGTTCCGTCTGTTCCATCTGTACCTGAAGATCCAGAAGTACCTGAAGAACCGCTTGTTCCTGAAGAACCGCTTGTTCCTGAAGAACCGCTTGTTCCTGAAGAACCGCTTGTTCCGTCTGTTCCATCTGTACCTGAAGATCCAGAAGTACCTGAAGAACCGCTTGTTCCTGAAGAACCGCTTGTTCCTGATGAACCGCTTGTTCCGTCTGTTCCGTCTGTACCTGAACTACCTGAAGTTCCGCTTGAGCCTGAAGTACCAGAAGAACCACTTGTTCCATCGGTTCCGTCTGTACCGCTTGAGCCACTTGTTCCGCTTGAGCCAGAAGTTCCATCTGTACCGTCTGTTCCAGATGAGCCTGAAGTTCCGCTTGAGCCTGAAGTTCCAGATGAGCCTGAAGTTCCGCTTGAACCAGAAGTACCGTCTGTTCCAGAGCTGCCTGAAGTTCCGCTTGAACCTGAAGTACCAGAAGAACCACTTGTTCCATCCGTTCCATCAGTACCACTTGAACCAGAAGTACCTGAAGAACCGCTTGTTCCGTCAGTTCCGTCTGTACCGCTTGAACCACTTGTTCCAGATGAGCCACTTGTTCCGTCTGTACCTGAGCTTCCACTTGTTCCTGAAGAACCACTTGTTCCGTCAGTTCCGTCTGTACCGCTTGAGCCACTTGTTCCGTCTGTACCGTCTGTTCCTGAAGAACCACTTGTTCCATCTGTTCCGTCTGTTCCGCTTGAGCCTGAAGTTCCAGATGAGCCAGAAGTTCCATCTGTACCGTCTGTTCCAGATGAGCCACTTGTTCCACTTGAACCTGAAGTTCCAGATGAGCCACTTGTTCCGTCTGTTCCATCTGTTCCTGAAGAACCAGAAGTACCTGAAGAACCGCTTGTTCCGCTTGAACCAGAAGTTCCGTCTGTTCCGTCTGTTCCTGAGCTGCCTGAAGTTCCTGATGAACCACTTGTTCCTGAACTACCTGAAGTACCGTCTGTTCCATCTGTTCCTGAACTACCTGAAGTTCCTGATGAACCACTTGTTCCTGAACTACCTGAAGTACCATCTGTTCCATCTGTTCCTGAAGAACCAGAAGTACCTGAAGAACCGCTTGTTCCATCTGTTCCATCTGTTCCTGAAGATCCAGAAGTACCTGAAGAACCGCTTGTTCCGTCAGTTCCGTCTGTACCGCTTGAACCACTTGTTCCAGATGAGCCACTTGTTCCGTCTGTACCGTCTGTACCGCTTGAGCCGCTTGTTCCGTCTGTTCCATCTGTTCCTGAAGATCCAGAAGTACCGCTTGAACCACTTGTTCCAGATGAGCCGCTTGTTCCGTCTGTACCGTCTGTACCGCTTGAGCCGCTTGTTCCGTCTGTTCCATCTGTTCCTGAAGATCCAGAAGTACCGCTTGAACCTGAAGTTCCTGAAGATCCGCTTGTTCCAGATGAACCTGATGTTCCGTCTGTACCATCCGTACCTGAGCTTCCGCTTGTTCCAGATGAACCACTTGTTCCATCAGTTCCGTCTGTTCCACTTGAACCACTTGTTCCTGAAGATCCAGAAGTACCGCTTGAACCACTTGTTCCATCAGTTCCGTCTGTACCCGAGCTTCCTGAAGTACCATCCGTACCATCTGTTCCTGAAGAACCGCTTGTTCCAGATGAGCCACTTGTTCCTGAAGAACCAGAAGTACCATCTGTACCGTCTGTTCCTGAAGAACCAGATGTACCTGAACTACCTGAAGTTCCAGATGATCCGCTTGTTCCTGAAGAACCACTTGTTCCGTCTGTACCGTCTGTTCCTGAAGAACCACTTGTTCCTGAAGATCCTGAAGTACCATCAGTGCCGTCTGTTCCACTTGAGCCTGAAGTACCATCCGTTCCATCTGTTCCTGAAGAACCACTTGTTCCGTCCGTACCATCTGTTCCTGAAGAGCCAGAAGTTCCGCTAGAACCACTTGTTCCTGAGCTACCTGAAGTACCGTCCGTACCGTCTGTTCCTGAAGAGCCAGAAGTTCCGCTTGAACCACTTGTTCCTGAAGAGCCAGAAGTTCCGCTAGAACCACTTGTTCCTGAAGATCCTGAAGTACCGTCCGTTCCATCTGTTCCGCTTGAACCTGAAGTACCATCCGTTCCATCTGTTCCTGAAGAACCTGAAGTACCATCTGTACCATCTGTTCCTGAAGAACCTGAAGTTCCGCTAGAACCACTTGTTCCTGAAGAGCCAGAAGTTCCGCTAGAACCACTAGTTCCAGATACACCTACGCTATCGAACTTAACATAGTAATCAGATCCAGTTGAACCTGCAATACTGATTCCACTTAAAAAGGCTACAGTGAACTCAAAGTAACCTGCGTTATTAATCGAACCTATTATTTCGTAGAAGAATGAGTTTGTATTATAAGATATAGTAATTATAGATCCATTACCTAGTTTTTCAAAGTAACCTTCTCTATTAATTCCTGGATTTTTATCTGTTTCATTTATTTTAATATTGGTTACTAAACTTAAATCAGCTAAATTATTAACTGAGAAAAGCCCGCTAGCTGGAATTGAATTCTGCGTAGATGAAAGCTCCCATACAGCAGTATTACCATCATTACCAGATGAACCGCTAGTGCCGCTTGTTCCAGATGTTCCGCTTGAACCTGAAGTACCATCTGTACCATCTGTTCCTGAAGAACCACTTGTACCGTCCGTACCATCTGTTCCTGAAGATCCTGAAGTACCGTCCGTTCCATCTGTTCCGCTTGAACCTGAAGTACCATCCGTACCATCTGTTCCTGAAGAACCACTTGTACCGTCCGTACCATCTGTTCCTGAAGATCCTGAAGTACCGCTTGAACCGCTTGTTCCGTCTGTACCGTCTGTACCGCTTGAACCGCTTGTTCCTGAGCTGCCTGAAGTACCTGAGCTTCCTGAAGTACCGTCTGTTCCGTCTGTACCGCTTGAGCCTGAAGTACCTGAGCTTCCTGAAGTACCGTCTGTTCCGTCTGTACCGCTTGAACCGCTTGTTCCTGAGCTGCCTGAAGTACCTGAGCTTCCTGAAGTACCGTCTGTTCCGTCTGTTCCTGAAGATCCTGAAGTTCCGCTTGAGCCTGAAGTGCCCGAAGAACCGCTAGTTCCACTTGAGCCTGAAGTTCCTGAAGAACCACTTGTTCCGTCTGTACCATCTGTTCCGCTAGAACCACTTGTTCCTGAAGAACCACTTGTTCCGTCTGTACCGTCTGTTCCTGAAGAACCGCTAGTTCCAGATGAGCCTGAAGTTCCGTCTGTACCATCTGTTCCTGAAGAACCACTTGTACCGTCTGTTCCTGAAGAACCACTTGTTCCGTCCGTACCATCTGTTCCTGAAGAACCACTTGTACCGTCTGTACCGTCTGTACCTGAACTGCCTGAAGTTCCGCTTGAGCCTGAAGTGCCCGAAGAACCGCTAGTTCCAGATGAGCCTGAAGTTCCGTCTGTACCATCTGTTCCACTCGAACCACTTGTTCCTGAGCTACCTGAAGTTCCGTCTGTTCCGTCTGTTCCAGATGAGCCTGAAGTTCCAGATGAGCCTGAAGTTCCAGATGAGCCTGAAGTTCCTGATGAGCCTGAAGTTCCTGAAGAACCGCTTGTACCGTCTGTTCCGTCTGTACCGCTTGAACCTGAAGTTCCTGAAGAACCACTTGTTCCGTCTGTTCCTGAAGAACCGCTTGTTCCGTCTGTTCCGTCTGTTCCTGAAGAACCGCTTGTTCCACTTGAACCACTTGTTCCTGAAGAACCGCTTGTTCCGTCTGTTCCGTCTGTTCCTGAAGAACCGCTTGTTCCGTCTGTTCCGTCTGTTCCTGAAGAACCGCTTGTACCGCTTGATCCTGAAGTTCCGTCTGTACCATCTGTACCTGAGCTTCCACTTGTTCCAGATGAGCCTGAAGTTCCTGAAGAACCACTAGTACCGGATGAACCGCTCGTACCTGCTTGTCCTACTGATGTTACCTCTGTAAGTAATTCATCTGGCAATGTTGGTGCACTACTACCGGTCTGATGCATAACACTAACTGCGTAAATATTGTTATTTACTGTTGGTGTAGAATTTATTTCGTAAACATATGTCGTCGCATTAGCATATATCTTAAGTACACTGCCTGCTCCCAATCCGCCCCAGAATGAGCCCAATTCTGTACTGTTATTGTCTTTCTTGTTATAGTAAATTACTGTTGCTGAAGCCCAGTTGCCATTACTATTTGTTGTCGCTTCACCTGGTGTTAATAGGGTAGGGCTTGTTGTTGTGTAGTTATAGAAGAATGAGTTACCTCCAATACCACTCGTACCACTGGAACCGCTTGTTCCGTCTAATGGTGCTGGTTGGTTTTCAAATTGACCTGATGTTGAATTATAGGCTAAATAATCACCCTGGTTTGGTGACGTGACGCCGAATTCACTAATCTGTTTAATTCTAATCTTTGACATCTAACGATATTTTTATTTTCTAATGCTTTTTCTGTTCCTTTTATATATCACGGGCACAACTAGCCAATAGACAAGTTAGCCGCAATATTTAAAGAGCGGATTTTTGGTTTGGAATATATATCCAAATCAGCATGCTTAATATATGAATATACAACTCCAAAGACTTATTAGAAAATATGAATTCCTGCTTGAGGATTGGCAAGATGTAAAAGAGATCAGCCAGTCTGCAAATCAAGAAATGTCTAGGGAAATCCATGCTAATAAGCCTGATAATATTTTAGAGTCTGATTTTACTACAGAAGAGGCTGAAGAAGATGAAGAGCAGCACGAAGAATCAGCTTCTGATGCTGAGTTAAAAAAACTTTTTCGTAAAGTTATCATTAAGTGTCATCCGGATAAATTAGGGGCTGATGTAAGTGATGCGGAGAGGATTAGGATTGCTGAACTCTATAATCAGGCAATTGAGGCGCATGATGATAAGAACTGGGCTTTGATGATTATTGTCGCGATTAAGTTAGGTGTGGAATTACCGGCTGAAGCAGATGATATGCTAGAACAGATTCAAGAGAATGCCATAGAACTTGAACAGAAGATCTCTAAGGAGACTTCATCTTTAGCATGGCAGTTTTATCATGCTGTTGAAGAAGATAAGGCTAAGATACTTCAGAATTATCTCAAGAACCTCACAATGATTAAAGAGCTAAGGGCTAAAAAGGCTGCTAAGCAAAAGTTAATCTTGGGCTTGGGGCATCCAAGGACTGGCACCGGTTATACGGCTAAGTTATTGCAGAGTTGGGGCCTTGATGTTAATCATGAAAAGATGGGCAAAGATGGTACTGTAGACTGGAGTCTAGCTGCCGGTAAATCTTTATGGCAAGATGTAGATCTTAAAGGCTGGGATTGGCAGCATATTATCTACTGTGTGCGCGACCCAAGGGAGAGCATACCTTCAATTGTTTATACTGAGAACATTAGTGAAGCATCTGAAAAGTTTAGGAAAGAAATGGGGGTTAGGGGTGGATCTAATCCAATCATGAACGCAATTAACTCATTGTACAAATGGGATCAACTTATAACTGAATTAGAGCCTAACTTGATCTTTAGGATAGAGGATGAAGGCGAAGAGCTGTTCAAATATTTAGAAACAGTTGGTATTAAAGTTAAATGGGACGAGACTATACTAGGTAAAAAGCAAAACGTTAGAGAACATCCCGGTTGGGATGAAATGATCGCCGAATTTGGTGATATTCCAGGTAGGGCTAAGATAAAGCTTAATGGTTATTGTAGAAAATACGGCTACCAACCATTATAAAGATTGCCAAATATCGATGTCTTTTTGATATATTCTTTTAAGTATATTTAAGGCTTCTTCCGAGAGCTCACTATTTTTGCTGCCTGTTTTATTTAGAAATGGAATTGTTAAATTTATACCCGCGATGGAACTAACCTGATCGATTGCATCTCGTTGATCTTCATACTTAAATATATTAAAATTGGTATTGTCGTTATTGAAAATCCAAGCATGCTGTGGCCTAAAATGTAGTTGGTTTAACACTATTGGGTTTTTATCTAAAACATCTATAACCCAACCGGAAATATCGTTTTCATATTTTTTATCTATTAAAAAGATAGATTCAATCTTATCAGCTTGTGTTAATCCTCCTTTTTTTAAATAATTAAACGCTGATATAAATCTATCAACAGGATTTCTCATGAATGTGAATGCCCAGTATTCATCTATATTTTCAAAGTCTTTGGGGTCTATCCAATTGGGTAGTCTTTTATTATGCGAATAGTTGTATGCTAATTTCACTCCAGAAAGTGCTTTATTCCAGGAGGTTGAACTGGTTTTAGGCATTGAAAAGAAAAGTATTTTTTGATTATCCATATCAAGCTCCTTTTGATTTTTCATTATTTATTTGCCCAGCAATGCCCATTTCTGGTAACTCATCCCAAATCATTGCTTTAATTATTTTTAGTATGAACCTAGGTGCCTATTAGTAGGTAGATTAACTATACCACTAACACCTAATTCTGAACTAACATTATTTTGTACACCAAATACCGAATACATTTCATGCTCTATATCTGTTAATTCATCATTTGACCATTTTGCGTTTATGTTCTTTAAAACATCAATCCATTTTTCTGAAACTTCTTTAAAGTAGTCTCCTGAAAAAGCCCAAAGAGCTGTTATCTGTCCATTTTTAATATATCTTGCTGTTATACCACTATTATTGTAATTACTTAAGTTAAACTTCTCATTTAAAAAGTATCTACCTGAAATCTTAAAAACAGTATCGTACTTGCTAAAATCATATATTTTAAAAATAACTTGTAATGCAAAATGTTCTGTAACACTTTTTAAGTACGCTAGCTTAATAAAGTTCTTAACATCTTCTACTGATTTATCTTTGATTGTAAATTTAGTAGACAATCTTTCTGCAATAGAAGTTGAATTTTGTTCTATTTTATGAACTCTATCATTATCGTTTAAAGGTAATATTTTTACATCTTTAGGAAATAGAACTAGTTCTTCTTGATTTAGTGCTATAGTGCCGGTTTCTATTAAGAAAATATCGGCGTTCTCAACTTTAGATCTTATAGAGTCTATTGTATGTAACGTTTGTTGCAATCTATTAAGATTATCTATATCTTTATTTCCTTTAATCTTAATCGCTGATGTAATTATAAATGCAGTCTTCATTCTAATAAATTTGTTTTCCAATTATATGACATACTATCAATTTCATTTCTTTCCCATAAATTTTTTAGCAATGATTCATATTGAAGTACCATTTGTTTATTATCAGTATTGTATCGCTTTAAAATATCTCTGTTGCGCTTTAAGTATGTGTCATCTTCTTTTATTGACTGTAGACCATCCACTAAAAGCTGACCAGCATCTTTAACATTCCAATCGGCATAATAATAGCCTATATCTGCACATAAATGTGCATTGTGGACTAGAGGATAACCCATATAGACAACATCAAAATATGCATAGTTTAGTGGGTTGCCCCATTGATGACAAACTACAGCATCTGCATGTGTTGATAATAGATCAACAACCTTCCATCTAGGTGCTAATTGAAGTTTACCTTCTTTATAAAATGAAAGTTCACGAACTAACTCTATTAAGTATTTATTCTTTTGAAACTCCATTGCATTAGTAAACTTAAACTTTTCAAAGAGATCTGGTTTAAGTCTATTAGCATGTTCAAACGCCCAAATCATAGGGTACATATTTTTTAGTACGTTTTGATTGGGTTCCATAGTGGCAACACGCCACTTATTGATAGAATCCTTTCTATCTTTAAAAAAAGGAATTGTATTAGGGTCTTTTCTTAATGTTAATGCAATAGACTGTTTAATAAATTTATCAGACCAGATAAAAGGAACTGTCCTTGCTTTAGTTTTATGCTGGACTTCCCATATTTGTGTGTTATGAAACTCTTGTTGTGGTATAGACCATATTTCATCAAATTGAATAGGTTTTAATATTGGTGCTTTTGATTTTTGACCATTAATAGAATCTCTATATGATCTCTCAAATATTAAAGATTCCATTTGAAGCACAGATGTGTTGCCTCCTTTATAAGAAATAACTTTGTTTGTTTTTACAGACTTAAACTGATTTACAAAATCAACAGTTGGCGTTATGCCAAACACTACTAGAATGTCAAATTTATTTTGTATGTCTCCATCCCACTGTTCAAGTTCATATCCATCTAGATATGTAAACTGCTGGTAATCTTCCCAGTCTCTTTTATGAAGATCTATCAAAGCAACTTTGTCTACACTTTCTATCTGACTAACAATATCGTAGAACATTAATACATTTTGTGTAAGCCCGTTACTAAAAATAGAGAGGCCTTCTGTTAAACCGATTGTTATACCTACGCGCATATTTATATTTGTTATTTTAGTATATTTATCAAACAAAGAAGGGCCCTTGTGGGGCCCTTCTAATTAGATTAGATTAACAAATCTAGCTAGGATAAATTAAGCACTTTGATAGTGGAACTTAACTGTATCGTTAGCATCGATTGCATAACCTGGAGTAGCAAGAGTTACCTGAGTACCAGAAACTGTTGCAACTTCAACTGATACGCCGTTAACGTAAGCCCATACTAGTTCTACCTCATTGTCTTGAACAGAATTTGCAAGAGTGTAAGGTCCTAGTACTGGAGTACCTGCAAACGTCTCTACGAAGAATTCATCATCTTCGATGATTGCAGCTTCAAGAGTATCTACTCTACCGTCCATTACTACGTCTAAGCTATTTGCGTGTGAAATTGCAGTAGACTCAGCAGCAACGATGTCAGCAGACAAAGCAGTTTCTAGAACTGTGTCTAGAGAGCCAGCATAAGTCTGTAACTCACCTTCTAGAACTGTGTCTAGAGAGCCAGCATAAGTCTGTAACTCACCTTCTAGAACTGTGTCTAGAGAGCCAGCATAAGTCTGTAACTCACCTTCTAGAACTGTGTCTAGAGAGCCAGCAGCAACGATTGCGTCAGATTCAGCAGCAACGATGTCAGCAGACAAAGCA
>Ga0255765_1005843_pt1 | contig 11442 bp, 13 predicted proteins | sample 041ome_8_FD_179965 | JGI IMG/M metagenome (GOLD analysis project Ga0255765, IMG submission 179965) | Coastal salt marsh microbial communities from the Groves Creek Marsh, Skidaway Island, Georgia - 041407BS metaG (version 2) | ecosystem: Environmental > Aquatic > Marine > Intertidal zone > Salt...
GCGCCGCTCGGTGGAAGAAGAGCGTCGCGAACGCAAAAAAGGAGAAGCGTGATGAGAACTTCATCGTCTCCGTTCGTTTTGTTGTTCGAAGAAGATGAATACTAAACGGTACACGTTCTCTCTCGTAGTAGTAGAGGAGGAGCAGGAGTCCGTCGTGTGTTTTTGTGCCTCTTTTTTGTGTTGAAGAAGAGACAAAGAAAGAGAGGTTTTTTGAAGCGTACGAAAAGGGAGTACGGAGTACGAAAGACGCACTTCACGAGTACGAAAGAAGCACTCACAGAGCGAACGTTTGAGTACGGAAGAAGCACTCGTGAGTGCGTCACGCCTTACTCCTCTTGGAAATTCAAAAAAAAAAAAAGGTTTTGCGCGATGAGATTGTTTTGAAAGGAAGACGCGACTTTCATCTTTACTCTGTGACGCTTGACTTTATATCTGTGCAACGCACGAATACTAAGAGCGCACTGATAATAACAACAACAACATGAATAATCCATTCTTCCAACGCGCGAGCGAGAAGCAAAAAGAAACGCGAGAGCAAGAAACTGCGAACCAACCGTGGATCGAAAAATGGCGACCGACGAAATTAGACGACATCGTCGGCCACGAGGAAACGCTGAACCAAATGCGAGGGATGATTGAAACCGGCTCAATGCCGAACTTGTTATTATCCGGCCCACCTGGGTGCGGGAAAACAACCTCGGTGCACGTTTTAGCGCGGACGTTACTCGGGGATCGGTATAAAGACGCGGTGTTGGAATTAAACGCGTCGGACGAGAGAGGGATAGATGTGGTGAGAAATAAAATCAAAATGTTTGCACAAAAGAAGGTGACTTTGCCGGCGGGGAGGTGCAAGATTATCATCTTGGACGAAGCGGACGCGATGACGAAAGGCGCGCAACAAGCGATGCGAAGGACGATGGAAATATATTCGGCGACGACGAGATTCGCGTTGGCGTGTAACTTGAGCGATAAAATCATCGAACCGATTCAGTCGCGGTGCGCCATCGTGAGATTTTCGCGGTTGAGCGATAAACAAGTTTTGGAAAGGTTGGTGTACGTGTGCGAGCAAGAGAAGGTGCCGCACGACGCGAGAGGGTTAGAGGCGATCGTGTTTTGCGCGGAAGGGGACATGAGAAACGCGCTGAACAGTTTACAGGCCTGTCATAGTGGGTTTCAAATGGTGAATCAAGAGAACGTGTTTCGAGTGTGCGATACGCCGCATCCGGAAGTCATAGGCGCTATTTTACAACACTGCTTAAACGGAGAGTTGGACGATGCGTGCGATCGACTGTTAAAGCTGAGAAAGAGCGGGTATTCGCCACAAGATTTGATCAAGACGATTTTTCAGGTGTGTAAACGGTTCGACGATAAGGAGATGTCGGAATACGTAAAGTTGGAGTTTTTGAAAATCATCGGATTTTTTCACGTGAGGATTAGCGAAGGGTGCGCGAGCGACGTGCAGTTGTGCGGGATGGTGGCGAGGTTGTGCGGGTGTAGTTTGGAGGCGAAAAGTGGGAAATCGTGGTCGACGCCACAGAAGACGTTGATGGAAATCAGAAAGGAAGGCGGTTCGATAGGCGTGAGCGGCTCGGAGTTTCAATAATAGAACCGATGAAAGGGAGAAGAAGAGAGACAAGAGGAAAAAAAACTGTAATAGTAAGATTAATTTTGTTTTATAAAATGATGATGGTACACTCTTTGACGTTCTCGCTTCTCTCGTCTCGCTATATATATTTCGTTTAAAGCATCTTCAACTCCTCCCGTCGCGAACTCTCAAACGTTCTCACTAAGTTCAAATGCGTCTTTATGCTTTCCAATTCAATCTTCGCTTGGTTCGCCAACCGTCTCGCTTCGACCATTTTTTTTATGTGGTCTTGGTACTCTTTACTCGCGTGCGCTCTGACTTCCGCGGTTGACTTCGCGTCGCCGTTATCCACGTGAAACAACGTAATCGTCGCTAAAATACACTTCTTGGCTTCCTCGAGAATCTCCGCCTCGGCGTGTAAATCGGCCCATTTTTGCCCCAAGTGTTGCAATTGATGATACGCCGCGTCCACGTCGTCCGGAAGTAACTTGCCTTCTAATCGAGACTCACCCGTCGCAGAAGAAGAAGCAGAAAGAGTAGTATTAGAACCACTACTCGTCGACGATGAGGAGGTCACGTTGCTGTTGTTGTTATTATTCGTTTTCGGTAAAGGCTGCGGCGGTATCGAGCGAAACTGTTGTTGCTCTTGTTGTTGATGTTGTTGTTGCTCCCGTCGCGTCGTCGTCGCCATTTGCGATTGAAACGGCGGTAAATTCTCCCCGTTGTTATTCTTCACGACTCCGTTATTCGTCAACCGCGGTGGCATCTGGACCGGTTTCACCGGTTGTTGTTGTTGTTGTTCTTGCTGCCCATTCAAAGCAGCCGGAGTGAACACCGATCTGATGCTGCTCTTCTTCCCGTACCACCACGTTCTCATGGCGGGTTCCCCAAAAGAAGAAGACCGTCCAGAGGTCGAACATAACGTCGTCGTCGTCTGATGATGACGCGCCGTTGTGCGGGCGGCCAAGAACAACAACCCCTTTGGCGTCGTCGTCATCTCGTCGTGCGGTCGACGATTCGAATCCTTTCGCGGACGACGATTCGTACTCCTGGTTGTAAAAGAAGAAACGCACAGACACCCGCACCCTTTCGACGACGCGGCAAAGGACATATATGCGAAAAGAGCGCGTTCGTTGGTATCAGCAGAGCGCGGATTTTGTGGGTGTGTTGCGTGTTATGTTCTCTCGTTTGTGTGGAAGAGTTGGTGTTTGCGCGGGAAAAACTCTTTCGAAAGAGACCACTTAAACTGCTCGCCAAGAGGAGTACGGAGTTACGCACTTATGCGTCTGCGTGTCTCACTCAAAATTTCGCTCCGTGAATGCTTCTTTCTTACTCTGATGCGTCTGTATTCGTATGGATATACGCGAGATACGATATTTGGGAGAAACTTTTCCACCGCTGTATCCACGTTACTAAAAGAGAGCGAGAGCGTGGCACACACGCGTCGCACGAATACGCCCACCAAAGAGCAACGCGAGCGGCCGCACGTAATAAACGGTATCGTTTTGCGAGAGAGAGAGAGAGAGAGAATAACACTTTCCGAGCGTGCGTGTGATGATGATGATGACGCAAAATGCATTCGTGTGCGCTCCTCGATGCGGTTCGACGACCTCTTTGTCGGCGAGGCGGAAGGGAACAACATCGACGAGAACGAGAACGAGAGTTATTAAAGCGTCTTCTTCTGGAGGAGGAGACAAAGACCCACTCATGGTCCGGACGATTAAAGGCGAACGGTGCGAACGACCGCCAATCTGGATGATGCGACAGGCTGGACGGTACATGAAAGTGTACCAGGACTTGTGCAAAAAGCACACGACGTTTCGCGAACGCTCGGAGACGGTGGATTTGTGCGTGGAGATTTCTTTACAACCGTACGAGGCGTTTAAACCGGACGGGGTTATCGTATTCTCGGATATTTTAACGCCGTTAGCTGGGATGAACATTCCGTTCGACATCGTCAAAGGGACCGGACCGATTATTTTCAACCCGATTCGCGACATGGCTGGCGTGAACGCGGTGACGCCGTTGGAGCCGGAGAAAAGCGTGAATTTTACGGGGGAAAGTTTAAAGGTGTTGAGAAACGAGTTGAAAGGTACGGATGCGACGTTGCTTGGCTTTGTCGGGGCGCCGTTTACGTTGGCGACGTACATCGTCGAAGGCGGGACGAGTTCGCACTATAAAGTTATCAAAAAAATGGCATTCGATGAACCGGCGATTTACCACGCGTTGATGGAAAAGTTGACCGATGCGGTGATTACGTACACGAGATACCAAATCGACAGCGGCGCGCAAGTCGTGCAAATCTTTGACTCGTGGGCGAGCGAGTGGTTGCCGAAAGATTTCTCCAGATTTTGCTTGCCGTATTTAACCAGGGTGATTAAAGAGGTGAAACAAACACACCCGGACACGCCGTTGATTTTGTACTGCAGCGGTGCCGGTGGGTTTTTGGAACGGTTACAGACGACTGGCGCGGACGTGATTTCGTTGGACGGGACGGTAGATATCGCCGACGCGAGAGCGAGACTGGGAATGGAACAAGCCGTGCAAGGGAACATGGACCCGGTGAGTTTGTTTTCGAGCAAAGAGCACATCACGCAAGCGATTGAGGAGACGATTAAAGGTGCGGGGAACAAGAAGCACGTCATGAACTTAGGACATGGGGTTATGGTAGGCACGCCGGAAGAAAACGTCGCGCATTTTTTCAAATCCGTGCGCGACTACAGGTATTGAAAAAGAATTAGTTTCTTATCAGAAGTGTCTATTAAATTAATGTGCTAAAACAACGAATTGCTGATGATTTGATGGTCAATCGATTGTGTTGTACCTAACTACACTGCAATTTAATAGCCAGTGCGTTCAATCAACTCCTTCAAATCACCCAATTGCCCGTTCGCCGCCTTTTTGGCCGCCTCAAACTTAGCCGTCGCCGCTTTCTTCTTCTCCCAATAATCCTTACCAGCTTCCGCTCTCTTCGCTTCCAAAACCTTCACCGTCTCGCTGTGCTTCCATCCAATTTGCGCGCACAAATCGCCGAGCACGCAGAATCGTCTCCCTTCATTCAATCTCGCAATCTTCAACGCCTCCGGGACAACCGCTCTCTTCACCTTGTCGTACGGCGCCGGGATCCCTTCAAAGCACTTTAACCTTTCAAAAGCGGCTTTCCCTCTCTCAGTTTTGTGCGGCAACATACCTCTCACGACTCTCCAGAAAAATCTCGACGGTTGAGTGAAGTGGTACGGACCTTTCTTCGGGTTCGTGCTCATTCTCTTCACTTTATAGTAGTCCCACTTTTGTTTGCGTCGAACCATGCCGCCGGAAAGGCAGATCCCTTCGGCTCTCACGACGACGACGTGTTGGCCTTGCAAGAGCTGCTTCGCGACGGTGGAGGCGAGACGGCCGAGCATGTGGCCCTTCGCGTCGACGACGACGATCGTTTTGTTCGTAGACTGTTGTTTTTTTTGTTTCATGATGAGGAGAAGAATAAAAGAGAACACTCTTGGGTCAGCACATTGTCGTAAACGAGAGAGGACAAAACGCAGGAGTAAATTAGGACTCCTTTTCCTTTTCGCGGTGCAAATTTCAGCCGGCAACACACTTTGCGCTTTCACGCACAGCGCGACACACCGTTTTCCAAACAGTCCGCGCGCGTAAAACGAGCACAAAATGTCTCCCGCAATTATCACGCGTCCTTCGTGGTATTATTACGCGAGAGCAGAAGACGCGCGCGCGGTATATATAAAATCTTCAAATTTGAGGGCTACAGAAGAAAGAGAGAAAAATGTCGCGAACGCGCGCAACGCGAAACCGAAGATCACGCGAACGCTTCTCCTCCTCGTCCTCGCGCGCGTTAAACTCTGAACTATTTCTCCCGCGAGAAAACCCAAAAAGAAAGCGTCTTCGTCCGTCGACGAGACAGAGAGAGAGAGAGAGAGAGAGAAAGAGAACGTACCATGAGTGCTCTGTGTGTGATTTGTGTAAAACTGAGCGTAAAACTGAGGCACGAGACACTTCAGTTTTTTCCTTCTTTCGAGACGAGCAAAAAACAAAACGACCGCACAACAAAAAACAATCGTTAAACGCGCATCAAACGAGAAAAGAAACGAAACTCGCGAGAAACGACGAACGAACGAACGAACGGGAACGGTGCAAAAACGCTCGCTTCTGCTCTCTCGCCGCGTGCGTATAATTTTTGGGGTGGTGGTCCTCCTCTGCGCGCGGTCGAGTTTTAGTACATGCACGAGCACTCGTGAAGAAAGGACGGGTGCATTTATATCCAATTTGATACGCGTTTTATAGAAGACCACGCGACATTATGCCGACGCACCAAGTCCTCCGATCCCCACTCACGTCCCCACGATCGACGAAAATAACCTCCGGCCACGATTTCGCGTCCACCACGTTCGAACACACCGCGTCTGGAAACGATTTAATCCGCATCGGGCACGCCTCTCAGCAATTCGAAGACAAACACGCGCACGCGATACGCAGGAAACAAACGTGTTTAGAGCAGTATTGCATACCACCGGACGCGTTACTCGGCGATCACGGGCCGGAAGTTTCCGATGCGGAGTATTATCGCGCGGTGGTGTGGACCACTATAGTTGGTACCGTCGTGAATGTTGTTTTAGTGTTTGTGAAGTTTATCGCGGGGATCTTGTGGAACAGTCAAGCGTTGTTGGCGGACGCGGTGCATTCGCTGATGGACGTGTTTACGGATTTCGTGACGTTAGTGGCGGCGAGGATCGCGGCGAAACCGGCGGATGAGAAGTTTCCGTACGGGTACGGAAAGTTGGAGAGCATAGCCGCGGTTTGGGTGAGCGTCTGTTTAGTATTTAGCGCGGGCGGGATGTTTTGGTACGTCTGCGAAAAGTTGGTGAGCGAATACGAGATTGAGTTTATGAACTTGACTGGAAGAGGGAGAGCGGATGGCCAAGAGGAAAAAGAAGACGGGTTGGTGTCGGTGGAGGCAATATCGGTTGCGATCGCGTCCGTGTTAGCGAAAGAAGCGACGTTTCAGTTCACCATGAGAATCGGGAAACGGTTGCAGTCGCAAGTGTTGGTCGCCAACGCGTGGCATCACAGGTCGGATGCGTTAGGTTCGGTCGCCGCGTTAGTTGGGGTAGTTGGTGCGGTATACGGATACCCGATCATGGATAAATTAGCGGCGATATTCGTGTGCGCTTTGTTAGGGAAGGTTGGGATTGAAGTTGGATGGGAAGCCGTGAAGACGTTGGCGGATACGAATTGCGCGGAGGAAATCGACGAGAGAGTGAGAGAGATTGTGAGGAACGAGTGCGGGGAGGACACGCACGTGAGCGGTTTGAGGGCGAGAATGAACGGGAGAAAGTTAAGCGTAGATTTCTTCCTCGCGTTTTTAAGAAAAGGTATAACCACGGAGGAAGTTATTGGGAAGATGCAAGCCGCGAGAGAGCGCGTCTTGGAAGAAATTCCCGAGTTGGGCGAAGTCGTCATTCAACTCAGAGATAGCGAAGAGCAGGAGTATTTGAGAAGCCAAGGAGGAAGTGGTGGTGGTGGCTTTACATGGTTTACTCGAGGGAAAAGTGGAGGTGGTTTGTAGTAGAAGTGTAATGATGAACTCTATAGAGAGAGATATGTTTTTATTTGCTTATTTTAATTTATCTACCCGCGTTTGCGGCTTGTTGAACTAATCGATGTAACTGCGCGAGGAAATCGCCGTATCCCATACCGCCACCGCTCGCACGATCTTCTACTAAATGATTGAACAGTAACGCCTCTTGCGGCGTGCCTTGTCTTATCACCGTCAATGCTTGGTACCGCGCTTGGTTCCTACTTCGTATTCTTTTTACCGTGTTTCTAACTTTTTCATTCACTTTATTCCCGCTAATAGTTGGCAAATACGCGTCGACGAAGGGATCCGGGCATCCTTGATCGCCGAAAATGCTCGTAATCATCTTTTGTTCGCACTGTCCACCGACCCAGACGAGTAATTTTCGCCCATCATCGATTAAATAAATACCTCTAGCGTCGATTCGCTCGCCAGCCAATGCAGTCCTCGGGGGCATTTTCATCTTCATCAACGCCTCGATAGAATCGTTTTCGGGAATGCCGGCGTCTTCGCTCCCACCGTGCAAGGCGTAACACGCCGGATACATCATGCGCAAACAATCTTCCGCGGAGCAACTCATGATATCAAACGAACACTCGACTCGGTTATCCACGGCAACGTCTCTCGGCGCACCTTTCAGTGCGAGCGTCTTTGTCGCGCACATCGCAAAGAGCGGTAGAAGTTTCATGGATTCCGGAAACGCTAAAGAGTTGAATCCAAAGTTGTGTCGAGCACCGCCTAAAAGCTTATATTCTTTCAACGCGTCGACGAGTTTGTGCGTCAACGCGTCTCTGGCGTCTTGTAATCTCGCCGAGTTTGTTCTCTCGGCGCTCAAACGCGTCAAAAAGCACGCCATGGCACCCGAGTCAATCGCGCGAAACAAGTCCGTCATGTCGTTCACCACCGGCACTTGCATCGTGTGAACTCGAATCCGGCGTTCACCATCCGCCGAGGTGTACAACAACGCGCACTGAATGTAACACGCTTGCATGTTCGGTACAACTTCGTCGTGCGCGAGATACACCGCGTGCGTTTGATCCGCGTTCGTGGCTGGTAAAGCGAGCAAATCGAGCGAACGAATGAAAAAGTGCCCGTTGAACGCGCACACGCGAAATCCTTTCGAGCACCGAACGCGACAGACGGATTCCCACGCAACATCTCGAGTCAAATTTCTCGTCAGTTCCGTTTTGAACTTCACCTCGTCTTTTGCTAAGGAAAATTGCGGGTAATATCGAACATCTCCGCCGGTATATTTTGGCAACACGCACATCGATGCGATGTCCGCGTACGGCACGGATGTGCAAAATACGTCAACGCACACTTGCTGTCGAGAACACTCCGCCGCCATGGACTTGTAAAAATTATCCGCTGGATTTCTAAGTTCGTGCTCTTTTGAATTCGCTTCGTAGCCTCTCGCGTCGTCTCGGGATAAAAGTCTCCCGGCGCCGATGGATGGCAACGTCGATTGGAAAATCATCAACTTGCCGCCAATCTGCGAGACGGCTGAATACGCCGCCTGTAAAGCCGGTCCCATCGCAGACTCTTGAATATCCGTCTCTAAGAACGAAGTCGCGATGACGTCTAACGTCGCGTCTACAACCGAGCGACATTCTTGTAAATTCACGAGTAAATCGTCCGGCATCGGCGCGAACGGGTCGTTCAATTCTCCAACCACCATCATAGACGGCGCCATCGAGGTGGATCGCAAACCATAAAAATGAATGGAGCGATCGTACGTAATGAACCCAATTCTCGTGCGATCAGATTTCGATTGCATAGAATCTAAACAATCGCGCACGGTATCGATGGCAGATTTTAAAAAGCCAGATCTAACGGCCGTTTGACTGACATCAAAGGCGAAAAAATACGCCGGCGGCATGGGCGGTCGCACCATGTACTCCGCCGAGGCTAAAAATTCAACCGTCCCGGATCTCAACTCTGGTCGTTCCGCCACGTCTCTTCTCACTCCATTTTCATCCAACGCGCAAAAATAGTCCACGGGAACATCGTTCGGTAACGAACACACGTTACACCTGTACCGCCTCCCACCTTCGATGAATTGAACGAACGGATTGATATACGTTCGACACCTGCGACATCGAACAATCCCGGACGATCCGAACTGCGCCGTAGGCACCGAATCCCCTGGACACATCGGTCGAACGATGCATCCGACCGGTAACGCAAACCTTTGCTTCAACCCAACCGATTGTGGTAACGCCCCAACTGTTAACCGCAAATACTTTGGATCGCACGATAAATTCGAGTTTGGTCTCGCCTCGTCCTCGCCCGGTCTTGGCAACGCTTTCTGATCGAGATTTTGAACGTCAATCGACCGCGCGTCCGCGTCGGGAGGGTACCCTCCCTGTTGGCCACCCATTCCCGGCATCATGCCTGCTCCTGGAGGCGGCGCCCCTCCACCGTACATTCCCATTTGGGGTGCGCTCGTTGGATACGCGCTACTGCTACTCCCCGTCGGCGGCGGAGGTCCCGGATGATGATGTTGTTGTTGATGCTGATACTGGTATTGTTGCTGCTGCGGTTGCTGCGGTTGTTGCGGTTGCTGCTGCGGTTGCTGCGGTTGCTGCGGTTGCTGCTGCCGCATCGGCGGCGGCGGCGAAGGATACGCGGACGACGTCGACGGAGGCGCCATCGACATCCTCGACATCGCCGCCGTCGGCGGCGACGGCACGGAGGAAGCCGAAAACGAAGGAGGTGGCGGCAGTCCAGGCGCGTTTGGCGGTTGTTGATACCGGGGTCCCTCTCCTCCTCCTCCCCCTGTCGTCGTCGCTAAAGGCGGAGGAGGCATCATCATTCCTCCTCCTCCTGGTTGACCATACCGCTGCATATTCTGCGGCTGTTGTTGTTGTTGTTGTTGTTGCATCATCATCATCGGTGGTGGCGGTTGTTGCGGTTGTTGCTGCTGCTGCTGCTGTTGAACACCACCGTATCCTCCTCCTCCCGCGGGGAAGCTCGGAGGCATATTCGCATTCGCGTCGTTCGTAAACCCGTCGTTGTTGTAATTGTGCCGTTGCTGCTGCTCGTAATGCTGTTGCGGCTGTCCCTGCGGCTGCTGTCCCTGCGGTGGTGGTGGCGGTGGGTAGTACCCGCTCATTTTCAACGAGCACTCGCGCGAGCGTTCGAAAGGTGCGGATTTTCGCGACGATCCGGTGCGTCTTCTCGACGATCGGTTTTCGCGCGTTTAAACGCTCTTCGTTTTAATGGAGAATTGGATGATGGAATCGACGTCAAAATATTTTGATGTTTTCTTGCGCGAGGCACGCGACGACTTTGAACGCGACGACGACAAAACCTTGGCAAAAGCGGCGGAGGGAGAAGCGTCTGGACGGCATCAAAAGTCGCTCGAAAAGAGGTGATTTAGAATTACTCCCCGGGGATCCTTCTTTCTTGTTGCACGTGAGCTGTGAGATGGGTTTAGGAATACGCGCGGATTTTATGAAAGAAATGTCCAAACACATAGCGGAAACTTTATCGAAACCGGAAACGTACGTGTGCGTGTGCGTACACGACGACGTTTCAATGACGTGGGGCGGGAAGGAAGAGCCGTGCGCGCTGGGGACGTTGAAATCTATCGGAGGCATAAACCTCGAGAACAACAAAAAGGTCATGGAGAAACTTTGCGAGATATTGGAAAGAGACTTTATGATTCCGAAGAATCGAGTGTACGTGGAATTTGTGGACATGGAACGAGAGAATTGCGGATACGACGGGGCGACGTTTGGCGGGTGAGAAGAAGAGGTATTAAATCCGCGCGCGCGCGCTCGCGTCGTGTTGTTCATCACAACCGTAAAACAACTTTCTTCAACTACTACTAATAATTGTCATCTAACTAAAAACTACTCTTAAAAGTCTTCATTTTCGCCGTCCTCCTCGAAACGTGCGAGCATGACGATATCTTTCCTCTCTGGAAACGCATCCACCAACAAGACGTTCGGATCGACTTCTCTTAACTCCTCGACGACGCCGTGCCAATAAATGACCATCCCGCTCCCGAATCGATTCACGTATGCTCGAAACTGCTTCGACCCGCTCTCTTCGTGCACTTGCGGATCACAAAACGAAGCCTTACTGTCGATCCAGTGAATGGTTCTCCCGCAAACGCTGATTGGTACTTTTAATCTCACATCGGGCGTCCGACTCGCCCCTTCCGCTCGCAAATCCGTCTCCGTCTCAAACTCGGCGCCGATATCTCGCAGCGCCTCTTCCAATATCCTCTCGTACTCCAATCCGGCTTCTCTTCGCGACCGTT
>Ga0255765_1005844_pt1 | contig 11441 bp, 10 predicted proteins | sample 041ome_8_FD_179965 | JGI IMG/M metagenome (GOLD analysis project Ga0255765, IMG submission 179965) | Coastal salt marsh microbial communities from the Groves Creek Marsh, Skidaway Island, Georgia - 041407BS metaG (version 2) | ecosystem: Environmental > Aquatic > Marine > Intertidal zone > Salt...
TTTCTAGCATTAAATTTGAAAATATTATTTAAAAATTTAGTTTACAACTTATAATATTGAATTGTTACAAGTTCAAAAATAACTTAAGGCAAAAACAGATTGATACAATAATTCTTTGCTGAAATAGTTGAAAATCTAATTTATACATTCTCAACCTTTCGGCATCAATATTGCATTATCTTTGAGAATATAAGAGTTTTTCAAAAATTTGAAAAAATTAACATAATAACCTTGGGGTATTTTAATGAACGATCTCTTCTTGAGTAAAAAAATTTCATCCATCTGCTTGTTACTATTTAGTGTCTCTGCTTTTTCTCAAGACAATGTGATTGAAGAAGTATTTGTAACTGCAGAAAAACGCAGCGAAAGCCTTCAAGATATCTCGCAAGCAGTAACAGCTATAAGCGACCAAGATATCGAATCTAAAAATATTGAATCAATGGTAGATTTAAGCGCCATAGTTCCAGGAGTAACTGTTGCCAAAAATGAGGGTTACAAAACTGTTATTTCTATTAGGGGGGTTGGTAATGAGACAAATCAAAATGCAATTGCAGCTCCATCAGTAGCATTTCACATTGATGGAATTTTTATTGCCTCTCCATTTGCACTCCAGACTGATTTTATTGATGTAGATAGAATTGAAATTATTAGAGGACCACAAGGAACCCTATTTGGTCAAAACTCAACCGGTGGTGCTATTAATGTTATTAATAAAAAACCATCAATGGATGAGTATTTAGGTAAATCTGACATTACCTTTGGTAATTTTGGATTAACAAAGTTCCGCACATCTAATAATATTCCTCTTACCTCAAATGTTGCTAGTAGAGTCTCTTTTGCAATTACCGAGAGAGACGGTTTCAGTGATAATATTTTTACTGGACAAGACTTAGATGATGCAAGCAGCACTAGTTTGCGTGGAGACTTACTTATTGATTTGGATGAGAGCGCAAGCTTACGATTCTTTGGACAATTTTTTGAGGTTGATAGAAATGGGTCAGCCATGAGGGGTATTGATGATCCAACTCCAAACATCAGAAAGTTATCTCAAGATACTCTATCAAAACATGAGCTAACATCCTCTGTTTTTGCTGCAATTTATGAATCTGATTTAGGGTTTGCATCTCTCAAAGCTATGGCTAGTATTCAAGAGGATGATATTTTGGTTGTAAGGGATAATGATAGACATAACTATGGCGACTTTGTTAAATCTATTCCTGGATTACCACCAGTCCAAGAGACTTGTATAAAAATCTTCCCGCAGCCTGATGAGTGCAAATATGCCCGCTATCAAAGAGCTGAATTCAATCCAGAGACCTCTGTTGTGGATACAACTACTTTGGAAATTAATTTAATCTCCAATGAACCTATTCTCAATGGAAAGCTTGATTGGACAATAGGTGCTTTTTACATGGAGCATGAAATTGAAAATACTATCCGGGGCTATAGAGATAATGACTTAACTGGCCAGTTAAGATATCTATGTGGAGAATCATTTGCGAATTCAGCATATTGCTATACTCATGACTACGGCATCCCTGGTAGATTCGATGTTTTTGAAGCTGATTGGGATTTTGTTACTGACGCACTTCCCACAAGAGAATCATATTCATTTTATGGGCAAGGAACATACAGTGTCAGCGATGATTTTCGTCTAGTTGCTGGTATGAGATATTCAGAAGATACATTTGAAACCAATGTGACTAACTTTTTTAATGTTGAGACCTTTACAGAAAAGGGTACTTCGGATGAGACAACTGGGAAGATAACGGGCGAATTAGACTTATCTGATTCAGCAATGACGTACCTATCCTTTGCAAGAGGTTTCAAGCCTGGTGGTAGCAATTTAACTTTTGGTTTTACAGAGGCTGAGGATGCTGCTGCTGGAAGACCTATAGCTCCAGCTCTAGTGTTTCCTACTTTTGAAGCTGAGACGGTTGATTCAATTGAGTTTGGTCTAAAAACTGACTTAATGGATGGAAGGGCGCGTGCAAATATTGCAGTTTTCTCGTATACGTATGAAAATCTTCAATTCCAGGCTACCGACCCAGATCCCTATAGAGGTGGGGTAGCAAATATTCCTGAATCAGAAATGTCAGGGCTTGAGATTGAGTTCAAAGGACTGTTAACTGATTCATTGGTCTTAGATATGAATTTATCATTCCTTGATTCTGAGGTTACTTCAGATTATATGGTTTTAGATAATGTTGATGCGTATCAGTATTTCTTTGGTCAAGAGGATCTTCGATATGGTTTAAGAGAAAATGTTAAGGGTAATGAATTAGCAAAAAGTCCAGAATTTTCAGCTGACATTAATCTTACCTATGAAACAGCGCTTGCTTCCGGAAGTATTTTTACTGGGATAATGCAATACATCCATAGAGGAGACTTCCAACAAAGAGTTTCAAATAACTCTATTGTTGATGCTATTGATTCGTATGATTTGTTGAATCTTACTGCAAGCATTGATTTTGTAGGAGATAAATGGGGACTGGACTTTAAGATTCTTAATGCGACAGATGAGGATGGTGTTAACTCGAGCATGACAGATGTCTTTGGTGTAGCTGCAACTGGATTAGAGCTTATTCCGCCTCGTCAATTGATGATTCGATTAAGTATGAGCTATTAATTTAGCACTTAACAAATAATGGATAAACTATTTATTCAAGCTGATGAGCTATTAAGCGATTCATTTAAGCTTGCTTGGAAAGTTTATGAAAGTGGTTATCGCCCAAACTATATTATTGGAGTTTGGAGAGGCGGAGCCCCAATTGGTATAGCTGTTCAGGAGTTTTTAGATGTCCTTGGTGTGCCCTCCGACCATATTGCAATACGAACTTCTCATTACAAAGGAATAGATGAGAGAGATAGTCAGGTTCAAGTTTATGGCCTTAACTATGTTATTAAGCAGGTTGAATCAGAAGATTCACTTCTAATCGTAGATGATGTTCATGATACGGGCATATCTATTCAAAAAATTATCTTAGACTTACAGACTGCATGCAAAAAAAATACCCCTGAAATCAAAGTAGCGACCCCATATTTCAAACCAAATAAAAATCAAACAAATAGACAGCCTGATTTTTATCTTCACGAAACTGAAAAATGGCTAGTCTTTCCTCATGAGCTAGAAGGCTTATCCATAGAAGAAATTATTGAGTTTAAGCCTGAGCTTTCCGAACTTGTTAAAAAAATTAAATCTTTTATATCTTAAAAAAGATTTAATATAGTTTCCTTTATAATATTCATTTATTCATTAATTGATTTGCTAATAAGTATGGCTAATTCCAATAATCTCTCTTTAGATAAGAAAAATATCGATACGGTTTTGGTATTAGACTTTGGCTCTCAATACACTCAGCTCATTGCAAGAAGAATAAGAGAGTTAAATGTATTCTCAGTAATACTCCCTTGGGATATTGCAGTTGAAAGAATTAAATCTCTTAATCCTAAGGGGGTAATTCTCTCAGGTGGACCCGAATCAGTCACTGAATCTAATACACCCAGAATTCCCAAAATCATTTTTGAATTAGATGTACCAGTTCTAGGTATCTGCTATGGGATGCAAACACTCGCAGAACAATTTGGAGGACAAGTTTCCTCTTCTAAAACCAAAGAATTTGGTCATGCTCAAATTCTTTTAGAAAAACCATCATTGCTTTTTGATGGCTTTAGCTCTGGATCCTCGATTGATGTTTGGATGAGCCACGGTGATCATGTATCTACTTTACCAGATAAATTCAATTTAATAGCTTCAACTTCATCCGCTCCAATAGCTGCCATGGAGCATACCCAAAAACCTATATTTGCATTGCAGTTCCATCCCGAGGTTACCCATACTAAACAAGGCAATGCTGTATTAGAAAATTTTACATTCAAGATATGTAAATGCGAAGCCCAATGGAGAATGGAAAACCTTATTGAGCAACGAATTAATGATATTAAAGAAAAAGTAGGAGACCAAAAGGTATTACTTGGTTTATCAGGCGGAGTAGACTCATCTGTTACAGCGATGCTTTTAGATCAAGCTATAGGAAAAAATTTAATCTGTGTTTTTGTCGATAATGGCTTGCTCCGAAAAAATGAAGCTGAAGATGTAGAAAATTTGTTCAAAGATAAGATGGATTTAAATTTATTAGTAGTTGATGCAAAGAAAATTTTTTACAGGCATCTTAAAGGCGTATCAGATCCTGAGCAAAAAAGAAAAATTATTGGCAGAACTTTTATTGATGTTTTTGATAATGAGGCTGCCAAATTAAAAGATGAGATTAATTTTTTAGCACAGGGCACCATTTATCCTGATGTAATTGAATCTTCTGAATCAGAATCTAAAGAAGCTAGAGTTATTAAATCTCATCATAATGTTGGAGGTCTTCCTGATGATATGAAGATGGAATTAGTTGAGCCTTTGCGTGACTTATTTAAAGATGAGGTTAGGAAAATTGGATCTGCGCTTGGTTTGTCATTGGAGATGTTAAATCGACATCCATTCCCAGGCCCAGGGCTAGGAGTAAGAATTTTGGGAGAGATTTCCCAAGAAAGAGTTTTAATTCTGCAAAATGCTGATGCTATATTTATTGAAGAATTAATTAAGGCAGGCTTGTATAACCAAGTCAGCCAAGCATTTTGTGCTTTTCTGCCAGTAAAATCAGTTGGTGTGGTTGGAGATGAGAGGCGATATGCAGATGTGATAGCAATTAGAGCAGTTGAGACAGTTGATTTTATGACCGCTACTTGGGCCAAACTCCCATATGAATTTTTGGCACATGTTTCAAATCGTATTGTGAATGAGTTAGAGGGAGTGAGCAGGGTGGTTTATGATATTTCTAGCAAGCCCCCAGCCACAATTGAGTGGGAATGAATTTTATGAGTAATCTAATAATACTTTTAAAAAGAAGAATAATTTCAAGTAGTCTTTTTTGGAAATTAAGAACTTACTTTCAACCATCATGGATAGACTCATATGATAAAAAAAGGGTACCTGAATTATTTTTTGACATAGTTTCTGAAAATAATATTTTGAGTATATTAGATTTTGGATGCGCAACAGGAGAACTATTACATCAACTAAACCATAATAATCCGAGTCAACTTTCTTATGGAATTGATATCAATAAAGATGCAATAGATATTTGTAATAATAAATTCAGAGAATTTAAGGAGCAAAATACAAAATTCTTTTTTGATTATAAATTTAATCCCAATAATATTTTAGCTTTTCTAGAAAAAAATAATTTAACTCATTTTGATTTAATAATTTTTGACAGAGTCTTATATTGCATGAGTGATGAAGATTTAAACAGTCTTTTAGATTCCCTATTAAATTATACAAAAACAGTTCTGATAGATGATTTTGAGGCAACAACTGAATTAGAGATATGTGGATATAGACATAGAGATTGGAAGTCGTTGCTAAAACAACACAACTTTAAAAATATTATGAATATCCCTACGATTTATACAAAACCTAAATTAGCAAATGCACGCACATTGTTTTTTAAAAGAGAAGATTTATAAACGCTTTACAAAGTTTATAAATCAAAAATTTGATACAAACTTTGCATCAAAACAACAAGAATGACACCATTTCCTTTGGCAGCACGAAGTGAGGAAGTTATTTCATACAAACTTCATACAAGGTCTAATAAGGATTTTGTAGGTAATGGTTTTTAGTGTATGACATCGATTGAGTGGGAGAAAAACATGCCCTACAATCTCTATCCCTAAAACGTTTCACTTGTTGTAAAGAGGAATTTGTCCTGGGCAACCATTATTCATCAAAAAATTAATTTAAATTAAAAATATCTCTAGTAAATAGCTTGTGTTCAACCTTTAATAGTTTTTTTTCAAACCTATTAGCAATAATTAGATCTGACGATGATAGAAAATTATCAATATTACGAAATATTCTTATGCCCATAAAAGTTTTGCCAGTTAGTGAATTATCAAAAATGATAACTTCCTTCTTCTTTTTTAGCTTTTTAATTATATCAATAATGGCTGACTCTCTATGGTTATCTGAGCCTGACTTCATTGCTAATTTATAGATTCCTATTACCTGTGCTTTGCTATTTATTAGCATTTGAGAGAGATAGGCTTTTCTTTTTTTATTTGAATTTATTACTCCTCTTAACAAATCGTGAGGAATGAATTCAAAGTTTGCTGAAAGTTGTTTTATATCCTTGGGCAAACAGTATCCACCATACCCGAATGAGGGGTTATTATAATAATCACCGATTCTTTGATCCAATGAGATTCCTTTAATAATTTCTTCTGCATTCAAAGATTTAGAGATAGCAAAGTTATCTAATTCATTAAAAAATGCAACTCTCATTGCTAGGTAAGCATTTGAAAACAGTTTAATACTCTCTGCTTCTGAAGAATGCGTAATCAAGGTTTCAACCTTATTTGATTTGCAGCATTCTTTCAGAAGCTCTAGAAACTTGACAGCAGTTTTTTCTCTAGAACCACAAATCAACCTAGAGGGATTCAGGCAATCTTGCAGCGCAAAACCCTCTCTTAGAAACTCAGGGAAAAAAGCTATTTTTAGATTTACATACTTTTTAGAAAGTGATTCAGTAAAACCAATTGGCACTGTTGATTTAATTATAATTAGTCCTTTAAAATTAAATGCTGATAATTTAGATACTATTTCTTGAATTGAGGCTGTGTTAAAAGTATTTTCTTTAGATATGAAATCAGTTGGAGTACAAATAATTACAACATTTGCATTTCTATAAACCACTTTTTCATCTGTTGATGCTGTAATTCTTAATTTTTTATTTTTTAAGTATTTATCTATTAATTGATCTTTGATAGGCGATATCCTTCTATTCAAAAGGTCTACTTTTTCAGATGAGATCTCTAAGATAGAAACTTCATTTTTAATCGACAGAGTTATAGCATTCGCCAAGCCAACGTAACCCATTCCAACAACAGCAATTTTCAATCTTATATATCTCGATAACTATTTTTATATCATCAAGTATAATTCATTATAAATAAAATCTTGTGGTTAATTATATGAATGTTAGTGATGCAGTTTTAAATAGAAGATCCATTAGGGCTTTTATTAAAAAACCCGTAAGCAATGAGCTTATAGAAAAGCTATTAAGCCAATCTTCTAGATCGCCAAGCGGGGGAAATCTACAACCATGGAAGATATTTGTTATAAATGGCAATACAATGAAAAATTTTCTTGCCTTTCAAAAAAATTGGGATGAGCCTGAGACTCCTAATTATGATATTTATCCCCCAAAACTTAAAGAGCCTTATAGAACCTCAAGATTTGAATTAGGCGAACAGATGTATGAGCTTTTAGGCATTGGAAGAGAAGATAAAAATGCTAGGATTTCCCAAGTTATGGAAAACTTTAGATTCTTTGGGGCCCCATGTGCTTTTTTCTGTTATGTTGATCAGCAAATGGGGCCCCCTCAATGGTCTGATTTAGGTATGTTCCTGCAAACTTTTATGTTGTTAGCAAAAGAAGCAGGCTTAGATACTTGCGCTCAAGAGGCATGGTCAATTAAACATGATAGTGTTTCTAGCTTTCTTAAAGCAGAAGATAGCGATATATTATTTTGCGGCATGGCAATTGGCTATAGGGATCATAATGCTGTAATTAATTCTTTAGAATCTAAAAGAAGGCCTCTAAGAGAATGGGCAAAATTTTTATGAGAATACTGAATGAATAAATTTGTCGATAATTATAATTATAATTTTATGATTGAGGCTATGAATATGGCCAAACTGGCATATGAAAATGACGAGGTACCAGTAGGAGCAATTATTGTTAATAATGGAAAAATTATTGGTAGAGGTTTCAATCAAGTATTAGCAAAAAAATCAGTTTCCGCTCATGCGGAAATCAATGCAATTAATCAGGCAAGTCAATTTATTCAAAATTATAGACTTATTGAATGTGATATCTATGTTTCGCTTGAGCCATGTCACATGTGCGCAAAAGCAATTGTGGATGCCAGAATTGATGCATTGTATTTTGGTGCAATGGAACCAAGAACGGGCGCAGTCAAATCTATTGATCAATTTCTACATAGACGTGACCTTAATCACAAAGTTATTGTTAGTGGTGGATACATGCAAGAGGAGTCCTCTAGTCTATTAAGGAAATTTTTTAAATCTAAAAGAAACAACAAACGTTCTTAAGCAGCTATTTTAATTCTAGCCAAATGGGACAATGATCTGATGGTTTTTCCATTGCTCTAGCAGAGTAATCTATTCCAGTATTAAGTATTGCATGTTCTATATTTTCAGATACCAATATGTGGTCAATTCGCAATCCTCTCTTAGGTTTATCATCAAACATCCTTGAACGGTAATCAAACCAAGAATAAATTGATCCCTCTTCAGGATTTTGCTTTCTCCATGAGTCTATAAATCCGAGATCTCTAATTTTATTCCACATGTCAATCTCTTCTGGAAGGAATGCAGTTTTGCCATCACGCAGCCATCTTTTCACGTTTTGATCACCAATTCCAATATCTAGATCTGTTGGAGCAACATTAAAATCTCCCATAATTATAAGATTCTCCTCTTTTTTCTTGAGTTTTTTTATGTGCTTTTTAAGATCATTATAAAATTTTATCTTGTTAGGAAATTTTGTTTCGTGAGATCGATTCTCACCTTGAGGAAAGTATCCATTCATAATTGTAATTTTTTTTCTTTTCCATTTAAAAGTAGCTTGAATAAATCTTTTTTGATCATCTTTCTTATCTCCAGTGAAACCTTTTTGGACATCCAAAGGTTTTTTCTTGCTTAGAAAGGCTACCCCATAGTGACCTTTTTGACCCCAAAATTCTGCGTGATATCCAATCTCTTTGATTTCATCAATTGGAAACTCTGGGTCATTTACTTTGGTCTCTTGTATTCCAATCACATCTGGATCAATGGTATCTCTGATGTGAATTAGTTGATGAGGGCGAGCTCTTATACTATTAATATTAAAAGACACAATTTTCATATTTTATCCAGCTTGAGATAGATAGGTATCTTGGCTAAACAACATATAGTCTGAAAGAATTTGTGCACCCTCATTCAAAAGATAGTCATCATCAATGTCTATCTCAAAATCTATATTTTTGTTTTCAGTTTCCTTGGCATCATTATAATCTTCCATAGTCTTGTAAGAATCAAAAATTTCTAAGTTTAGTGAGGCGCGTCTTTTGTTTTCAACACTTAAAGCCCACGATTGCCTTTCTTTTTTTTCAATTCTCCTATTTGCTAGGTTAATAGAAATCACCTCTTTATTTTTTTGGATTTCATATCTTTTCCTTATGTCAAGGATATATTGCAAATTGGGATTCTCACTAACTCTTCTTAAATGTTCATCATTTAACTCAGAGATCAACGAGGCCTCCATAGAAAATTTCTGGAAACGAATAGGTTTAATTTCATCCCATGAGAGTGCTGTATCATATGAACTTTCACCAACTTCTTCTATATCCCAGGTGCTTGGCAAGGTTATGTCTGGCTGTATACCTCTGCTTTGCATCCCTGCCCCAGTAATTCTATAAAACTTAGATTCAGTAATTTTTATTTGCCCAGAGCTTAAATCATCTAGTTTTTGAACTGTGCCTTTTCCAAATGTTTTTTGTCCAATTATTATCCCTCTTTGATAATCCTGAATAGCTCCTGCAAAAATTTCTGAAGCAGAGGCAGAATATCTATCTACCATAACAGCCATTGGCTTTTTCCAGATTTGCTTAGCTCTGGCATCTCCCCATGGTCTTACACTGCCATTACTTTCTTTTACTTGCAGTGTTGCTCCAGAAGCTACAAATAATCCGGTTAGTTTATTTGCCTCAAACAGAGAGCCTCCAGAGTTTCCTCTTAAATCAACCAATACAGCATCCACATTTTGATTATTAAATTTTTTAAGAATTTTTTCTACATCTTTTGAGCTGCTTCGAAAATTTGGATCTCTGTTTTGCCATGCTTTGAAATCTATATAAAAAGTTGGCAAATCAATTATGCCTATTTTTATTGTTTGTAAATTTCTATTAATTTCAATTACTCTAGATTTTGCCGCTTGTTCTTCCAGCTTTACCTCTTCACGTGTAATGGTTACAAATTTCCTCTCACTAAAATCCTCCGTTTTTCCTGGAATGAGCTCCAACTCAACTTTAGTGCCTGGTTTGCCCCGAATTAGCTGAACAACCTCATCTATCCTCCATCCGACAACATCAGTTGGAGTTGAGTGCATTTCTTCAACTTGAGATATCTTTACTATTTTATCGTTTGGATTAATTTTCCCAGTTTTTTCAGCTGGACCTCCAGGTACAACACTTACTATGGTCGGATAATCATCTTCTGTTGTAAGAAGCGCTCCAATTCCCTCGAGCTTTAGACTCATCGTCATTTCAAAATCCTCAGCTGACTTGGGAGAGAAGTATGAGGAATGAGGATCAAAATAAGTTGTCAAATTATTCATAGCAATTGAGAAGACATCCTCCTCATTTCTTTGAGAGATTCTTCGAAGTCTGCTTGTATATCTTTTTTTAATAGTTTCTGTTGCTTCGTCTAATTCCTTTTCAGCCAGCATAGACGTTAAAACATCATTTTTAGCTATCTTTCGCCAAATTTTTTGTAGCTCTAATTTGCTCTTTTGCCATTTTTTTTGCTCATCATCAATGATGATGATTTCGTCTTTTGTAAAATCAAAACCCTGTTTAGCGACCTCTTTAAGTTGATAATTTGTTGCCTCAATCAACCGATTAAAGTAAAGATTTATAAATGTAAATTTAGTCTTTAAATCTATTGAGCAAAGAAAAGACTTCGAATATTTTTTTTGATAGTCAAATGGTTTATCAAACTTAGAAAATTTTCTTTTATATGAGTTGATTTCATTTTCTGTGAAGTATATTTTCTGGGAATCCAACCGATCTAATAAAGCATCAAATATTTCAGAATTAATGGAACTCAAGTCTTTGTCATTGAAGAAATGTTCATTCGTCATCTTGTTGTATATTTCCTGACACAGCTCTTGTTTTTCAGCTGATGCAGGTATATTGATTTTTGCCTCAATGCTAATACTAAGTAACAGTATTGCTATTAAGCTCAAAGCTTTTTTCTGTTTATACAAGATAATTAATTTACAATATTTATTAATGATGAATGCTAACTATATAGAATTTTACTTTGACTGTTCAAGCCCCTGGACATATTTAGCATTTAGTGAAATTTTACCATTATCTCAAAGACATAGCTTAGAAATAGAGTGGAACCCAGTTCTCGTGGGAGGAGTTTTTAATACCGTTAATCAAGACGTATATGAGTTCAGAAAAAAGCCTAACCCTTTAAAGTTAAACTATTCAAATGATGACTTGAATTTATGGTGTGAGTTAAGAGGAATTAGCATTAGTTTTCCCAAAGTATTTCCTGTTAATTCAGTCAAAGCGATGCGGGGTTGTTTGTTTGCTAAA
>Ga0255765_1005847_pt1 | contig 11436 bp, 8 predicted proteins | sample 041ome_8_FD_179965 | JGI IMG/M metagenome (GOLD analysis project Ga0255765, IMG submission 179965) | Coastal salt marsh microbial communities from the Groves Creek Marsh, Skidaway Island, Georgia - 041407BS metaG (version 2) | ecosystem: Environmental > Aquatic > Marine > Intertidal zone > Salt...
CGGTTCCCACACCTCATCTGGGAACATGGGGCCGTATGGAGTCGAAACCGCAGTGAAACCTTCCGTCAAAGTCTCACGTCGGCGCAAGTGTGCGTCTTGAGTTGATCCTACTGTAGTGACACCAAAGAGCACGTCCATGGGCTCTGCTTCTGGCTCTACCGGTTTGATGTCCGCCATCTCTTCCTCAACAGTCTCGACTTCGGCAGCTTTCTCCTCCACTTCTTCCTTAGCATTCGCTTTGCGCGTACTTTCATATTCCGCGAGCTCATCTCCTTCGAGCGGAACGCGTTTCGCAAGGTTCATTTTGACCTTTGCCGTTGCCTTGGAACTAAGTTGCACAACTTGCTCTGTTAGAGAGCCTTGTTCGGGCTTGCCCGTCAAAAGAACCAAGTTCTTCTTATCTTCAGCCCACTCGGCGAATAAATGTCTGGCGGGACCCGCTTCTAAGCTCCCGAACGATGCTAACACCACCTTTGGCCCGACAGGTAGAGCGTGCAACTCATCGATGGAATGGCAGAGCGTCAAAAATTTCGTGTTGAATGGATTCTCACGCTTCCGTTCAAAGGCGCTCGTCACGTGGTCACCCATCCATTCCAAGTGAGACTTTGCAAAATCTAAAGTGTTATACGCAACATTGGTCAAAAGCACGACCTGGTATGAACCTAAAGACCGCTGCGCCCACTTCTCTTCCAACATCAAGATGAATTCCAAGACGCGACCTGCCGGATCGATGGGGACGAGCACGTTTCCACCAGATCGCAGACTGCCCAGTATTGAATCAATTATTTGGGTATCCCTAATCGTCTTGTTCGGGACTTCACGATCGACACTGCTCGCGTCAGTAATGAGAAGCGCCGGTCTATGAATGGCATCAAACGAAGTACCGTTCAAATGTCTCTCTTTGCGCACGTTGTAGTCCACAGCGTAGACTACGTCTTCTGCATCCTTTCCAATCTTCCAAACCGCTCCACCGAGCGTGTGACCTGCGGCGTAAGCCATGACGGAGATACCATCTCCTTTACCCCGAAGCATGGACAACTGCATGTACTTGACTGGAACGAAAGCCGCGAAGGCGTTGTCTACGTCGTCGAGCGAGAAGACATCTGCGAAATCCTCTTGGTCTTGTCTTGTCAAAAAATGATCGTACATGTACATTTGTCCCATTTTGTGCACCGGAAGCGTCGCGTACACCTTACATTTCAACCCAAGCTTACCGAACGCGTACGGTAACGCCCCGAGGTGCGCCGTGTCCGGGTGCGAGATCAAAACCGCGTCGATACTCGGAGCAATCTTCGCCAGCGGTTCTAGCATCGTCACGTCAAATTGATCGTTCCAACCGCAATCAAGCAAAATATTACACCCATCGATGACGACGTGGTAGCACATCGGTTGCTCGCCTGTTTAGCGAAACCCATTTTTGTCAGTCTACAATTCTCCAGTCAAAACCAACCCAAACGGAAAAAACCGCTCCCACACGCGTGCGTCGACGCCGCCTCGCCTCGACGCTCTCCGAGATTCCAATCCAATCGTTCCATTCGCGTTGCACTCCGCGCGTCGTTCGCACCTTTCACCCCGTAAAGCGGTGTGACCAAAACCTTATTCCCACGCTCAACTTCCTTCTTCTTCACCGGCGCCTCGGCGACGACATCCAACGCCGTCGTCTCCGTCATCGCGTCCAGGACCTATCGATCGATCGACGAACCGAACCGAACCGAACCCAACCGAACCGAACCACGACGTCGGCGGTTCGACTCGTTCGAACGACGAGGTTCGTTTTGACGTTCGCGCGCGCACCAGACGAGTGAAGTGGATCGCGTTCGTTTTCGAGCCGCTCTGAATACGTTCGCTCGAACCACTCCCCGACGACACACGGACGCGCGCAAGTCCACTCGACCCGAGCCGAGGTGAACCGAAGCGTAAACGCGCGCGAGAAGACTTTCGGTCGCCGCGAGACGGACCGATCGGACGAATTGCGGGGTGAACAGACGGGATAACGAGAGGACATCATGTCGCTCTTCGGTTCTGGAGCGTCTTCGCTCGGTGGTTGGTTCGCGTCGTCGAGCGCGGATGGTAACGATAAACCGTACGTTGGGAGATTGAATCGCGAACGGAACGTGGTGATATCGAGAGATGTGCGCGCGAGGGGGTGGTCCGTTTAACGCGGTTCGGTGGAAGAAAGAGCGCGGTTGAACGAGGAGGGATTAGTGGGAGCGATCAGCGGCGCGGCGCGCGAGCATGAGAGAGAGAGCCCTTGACTGACCTTTCGTGGTGATTGCGCGCTTTCGTGGCATCACAGGGAGACGGATCCGAACAAGCTCTTCCATGAATTCCCTCATCCGGATAACTGGAAGGAATTGGTGGAGGAACTCGCTGGAAAGTTTGGCAAGGATGGAAAAGACATTCCGAAAGATATGTGCCCCTTGGGCGACAGAATGGCGACGTGCAGAAGATTTTTAGTCGCGAGAAAGTATAGCTTGGTGGACGCCGAATCTGCGCTTCGGGAAGCGATAGAGTGGAGGAAGAGTGTTAAGATTGGTGATCACATCGGCGTGGACGCCATCCTGGCGAACGAGCCAAAGTGGGACTTGCTCGCGGATAACAGGAAAATCATGACGGGTACGCCGTTCTTGTGCTACACCAAGCAAGGTTACCCGGTGTACTTGCTTCGATTAGGTAAAGGAGATGCGGCTCTGGCGACTTCAGCGAGCGAAGAAACTCACATTTATGCCACCGTAATTCGTGGCGAGCATCTCGTGAAGTCTATCATTCCAGAGGCGACGATGCGTGCGAAGAAGCTCATCGCGGAAGGCAAGGAACAAGAAGCCGCCAACCAAGATTACGATGGTCTTGTCGACAAGCAAGTCGTCATTATCGATCTCGAAGGCTTGGGTATGTCTGCCCTTCGATGCCTTTACGTTTTGAAGACGATCAACAGCGTTGCTTCTCACAACTATCCGGAGCTGTCAAAGGCGATTTACGTCGTCAATGCGCCGTCTGCTTTTGACTACCTTTGGAGTGCCGTCAAGCCGCTTCTTGCCACGCACACGCAGCACAAAATTAAAATTTTCAGCCAAGCTGAGCAGCAATACTCGGGCTTGCAAAAGTTGTTGGAAGATGAGGACATTCCAGACTTCCTTGTCCCGGAGGGACACACGGCGGGGAGAAAGGATACCGTCACCACCGTTGATGGCTTCTTGCCAGACAACGTCAAGGCGATGGATGAATGGATTCGTCAGCAATCTTCTGGCGCGACTACCGAGACGAGCGACGCGAACGATGACGCTGTCAGCGCGACGATTGAAAAGATGGGAACCATTGAAATCCGTGATGACTATGCTGCCTAAACGATTGTTATAAAGAATTTCTACAGTAGCTATCGATCAACCTACGGTGCCTTGGATTCCGCCTTGAGCGGCTCCATGGCGTCTAACACGGCATCTGAAATACCGACTAGACCTTGCAGTGGCTGCCCGCATATGGTCATCCCACATGCGTCGAGAACTTGATGCAATCTGTCTATGTCAAAAAGGTACAGCCAAGCGATGAGGGCTTCCAATGCGCTCGCATCCCGATGGACATCACCCTTGTGTCCGGGTCGACTCTCGTGGCCAAAATCTCTACCCCATTTCAATACCGCGAGCTCTTCATGCGTGAGCTCGTCCATCTCAATCAGTCGATTCAAGTGTCCACACATGGCTTTTGCGCTGCACCAACCCTTCGATACGCCGTCTTGTGGTCTTATAGCCTTTCCCGATCCGTTGCTCATCTCTTCCGAGCGCACGCGCTTCAATATCATGTGTTGACGAGCATAGAGCTCCCAGACTGCGTCACCGAGGAATGTGAACGCAAGCGCGACGGATGGCGAGCGGTCAACAAGAGGCTTCGGAATGCTTTCGAGAGTGACGGCTTCTTTCCGAAACTTTTGTAGCACTCTCGACGTGCTCGACGACGAGCCGCTGTTTGCGCGCGATGATGAGCCCTTCGTCTTCTTCGACCCACATCGCACGACGAAGGGTGTCGAGAGCGCGAAGCAGCCGAGCGCCATGGAGCGAGGCTTGTTTTGAGGGGAGGAAAAGTGCAACGTGTTTTACGGTACAGTCATTACATGCCTAATTGTCTGTAAGAATATTGTGTTAATCCGCTTTGGCGGTGGAATCCTCATCGTCTAAACCCCAGTCTTCCTCACCCTCAGCAGCCGGTGTCGCAGCTTCCTCCGTCACGGGTGCTTCATCTTCAACTTGCGGTTCCGCGATGGCCTCTTCCGTGACTTCGTCGACGACCTCAGGTTCCGGCTCGGCTTCCAGCTCGGTTTCCGGCTCGGCTTCCGGCTCGGCTTCTGGTTCGGCTTCTGGTTCGGCTTCTGGTTCGGCTTCTGGTTCGGCTTCCGGCGCCACATCGTCCACAAGGTCTGATTCAGCTATATCGACGCCTCCCACCGCCTCAGTAAGCTTGTCTACCGCAACGCCCACACCATACTCGCATGCATCCTTCAAGATTACCGAGCTCTTGCGAGACGACTTCTCAGCCTCGATCGCTTCTTCAAAGCCTTCAAATAGCTCAAGGTTACTCACCGGATCGGCCAACGCTTCCGCTGCCTTCTTGTTCACCTTGCTCAAGTCAGACTTCCACAGCTCGATAATCTCTGACACACGGCTAGGGGCGTAGGTACGCGCCATGAAAGCAGCTTCAGGGATGCGGTTCGTTTCTATGAGTAGGTCGAGACAACCATCGATATCCTTCAGCATGAACATGGATACGAACGCGACGTTGTTCTTGCCCTTAGCCTTGGATTCATCCGCGAGTTGTTTGAGCGTCTCTGCCGAGCCTGACGATGTAGCGAGCAGGAGTTGACCAGATAAGTCGCCCGACTTCTCCAAACATTTGTTGGTGAGCTCCAAATCACCGTTCGACATGGCAAGCTCACCTAACTGCTTCCACTTCGAGTCGCTCGCCCCTTGAGTCTCAACGATTTCGCGCGCCACGCCGAGTTCTCCGAGCTGCACCGCGAGTTCAAACTTGAAGTCTGGATCCGTGGCGATGCGCAACGCATCAGACACGAGACCGCGCGACTCGAGGAAGCGAGCAATCGAGTTGTGCTGATCTTCTGGAATCGTCTCAAGTACTTCTTCTGCAGCTTCCAACTCGCCACGAAGAATGAGCGTTTTGAACTCGACCACCGTCAAGAGTAATGTATAGGAAACGATGCTAAAGTTCTTGTCCATGAGGTAGACGCGGTTCTGAGCGGCAAGGTAACCAAGGATGTACATGGAGCGGTCCATGTGAGTGAGAGTGGTGACTTCGCCACCAACGCAGTAGTTGAGGCGCTTGTCGCTATTAGTGTAGATGAAGCAATCACCGACCCAAAGGCCGGTGACGACAGACTCATTAATTTCTGAAATCAACTCGAAGGATTCCTCCACACCCTCACTCTCATCCACTTGTCCGGAAGCAAAGGCTTCAGCCGTCGCTTCAAGGTTGTAGCGCAGAATGAAAAAACTTGTATCGCTGACAATGGTCACCATCTCACCAGATTCACTCCAGATGACATTCTTGACTGCCACATCCAATCTACGGATGACGCGGCACTCATCCCAATCGTAGAAGCAAATAAAGTCGGTGGATCTGAGACCGAGCAAAGCGCCTCCGTGGAGACCCTCAGCGGTGAAGTTCGGACGGAAGGAGTTCTTCTCTGTGAAGTTCTTGAACACCTTGATTTTACTCGAGCTCTCACGAACCGCGAATTCACTCGGATCGATGCTCCAAGCAAACTCAATGGCGCTGCCGAAGCTCTTGTTGCGCCACGCGAGCGCGGTGTAAATGATGTACTCACCATCACCGCAAACCGCCACGAAGCGTCCGTTGGGGTTGTGAGACAAACTCTGCGGGTACAGCTCGCTGTTCCCGAGATCCTTAATCGGCACGGGAAGTCTTTCGCCGTCCGCGATTTCGTAATCCGCCGGGAGCGCCTTGACATTGGTGGTTTGAACCTCGTTGTGCTTGCACCAGATGATCTTACCAGTACCATCCATGCTCACGACTGGTTCGTCGCGGCCAATCTTGAACATGACCGTACCTTCATCATAGCCAATGGCGACCGAGTTGGAGCCCTTGAGGCATCCAATCGCCCAAACCCGTTCGAGTCCGTAGTTGAGCGTATTCTCAAGTCTGTACGTGTTTTGATGCCAGATTCTCAGCGTACCGTCCTCGCTACCCGTGATGATGACGGGAAGCTCCGGGTGGAAGCTCACGGCGGAGACATTGTGCGCGTGACCTTCGAGCGTTTGAACGCACGACTTAGTCTGGTAGTCCCAAATCTTGGCCATCTTGTCATCCGCGCCCGAGATTAGGTACGGGCGATCTCCTCCGGTGAAGTAGTCCACGCAGTTGACGCCCTTCTCGTGACCCTCAAGCGTAAAGTTACACACCGGGGACGTGACGTTCCAAACCTTGATCGTACGATCGAGCGATGCCGAGGCGAAAGTGTTCGTATCCTTCGGGTTGAACACCACGTGCATAACATAGTGCGAGTGCCCCTCAAACACCATGGCACACTCCCACTGTTGTTCCCAGTCCCAAAGTTTAATGAGCATATCATCCGAACACGTCACGATGTACGGCTGCGTCGGGTGCACCGCGATCGATCGAATGTAATCGTTGTGCGCCTCAAAACCGATCACCAACTCGGACGTGTTATAATTGTACACCCGCACGAACATGTCATCGGATCCCGTCGCGATCCACTGCTTGCGCGCGATCCATTTCGCCGTTCGCACAGGCAACTCCGTCACCTCGAACGACTTGACGAGCGTGTTAGATTCGTAATCCCATATCGCAACGTTTCCACTGTACAGATTCGTCAGGATCCACGGTTCCGTCGGGTGAATCTCCACTCCTTTCACCCGGTCGCTCCGTTGTACCAGTTTACGTTTGATGTCCAGGCGCATCGGCATCTTCCTTGACGCGCGCGCGTTTCAGACGTTTTCCGCGTGTTTAGATCGATCGACCCGTCGTCGTCACCGCGTTCCTTCACCCGGCCGCGACGAGCGTCGATCCGTCCGTCCGTCCGTCGTCGACGTCTGACGAGCGCGCACGGATGGGTGATTCGTCGGGTTGAATGAGTGGGATGTTTTCACCCGTCGCGCGGCACAACGGACCGATATCGCGTTCGTTTGAATCGTGCGGGATGCGCGAACCTGAGGTTTTACCGATCGATTTGGTCGGCGAATAGGTGATTTTCATCAATGGCGTTTTTTATGAGACTGGATCGATGGTGCGGTTTGTGTGACAAACCCTCGATCGCCTGGTTTAGTGACGGTTCATAAACCGTGAAATGACGAGGGATTCTCCATGGGTTTTCATGCTTTTTTGGAGAAATCCAGCGGAGCGCAGACGCGTCCACATCGCCGGCAGTCGCATCAATCGTCCGTCGACGACGGCGACGACGACACACGCCCTCGCGCGAACGGATCGAAAGAGACGTCAGAGACCGCTTTCGGTGCGTTGACCAACCACACCACACGCGCGTGTGGCGGTAGAAGACAAACAAAGAAACAAAGCAAGAGGACGAGGATGAACGCGTCGCTGTCAGCCAAGGGTGCGTATGCGTCGGCCAAGTTAAACGTCTCTCGCGCGGAGCGCGGAGGCGCGAGATCTCGCGCACGATGCGTCCGAGTCGAGGCAAAGAAGACGGCTGATGGGCCCAAGGTGGTCATCGCCGGTATCACCGGTGCGGTCGGGCAAGAGTTTTTGCGCGTGCTCAAGGAGAGAGACTTTCCGTACAGCTCTATGAAGATGCTGGCGAGCGCGAGAAGCGCCGGGAGTAAGGTTGATTTCGATGGCGAGACGTACATTGTCGAAGAACTTACGGATAGCTCTTTCGATGGCCAAGATATCGCGCTCTTCTCCGCCGGTGGTTCCATTTCCAAGAAGTTTGCTCCGATTGCGGTGGAAAAAGGGTGCCACGTCGTGGATAACTCGAGCGCTTTCCGCATGACGGAAGGAGTTCCGTTGGTCATCCCGGAAGTGAACCCGGAAGCGATGTCGCACCTCAAGATTGGAGGCAAGGCTGGTATCGTCGCGAACCCGAACTGTTCGACCATTATTGCCCTCATGGCGGTGACCCCGATTCACCGCGCTGTGGGCGTCGAACGCATGGTTGTGTCCACTTATCAAGCGGCGTCTGGCGCCGGCGCTCTCGCGATGAAGGAGTTGGAGACGCAAACGAGAGAGTTGGTGAACGACGGCGAAGTTAAGACGATGGAAATCTTCAAGTGGCAGTACGCCTTCAACTTGTTCTCTCACAATGCGCCGATGACGGAAAACGGCTACAACGAGGAAGAGATGAAGATGGTGAAGGAAACGAGAAAGATTTGGAACTTCAACGATGTCAACATCACGGCGACGTGCATTCGCGTTCCGGTTATGCGTGCGCACGCTGAGTCTATCAACCTCACGCTGAAGAACCCGCTCGACGAGAAGCAAGCCAAGGATATTCTCTCCAAGGCTGAAGGTGTTTCTTTGATCGATGACCGCGCGAACAACCGCTTCCCGACCCCGCTTGATGCGTCTGACCAAGACGACGTCTACGTCGGCCGTATCCGCCAAGACATCTCTCAATCCGGCAACAAAGGTCTCGACATTTTCGTATGCGGCGATCAAATCAAGAAGGGTGCCGCGCTCAACGCTGTGCAATGTGCGGAACTTCTTCTCAAGTAAGAAGCGTAATACAATATCAGTCAGTAACTACAAAACGACACCTCCCCACACATCACCACTCGTTCGACTCAAGCATGGCGACCGTCGCACCGATGAAGGCTTCGGCCAAGCTTGCATCCAACGATAAGATTCTCGTCGAAGCGCTCGCAGGTGCGCGAGCGCCTTGTTTCGCTCGATTTAACTTTTTCCGTTGCTCACTCTTTCAGTTCGTTTTTGACCGTGCCTTTGCGACTGACGCGCGCTTTTTCTTCTCGCAGGCGCGCTTGGAGGCCTCGCAGCGACGCTGGCACTTTATCCACTCGATACCGTCAAGACTCGGATACAGGCTGAGGCCAAGTCTTCGCAAGGACGCGAGAAGGGTGAGAGTAAAAGCGGAAGGATCGCGAGGAGTAACTGTCTGTACCCAAGGTGGTTGCGGAGACTCTTGCGCATCGCATCGGATGAAGGTGCCGCAGCCTTGTACAGCGGAGCGACAGCAAAGTCACTACACTCTCTTTCGTCTAGTTTCCTGTACTTTTACGCGTTCAGTGCGCTCAAGAGGACGTATGAGGAGCGGCGCGGACAAAAGATTGGCGTCGGCGCGACGCTTCTCGCAGCGGCGTTGGCTGGTTGCTGTAATGTGCTCGTGACAGAGCCCTTAGATACGTACACGACTCGAAAGCAGACGGAAAAGAAGACTCCTTCTGCGGATGCCGCGGAACCCTCCACATCGATAGCTGCCGTCACGCCGGGAAAGGTGAGTGACTTTGACGACACACTCAAGGCGTTGAGGGGCAAGACCAAGGAACTCCCGGGATTGTATAGCGGACTCGGGGCCTCTCTCACGCTTACAATTAACCCGGCGATTCAGTACACGGTTTTCGAGCAACTTAGACAGAGACTGATGGTGGTGATGAATATCAGAGCCCAGCGCCTCGGGGTGACGAAACCCGTTGTAGAACTCTCTATGTTTGACGCATTCCTACTCGGAGCCGTGTCCAAGGCGACGGCGACGTTTCTCACATATCCATTGGTTCGTGCGAAGGTTTTACAAAAGGTTGGAACGAGGGAAGAAGATAGAAAGTCGCTGATCGGCACTCTTAAACGAGTGCATAAAGAGGAAGGCGTGAGTGGTATGTTCCGAGGGCTCGATGCGCAGCTCGTGAAAACTGTCCTCGCGGGAGCGCTGCAGATGACAATCAAAGAAAAGAGTTTCACGTCTGCGCTTTGGCTCATGCTGCTGCTGCGCGCATCCGAGGTTGAGTAGTATTAGACAGATTTGACGCACATTGTATTCAGTAGGATCACAACGAGCAGTTTGCTAACCAGTAGACTAAGCGCGGTGTAAAGTTTGATGTAAGCAGCGGCGCATGAAGCGCATCGCTCATGTATCAAAGTATGCGACGACGACTGCAATGTCATCCATTTTTCCTCCCACGAGATTCTTGCGGTCCGCCCACTCGGCTCGACCCTCGGCAGCCTTTCTTGCCTCTTGCGTAAACGGAGAATCGTACTGTGGGTCGCACGAGTACCCAAACGCAAGAGTCGCGATCGCCTCGGCGGCTTGCTCAGCATCTCCATCGTGTTTCGTGCACAACTCTGCAACCTCTCTGGCCGGCACGTTGTCCCACAGTCCATCGGAGCCCATCACCAATACGTCGCCTGCTTGCACTTGGACCTCGGCGCGCTCAGAAGCGGATGGCTTATCACCCTCTGGGTAAACCTTGATCCAACCCAACTGGTAAGGAAGGTTAAACTCATGCTGCTGCGACGGCGTTGCGTACACCACCGATCCATCTCTCGCCACCATCGCACCGGCGTCTCCAAGATTGGCGATATCGAGCACGCTCCCGTCTCTCAACACGGCGATGCACGCAGTGCACGAACCGAGAACTTGCGTCTCGGCGTGCGCCTCCGTCATGATGGCCACCGGATCACGTTTTCCCGACAGCACGCTCTCCGCAGACTTTTCCGCAAACTTTTCGCTGTACTCAGCCGGATCTACGCCCTCCTCCGCCCATCCACCGACGCCGTCAAACACCCCGAACGCTCCGGATTGTTTCAGCACAAAGCACGCATCCTCCCCGCCCTTCTCCGCCTTATCCGGATGCGGCACCAGGATCGCCCCCGCCGACCGCACGATCACCGCCTGCGACTCGTTTCCATCCGTCACCTCTCCATCCATCGGCGTCGTCGCCGTCCTACATCGCGTGGCGCGTCGTCCATCACGATAACGCCACTGCTGTCGCTGCTGCTGATTCCTTCCGAGCGTCGCCGTCGGTGTCCCCCCTCGCGCCTTTCCTCGCGACCCCGCGTTCGTCTTCCGCCCGAACGTCGAGACCGCGCGCGAGAGCGTCGTCGACATTCTTATCCTCCCCGATTCGGAGTCGTTTCGATTCGTCCGATCCCGTCGTTCGCCCCGAACGTCGTCGTCGTCGACTCGCGATTCAACGTTTCGATTTTTATCTTTCGAGCTTCTCTGGGTCGATGAGTTTTTAAACCACATCCATGGACTCGATCGGGTCTTTTCACCTTTGTTTTACCGCGAGTACGTGCGATTAATCGATGAAATCCACCGATGGATGATTTGATCGATGTTTTCCCAAACGTTCGCGCGCACCGCCACCGCACCGTCAGACGACGACGTTCGGAAAAGCGAACGGGAAGGGAATGCTCGCGCGAGCGATGATGCCGGCGGCGAGCGCGGCGAGCGCGACGATGCTTCGAATGGCGACGACGACG